>ERZ724506.582-NODE-582-length-12741-cov-4.770456_pt1 | contig 12741 bp, 8 predicted proteins | sample MGYA00376039_ERZ724506 | MGnify/ENA primary metagenome ERZ724506 (study PRJEB28724, sample SAMN07190887) | wastewater metagenome | isolation source: effluent of sewage treatment plant in Hong Hong | place: USA: Christiansburg, Virginia | collected 2016-03-01 ... | reverse complement strand
CCATCTCTGTACTTCACTGAATCCTTTAGGCACTTTGATCTGTACTCAAGGTTTGACATTATATCATCAATCTTAAACTATGTGAATTTTTTGTGAACCCCCTCACTTTCTTCAAACTATTTGTTCGGTTGCCTAAATTATTTATATTATTACTTCATGATAGTCAACTAACTGCAGTTAATACTCCCTAATTTTCCTTTTTCTTGTTCCCGCCTTCTCTCAATATTTTTTCTCAGCAAATCGGTTTTTTGATGTCTCATCAATCTTTTTTGCTCAACTTTGTCTTCATCAGGGAAATGCATTTCAGAAAAATGCGGGGCTCTATCTTTCTGAGGTAACCATATAGCCCTTGACTCTCCCTTACCCATGGTCGTACTTCTAAATTTATGTTACTTTTTTTAAAATATTTCGAATTTGTCTGGATAAAACATTTATATTTATTATCCTTTTGATTATCCTCTCTATTCGGTATATTAATGGTTTTTTTTAGTAAAGTTGTTCGATTTCCTTTGCTAATTAGTTTAGTTTTATTTTTTAATCACTCTGCTCCTTAAGTTTTTGGTAGTGGGTTTATCGTCTAAAAAATATTTAATCCTGGTGCCATGAGAAGACTTCGATTTAGCAGATTTTATATTAAGCCGTTAAAATAACTCCATTTATTATTCGAAGCAATCTGGGCGACTGCTCTTAGTCTATTGGTTTAGAAGGTTGCCAGAACGAACAAATGATTTCATCTCGTTCGTTTAAATTTAAGTTAGCTTGTTCATCAGGTTATCTTTTCTGGCATTCTGGATGATCAAATTATGAAACTACTTCAGCTTTGTTACCTCAAAGTCTTATTTTTAATCATGGTCATCTGATGATGCTTCTCCATCTAAATCAATCTCTTATTATACTTTTTGGTTCTAGGGAAGAGTCTTTATCTCCTACAGCCATTTTATTAACGTGCATTATTCACTTTACTTGTAATGTATTTTCAGGGGAGCTTTCACACTCTCCCCTCCTTCTTCTTCTTATTGAAAAGAATACTTTCTATCATTTCGTTTATTTAAGCTGAACTTAAACCTTTTTCTCTCCCTCTATGCTCTTCTTTACTTCAGATAGTTTTCATATTACTCTATTGCTGCGGTAAAGATTAATGTCCCTTAACATATTGACTCCCCCATTTTTTGATAGGCCTCTCGGTTGAAAGAAAAAGTCTTCAATTGCTCACTATCGTAATAGTAACCAATTGAAGATTATACTGTATATGTATATGGAATTTGAAATAGCTCAAACATTGTAGCTCGTCCTGTTGACTTTTTATTCTAACTAATTGAAAAATTGCAACTATGATATCGAAATCCACAATTTATTTTTTATATCATCCTTGGTAGCACTCGACATTTCAAATAGTTCGGACTTACTAATGGATAAGAGGGTCCATAAAAGAAAGTGTTTTTCTTCTTTGAATGACCATGAAAATCAAAATAAAGGAAGATTTCCTTTGAAGCAAGAAACTTTTGTGTGAAACTTTTTAATATATGAATTTCAGGAAATAACTCTCGATCTGAGTTAGGAAATACTCGATTCAAATCCCTTCCGGAGGCACTGCATCGGCTATTGCCTAAAATAACGCCATCAGGGTTGAGCATTGGGATGATATAAAAGTTAGTGATTTTCCTGGTTTGAATGGCAGTTTTTTAGGAAGAACATAAATAATTAATAAAGCCTTTCAGAACATGAGAACCATTAGATTCGCCAGGGTGAACCCTTCCAGTAATAAGAATATTCCTCTTTTCTTAAGTAGGTGTATTGGAATCAGTTATGTGGAGCAGCGGAATGTCTAATCCAGTGAGAGATCTACCTAAAGTATAAACACGCACAAATTGCTGGGGAAGCTTTTCAATATCTGCAATCATTTAGCTGTAGGTATAGGGAATGCAATAGGCAAAATAAACTTAATCATTCTCGAATTAAAACTAGTATTAGAACGAATAGCAGTAGGGATGGACTGACACTTTGTCGGCCAATATTTTATAGTTGAGAGGTTTTTGTGCAAAACTTACATTTGTTATCCTCTCGTCCCCCTGTTTCCAATTTTCATTTTTGTTTTCAAACGCTTTCAATGAAAATATATAGGGTTGCATCAAAGTTTCATAAAAAGTGCCAGGCTTAGAAATGTTACATATGTTCAGTTTTATTTTCTACAGTTTATGCCCATTTTCGATGCTGAAATAAAACCATTGAAGATGTCCTCTTGTATTGGAATCTATGCGCAGAAATAAATCAAATTCTCTAGGTTTAATTTTGATGACGCAGTCCAAATTGGCAGATTCGAAGCCTCCGTTAAATAGAAACTACTGCTTGGGATCGAGAGTGGGATTCATTCCTTCGAATGCTCTGTAATATAGCCCCGTCTTATAAAAGTGGTTTGTCCGTAGTCTTTCCTGAATGGTTAGAGTCCAATACATTAATGAAAAAAGAATTGGCTATACGTTTTATATCCAGCCTGTATTTATTTATCTTCCGATCTGGAACTCCGCTGCATATAGAGGCTGTTTCAAGATATGCGCACTTTTTATGCATGACTTGGGTACTCGTATATCTTGGCCCCAGGTAATGTATCCGATGCTCGTGCGGGCTGTTCAGCTTGGTAAATTATTTCGCCAGAATATCGACTGCCAAGTACGCAAATTAAATGGGCAATGAGACTATTTTTTGGCTTTCATTGTTACTATGTTAATTTTTATTTACTCGATACAGTATTTAATTAGTTCTTCCTCAGTCTTCATTAATAATATATTTATTACAAATAATTGATCTTATATTTTATCTAGAATTTATTCGCAATTCGTGCACTCGCGATTCTATTATTCATAATCACCAAAATCATAAAATATTAGTTCAAATTATGCAACATTTTTTTATTTCCCCACTCTTTAGTGATAACTAATTTCCTTTCTTTTACAATTTTCTGTATGATTTCGATCTTTAATCTTGCTGAGCCAATTCTGATTATGAGATATCGATATAGTTTGCTAAATTTTACGTTAGTTTTTCGATTTGAAATCCATTTTTAGCTGATATTTATAAATAAGTAACATTTTACTTATGAAATCTTCTCTCAGCTTCTTAGGTGGAAATCGCCCGAGAATCCAAATCTATTTTATTGCCCACCACAATAATTTTGCTCTTCTAAGAAGCATTTTATTTGAAAGTTTCTAGCCAGCTGAAAATTCCATCAAAAGAAGCTTTATCTAAATCAGATGAACTTACTTTGTACATCAAATACTAGAATACCAATATTTGCATTTCGAATATAGGAAGGAATGATGCTTCTGAATCTTTCTTGACCCGCTGTGTCCCAAAATTGTAACTTGTAAGCTTTTTAATTTTTTATTATTTTCATGGCAAAAAAATCTATGCCAATCGTAGGCTGCATCTTGAAATCATTTACTTAATGCTTTTCTTTGAATTGGATTTAGCGAATGGCTGATATTATGGAAGTTTTGCCGACTGTGGGATCGCCAAGTAAGATAACTTTGACTTTGGCTACGAAAAAAGACGTGTCATTTAAGGTCACCATATTCTATATAATTCCATATAAGGTAGCGTTATTGGGTAAGTAATATTTTAAGTTAAATTTAACTTATTAAACAGAAATAAAAATGAATAAATTAATAAATCAATAAGAAATTATTAACTACTTCATAAAATATTGGTTATTTAATTTGAACATAACTTCAGATGTCCAATAAAAAAATTCTCCTTTTAGTTGATAATCGATCCAAAATTGTCTAGGAGTCTTACTCTGATCTCAGGGGATCGCCTATTACAGATTTTAAGGGATCAGCTTTCAAAGGTAATCCGCCCATTATTTAGCGACTTAAATTGATCACTAAGAAGAGCAACAAAGCATAACCTTGCATGACTATTGCTATTTGACCCAACTCCAAAGAAAAGTCGAGTAGCTTGAGCAGAGAGTTCAAAAACTAGAAAGAATCGACAGCATCCACTTGAAAAAAAAGAAAAGAAGACGAGCTTCATAGATTGACAGAAGCTATAGGGTAAATATATGAGTGATTTAGTGCCCGAATTAATCTTGCGGGAGATTTTATGGGACATAGACTTCTTTGAAAAACCATTTGAAGATAAAGCATAAAATTTAATGAGCCAATAAAAGTTCTTTTTAATGATGAGGATATTGTAGATGTGAAATTTGATATAATGTTCAAATATTCATACTTTTAATAAACTCAGATATAATATTGTGAATAATTTTAAATGTAAATTTATCATAACTTTCTACTCTCTATCACATTTTAGCAATATTCGATCAGCTATTCACACTGACTCGGGTGTTTCATTTTCCCTTTGTTTGCCTTTGCGGTTTTTAGCACTTGATTTGGATCGACTTGGCCTGCGAATCTTAAAGTCGTATTGATTGCATCTCTTATCAGCTATTTATTATCATCATAGTGAATAAAAATAGCGTTGACCATGTATTACATGATTGAAGAGACTGAAGTAGTCACGGGAAGATATCGAGCAGTAAAGAAAATGTTCAGAGCTTTTGTAATTTTTTATCGAATCGGATCTTGAGAGTCATCCAACCTTTCCAATAAAATAACATATATATCCTTTAGTTGATCTCCGTCGATATTTTATCTACATAATTTAACTCGTACTTTGTAGCTAATAGATATTTTTATAAAAACTAGCATCCGCTGAATCTGACCTCAGGAGCCCAATCATCTGAGAGACATGCTTTCAGATTGGGTAGTATTTAGCTAAAACATTCTAATAGTTGAGATTCGCTAATTGCTTAGAGTTAGATCATCTTAATCATGTTGACAATGCCTGCTTTTCGAATTTTTATTTGTGGATGTCCTACCTTCCATTTTATTGCAATATTTAATATTTTTAAGAACACTCTGACTGCATATTCTTTCATTGCTTCTCTCACTTGTTGGTTCTTCAGCATCTACTCAATCAGAACCAGTGTGTCTATTCTAATTTCGATGTCAGCGTCAACAGAAATGCAGTACTATAGGATTGTTAGAATTTGGCTAATGAATCTAATGGCCTATCCCTCGCAATTTCGGACTATTGTGTCGAATTTGAATCTATTTTTACTTGATTTATTCCAAGTTACATATTATTTTTTATCGATAATATTTGACAGCACTGGACCCACTTCCTGAGAATGGAGCTATGGCACTGAATTATAGCCTGCTTTTTTGGCTAATATCTACATTGATTGTTTTGCCTCATTTCTAAATTAGACAGAAATGCTTCTCGTCGCTTCCACGTTTAGTAAGACTGAAAAAATAGTTGAAACAAGCCTTTAGTGTTAAAGATTCGTTAATCTTCGAGTTAAAGTCATTGCGATTTCGCAGACAGTGGAAAGCCCTTCATCACTTTCCATCAACAAAGCCTCATAAGTTGAAATGAGCTTAATAATTTAATGGAGATGCCCCTCAATGTCCTCGCTGGTAAGGAGCATGTTGGAGATCAATTTGAGCAGGATTATTATATTTTTGTTGGAGTTTTTGATCTAATCTTCAGTCAAAATATTCATCATCAAAGGCAAATAGTAATTGGACTTCACATAGAATCCAATGATGGACATGATGTCTCTGATGGTCTTTTAAACATTCTCGATGTCCAGCTGTCTAATTTTGACGAGTGCCTTGATAATTTTCTACAAATGAGGAGTCACATTGTGCTATCCTATTAATACGGTATATTTTAATTGCTTTAAGGCCTTGTCTTTCGTTGAAGCTGTGTTGACGAACTATAGAGCTTCCGAAATGGACTATGTTATCGGATGATATACTATTTCGATGAGCTTGGGTAGTTGTCGATTGATGAGGAATCTAATGTTTTATGAGGGGCGTTCTAATTTAATAAATTATTACAAGTAAAGCAGGAAACGCCTGAGTAGATGAAATTTTATGCCTGCATCTCAGATATTTAAAATGTTTTGAATTATTTATTAAATTATGCACATTATATTTAAGTTACAAAACTTTAATATTTTATAAGTCTAATATCTCTGCAATTTCTAATATTCTCAGCAGTTTTTTATGGTACCACCATTTTCCAAAGTATTTCCCTTCCTAGTCCCGAGTCAAGATGATTGAACAAAAAAATAATGAGTATCATGAAAGTTGAAAATGCGGGATCCATCACTGATTTTAGTATTGGTGGAATGAATAAATTAGAGGATAAAAAGATGCGCGCATGAAAGGAGTAGCATCTTGAAGGAATAAAACTGACATCGTGGCAGTAATTGATGAATAAATATTAAGCTATATATTTTAGTTTATAGTTATTATTAGTAATTCAAACTAACAGTCTTTAGCTAATATAATTCATATTCAAAATAGACGTTAGCCATGTAGAAAAAAGACAAGTATGAGAGAATGGAAAGAATAGGCTAGGGCACATATGGTGTGGTCTTTAAGGCCAAAGATACTGTTCACAATAAAACAGTGGCACTCAAAAAAATTAAGCTTGAAAATGATGATGAAGGAGTCCCCTCCACTGCAATGCGCGAGATTTCCATTCTTAAATAATTGCAACCCCATCCCAATATCGTTAGGTAATTTCAGTTTTATTTAGTTTAAACGAAGTTGTCTATGTCCCCAGTGAGAAGAAACTCAACCTAATTTTTTAATTCCTTGACTATGATTTGAAAAAATACTTATCCGAAAATAAGCACACAATTACTCCTTATCAAATTAAACTATTCCTTTACCAACTTGTCAATGGAGTCAACTACTGCCATTCACGAAGAATTATTCATCGAGACTTAAAACCACAAAATCTTCTTGTAGACAGAAGTGGGAATTTAAAAATTGCAGACTTTGGACTTGCTAGAGCATTCGGCATTCCTATTAAAACTCTCACTCATGAAATCGAAACCTTATGGTATAGAGCCCCTGAAGTACTCCTTGGACAAAAGCAATACAGTTTAGGAGTTGATATTTGGGCTGTCGGATGCATCTTTGCCTAGCTTATTGAAAAGAAGCCTATGTTTAATGGTGATTCTGAAATTGATCAAATATTTAAGATTTTTCAGTTTCATGGAACTCCAACCCCAAGTGAGTGGAGCAATGTTCACAAATTGCCAGATTTCAAGCCAACTTTCCCAAAATTCAAAGGCGCCAACCCAGAGACATACTTCAAAAACTTCGATAGATCGGGACTTGATCTGTGCATGAAAATGCTTGCATTAGACCCAGCTAGAAGAATATCAATGAAAGAAGCATTAAAGCATCCATATTTCGGAGAGATCCTTCCATAGGATATTAACAGATTTAAAGTATGATTGATAATTAATTGGCAATAAATAATTTCATAAATTCAAAGATATTAATAATTAGGCAGGTGAAAATTCCCAAAATTCATGTTTTCTTCTCTTTTTTTTTCTTGATTTCCTCGATGACTAGATTAAGATGGAAATTTACAATCTTAAAATTATTTTTCCAGGGCCTCGAACTCCTGCTTAAACTCGGAATTAGACTTATAATGATATTAGAGGAGTGAGATAAATACTTTTTCGTTGGCTTCCTTTTGGTGAATAATATTTTCACCCTCCAGGTATTGCTATCTAAATTCTAATAGAAACTTACATCTGAAATTATAATTTAAGGCATTATATATCATCGATGCCATTCAAAAATTTCTATTCTATAATTCGCATTCTTCTAAGTACAATCTATCTATAAATTCTAATTGTGTCCGAGCTGCTAATTTTGGGTAAGGGCCCATTGTAAAATTCTATAGTGCCATCGATCGCATTTTGGACATCGCTTTGAAATCCCTGCAAAAGCATCTTAACTTCAATATCATGGTAAGAGTGATAGTGGCAGGATTATTCAAATTTCTATTCTTGATATACAAACTAAAATACTTGAAACTTAAAATCGCTAAAGAACAAGATCCTCGATTGCTTATAACCTTTTTTCCGCAGAAGCTAAATTAGCGTTGACGTACCTCCATCTTTCATAATGATATCCTTTATTTTACGTGGTTCAATCCCACTTTACATAATTTTAATGCAATTGGCCACATAGGCTATTTAGCGCAAAGTGCTGAAAATGCTTTTGCGTAGGGTTATTATTAAACTGATCAGTTTTGCTCGTTAAATCAGATTAGTGTTCTAGGAGAGATATTTTTTGAGAAAGTAAGCTAGGGAACCTAGAATATCATAAAAAGTACTGACCGTCGCCAGTGTCAAGACGGGAATTATACCTTTGCTCATAAAATTATAATTAATCTTGGCTAAACTACCCAAAATGATTTATAATAATTATAGATAATCCAACATTTATTTTATTGATTCAATTAAGTTTAATATATCATTCAATAAAATCATCCAATTCCCATTATTTTCAATGACCAATCATTTTTAGGCGTTTTCTTTGCTCTCTATCCACCATCCTCACTCGCTCCCTCTTATCGTCTGATTTGGAGATCAAACTTTAATCTTTTGGTATTATTGACGAATAATACATCCAATGTATAATATAATTAGTAAAGAGATGTCAATAAAAATATAAAATTATAAGATGAATAACAAAACAGTTGCTACTGAAACGACATCCAATCGAAGAAGTGTCAGTCGTAATCTATTTCCCCTTCGAAACAATTCCATCAGAGGGACATCATTGAATCATAGTGGAATTGCACACCAATTGACGAAAAGTCATAACTCGCAAAGCATCCAAAATGGATAAAAACCTATAATAAAAACTTTGACAGTATTTCGCCATTTATTTAGTACTATGTGGGAAAGGGTAATAACGAAGGCATTATCAAAAGAGTAATGGGATTTAGGAGCAATTGGGTGGAATCAGACGATTCGACCAGTGCATTTATTAATTTAAAGTGGCAGCAAGATCAAAAAGGATATCGCTACAACAGACTCATAGACTCTGGGCAATATAGAGCGGTTGTAAATCATTTCTAGTTTCATTAAAATCTTTCTAATAAATAGTTTCTATTTAGAAACTTATAAAAACATTGCACTGTACTCTTTCTTCTCATTATAGAAAAATTAAATAGATTTATGGAAAATTGTTCCTCCTACTTTTATTCTTAATTGTAGGGATGAATGCTGCATGCAAGCCCTCAAACTATTTATAGACTACTATAATAAACACTTTCCTAAGGCTCTTAAAGATAAGAGATCGCCAACTGAAGTTTAAAAGGAGATTTATGATGAAAGAAGAAAGCTCAGGGGCTATTTTTTTAACTCCAATGTACATATCCTTCAATTCAGCTAAAAAAGGTATTACCCAAAAATCCTCCCATGCATAGCGTTTTCATCAACAAGGATGATGGAGACTATCTTTGGATTGTCAAACCTACCTTTTTAAATAGAGGACGCGGAATTTAAGTTTTTTCTAGATTATCGGATTTCACGAAATTCGCTACATAAAATATACATGGATATCATGAAAAAAAACTGGGAGAGTCTGAGAATTAAATAAATAAAAATAAGCCACCATTAATTGATTACATAAAGAAAAATTCATAAGCAGCGAAGAGCCCTATAGCAACAAAGGAACAGTCTCCGATCCTTCATAATAAGGAAAAGAATGTTGAGGATGAAGAATCTCTTTTCGATGGGAACCAATACATTCGAATAATTCCCAATGGTCCAGCAGTGATCAAAACAGATTGCTTTCTGATTCAAAAGTATTTATAAAGACCTTTGTTAATCCAAAATCACAAATTTGATATCAGGATGTGGGTACTAATGACTCATAACCTGAAGGGCTATGTTTTCCCTGAAGGTTATATCAGACTTAGCTCATTTGAGTATAATTGCAAATAAACAAAAGATAGCACTTTCATCCATCTAACAAATAACGCAGTTCAAAAATTTTCTAATGATTATGGGAAACTTGCTGATGGAAACCAGATGTCCTTTAAGGACCTAAAAGAGATAATGGAGTCGAAATCTTTAAATTTTCAAGAATGCAAGCAGAAAATATACGACCATATTCAGCTTTCACTAAATTGCACTGTCAAAAAGCTGAATGAGCATAATAGAAAATTCACTTTTGAAATATTTGGCTATGATTTTATGATTGACGAAACAGGGCATCCTTGGCTCATTGAAGTGAACACAAATCCATGCCTAGAATAATCAAGTAAAATTCTAAAAAAATTGATCCCTAGAATGCTAGACGATGCATTCAAACTGACAATTGACCAACTATTCAATGGTAATCCTTCGACAGCTAATTTCGAGGTGGACGGATATGGGAAGTAGAACATGTGGGTAAATCTCCCCCTCAATGAAAATTGATTTTGACTCTTTTATTTATATTGATTTAAAAATAAAATTATCATTCTATGATCAGAGGTTGTATTTCATCACCTTTCCAATGCACTGAGCATATTATAGCAGCAGATTGTAGCAGTCATTAGCGTTATAACAGCTATCGAATCTGAATACATTTGAGCTATTTTGATAGTAGCAAACCAAAGTGAAAGGACCTGTGAAGACATAAGGTTTCCCATTTATCAGCGGTTGCAGAGTGTTTGTAGTTTGGGTATTGCCATTGGTACTTATAGTTCCATTTGTGCCTTCGTATGTCCCTCCAGGAGTACTTGGGGCATATTTTTGATAATGGACACCATTCACAAAGCACAAGCAAATGAGGACAATGAAGACGGTTAACGGCTTGGTCATTCCAATTAAATTACGTTAATTATAAGAATAAAAATTTGCTTCTATTAAAATCTTATTTTATATTTCAAAATGAGGCATTTTATAATTATATTGTTTTTTCATTCATTTATCTTCTCTTATTGTTTCAGACCTCGCTTTACAAATAAATTCACATTATTTTATAAGGATGAAAAGATTACAATTTTTATCTGAAACCATCAACTAAAGTCACCCTTCAGATGCCCAATCATTAGAAAGTGTCTATATTGTAGCTGCAAAAAGAACTCCCATAGGTTCTTACATGGGCAAACTGTCATCTTTTACAGGACCTTAACTTGGTGCACATTGCATAAAATCTGCATTAAAATCGATCTCTTTGAGCCCGAAATAAGTGCAATAAGTGATCCTTGGGAACGTGCTAAGCGCTGGTGTTGGACAAGCTCCAGCTCGTCAAGCTGCAATTTTAGGAGGATTAGACATCTCAACTACTTGCACGACAATCAACAAAGTATGCTCTTCAGGGATGAAATCAGTCGTATTTGGATCTCAATCTATACAATTAGGTTATAGCGACGTTGTGGTGGCTGGAGGATTTGAAAGTATGTCAAACGCTCCTCATTTGATAATGAATGTAATAATAGTTAAACGTAGGCTAGAAAAGGGGTTGGCCATGGAGACAGAACACTAGTAGATGCTCTGACTTATGATGGGCTAACTGATCCTTTCAAGAATATTAGTATGGGTCTTTGCGCATAAAAAACTGCAAAATAAATGAAAATTTCCAGAGAAGCTCAGGACGAATATTGCAAGTTAACATACAACAGGCACATTGAGGCAGTAAAAAATGGACACTTAACAGAATAAATAGCTCCTATCCAATTAAAGGGCAAAGACTCTAAAGAAATTTTAGACAAGGATCAGGAGGCTCAAAGATACAAATAATAATCAATAAATAAATTAAAGCCAGCATTTGATAAAAATGGGACTATCACATCAGCCAATGCTTCAAAGATCAACGACGGGGCTTGCTGTATTGTATTGATGTCGGGGTCGAAAGTAAAAAGTAGTAAGATCAAACCCCTTGCTCGAGTTATAGCATATGCCGATGCTGAAGTTTAATCTGTGGATTTTTGCCGAAGCCCGTACTTTGCAACTTTGAAAGCTCTCAAAAGATCAGGTCTGGATTTGAAAGATATCGACTATTTTTAATTTAATGAGGCCTTCTCAGTTGTTCCTATTGTGATGATGGAAATGCTGGGCATTTCAAAAGAGAAAATAAATGTGTTAGGTGGAGCTGTTGCTATGGGTCATCCAATTGGGGCCAGCGGAGCCAGGATTATCCAGACTTTGATGACAGTATTGAAATTAAGAAAAGGAAGATATGGGTTGGCTGGAATTTGTAATGGAGGAGGAGGGTCAACAGCTATAATCATCGAGAATATTGAATGAGGTATTTATAAATTTTAAATATTATATGTTATCTTAAATTCTATTAATATAAATGGAAAATCAAAAAGTGATAAACATTAATAAATTTAATAATGACTCTGCCAAGTACGAGTAGGCTCGAAAACTATGTGGCAAAATTATTCCTGCCAAGTTAACTTTCTTAAATTCCAATCAGCTTATTACAAAATATGTGAAAAAGGGAAATGTGCGATAGAATTTGTTGTCGCCATCAGACAATCCATCCAAATCCATGACTGCTTATGTATGAATAATTAAAATATTTCAGGATTTGTGTGTTTCTTAGACTGTAGTACATTAATGTGAAAAAGAAGAAAAGAAAATCAAGGAAAAGAAAGTCCTAAACTAAATTGACAGAAATAATTATTTAATAAGGGAATAATTGGTACAAAAATAAAAATAACTTCACAATTAAGTATTGTATGCTTTAAATTAGTCATAAAAGATCCGAACAATGATCCAATAAATTTACGAGAAAGCAGGAGACATCATGTATGGCCGAAATAGTTCCTCTTTTAATAGAAAATAATCTAATAGAGGTACTACTTCTTTAAAAGAACTAAAGACCTCGACGAGTGAAAAATCATTAAAGAAAATAT
>ERZ724506.581-NODE-581-length-12746-cov-7.965251_pt1 | contig 12746 bp, 5 predicted proteins | sample MGYA00376039_ERZ724506 | MGnify/ENA primary metagenome ERZ724506 (study PRJEB28724, sample SAMN07190887) | wastewater metagenome | isolation source: effluent of sewage treatment plant in Hong Hong | place: USA: Christiansburg, Virginia | collected 2016-03-01 ... | reverse complement strand
ATTTGTAATTTTATCATAAAATATCTAATAGCCTTTTTAAAAAGTTTTAGTTGCTAAATATGAAAATGAGTATGAGTATGATTTCTTTTCTTTAAATGTAGCTGTACTAAATTTATTTTAAAAATTTAATTTCACAAAGTATAATTTTGAATATTAAATTTTTTAGTTATTTAATTTAAAAACATTTCATAAAGATTATAATTGTCAATGAGCATAAATATAAAAGAGCTTTGAGATATGATTATTAGTCTTAGTAAAAAAGAAAATCTTTCCACTGAAGAACAGTATGCCAAAAATTGATGCTAGAAAATGCTTCAAGATTGTGTTGATCATCTTTATAGTTAATTAAGAATTGGAAATCGTAACTAGTAGCTTAACCTAAGCTAATATTTAGACTTACTAAACTAAAAGATTAATAAGTGCTTGGATGATATTGAGTTTAGAAAAGAAGAAGAAAATAAATATTATTAAAAGGACTTTTTAAACTCAAAGGAAATTCAAGATTATTCTAAGGATTTTATTTACAATCTCAATATAAACCAAAATGATGATCTTCCATTTGTCCCTATACTAAAAGAAAAGCCACATGCTTAAGTAGCATTTAATGTCTACATACCTATGGCCTAGCAGAATCCTATCCAATATTTTACTTAAAATTATAGAGAATAAATTCATAGCTTTTAATTTCCAAATCCTTACTAAGAAGAAATAACTAGTTAATAAACAATAAATATAGAGGACATATTGCAGCTGAAATATTAAGAAAAGTACAGATAATTAATTTATATATATTAGGAATAATAGCTACAAGAACTTGTTCATTACTTGAGCCAAACCTAATACATAAGTGTAGATGTAGAGCATAATAACGAGCACTCATATCAAGGCATCACATGTTTGTTATAAATCTCTGATGAAAATACTGACTATATTTTAGACCCATTTATTTTACAGGATAATCTTCAAATATTAAATTTTATTTTTTGCAATCCAAAAATTCTGAAAATTTTTCATGGAGCAAACTAAGATATCTTATGGCTATAAAGAGACTTAGGATTATATGTAGTAAACATGATTGATACTTACTAGTTGGCCAAACAGTTTAGGAAAAACAACTCTTTAGGAAATCTAATTAGCTCTTATTTGGACACTCAGTTAGACAAGACATTCTAACTAAGTGACTGGACTGAAAGACCACTAAGCTAAGCAGCCTTAGAGTACGCCTCAAATGACACAAAATACCTACTACCTTTACTGTAATCTTTATTAAAAGAATTTCTTTATCTTAACAAAAAAGATCAAGATATCTTAAACAAAAACTGGCTATAAATTTTGTAGAATTGCAAGCAAGTTTGTTTACAAGTGAATTCTAAGCCAAAATTATTCGATACAAATTACTTGAAAAAAATACAAATTCTAAAAGACTTCCATAGCTCCTAAGATCTTAGTCTATTTAGTAAGATGTGGGAAATCAGAGAACTATTTGCAAGAAATACAAACAAAGGTGTCTAGTCCGTTATGTCTGATTAAAACTTGATATATTTTTTTGAGAATAAAAACAACATAAAATTTGTCAAAGAGAAATTTGAAAAAGAAAATCAAACTAATTCTGAGTTGTTGGATTTGCTTCTTAAGGAGCATGATTAGTTCTATGAGCAAAATCATGAACATCATTATATAAAAACATAAGTTAGGAATTTTTAAGGAATGCCGTTGAAAAGTGTGTCCTATTAACAAGAATAATAGATATAGGATCTTGATCTATAAATTGTAGGCAATCCTTTCCATAAGCAAAATTAAATGTATATAGATCCAATTAAGGTTGAAGTATAAATCTATGCTACAAAAAAAGAAGAGTTTTGATCTGCAAAAAGATTGGCTGATTATATTGACTATTCTTAATTATAATAAGAACTTGAATAAACAGAGATATAAGAAGATATAGTTATTAATAAAGATAGTTAATAAAATGAACTTTTGAACTACAATGAAGCATAAATTCTATCAAATTTACATGAGCTGAATATTTCTGAAAAACTCAAATAAAAACTACTTCAAAATCTTTAGAACTAATAAAAACATCAACAAGAACATGAGACTATACAGCCTAGCTAAAAACAAATCGAAAATTTCCAAAAGGTTCAAAAAAGTTCTTTGTAAAGTTAAAAACCTTAGTAAACAAAAAAATCAAGTAAATCTAATAAAAAACTTAAGAAGAACACAAAAATCAGCAAGCTTTTATAAATTCTAACTTTAAATATTATTTTTTATATAATTTAAATAATGAAGACCATGAACCTGTCTGAGAATAATTTAAACTAAGTAATGGTGTCTGGCAATATTATTCAGCAAGATCATATAGACTAGAAACTCACTAAGGATTCGCATAAGTAATGATTCATCAACTAGGTCTCTCCCTTTGGAGAATTTCCTGATGAAATTCAAGCCAAAAAAAATCTTCAAAAAACGATTTGAGCGTAAGAAAAAGAGAATTTTAGCTCTAAGCTGGATTGGACTACAACCTCATATGTTTCTGATTTCAAGAAATATTATGATAGAGGAGACATTCCAATTACTGTCATGCATTCTGGCTCTATAAACAAAATCAAATGGTGTGTAGCTCCTGATAAACTTGACCTTATGAAAATGCTTCCTTTGTTTTGTACAGGACTTGTTGAGAAAAGCGATCCTACAAGAATACTTGCAATTATGGGCTGTTTTGAACTAGTTGAATTTAATAAAGAGGAGCTAATATGACCGGTAATACCTTTAATAATAATGCCATTGAAAATAGGTCTCAATTTAAGAGATGAGCAAATAGTAATTGTTATCTGTAAATTCCTATAGAAGTTGTTGCATGACCATCCTGCGTTAGGACCAGATCTTGTACCTTATTATAGACAGCTCTTGCCAGTACTAAATGAGCTCAGGCTCAAAAACAAAAATACTTTGGACTGATTTGAATATGGGTAAAGAAAAGCCATGAACATTTCAGACATTATTAACTAGACTTTGGAACTAATGGAAACTACTGGAGGCGAAGATGCTTATATCAACATTAAGTATATGGTGCCTACTTTTGAGTCTTGTGTTTATTCATAATAACATTATAAATATTTATTTAGATTTGCAAGCCTCATTAAAGGCTACCAATAACATGGCCAGTCTTTATTGGAAGTTCTGATACTCAACTTCATTTAGGTTCTCCATAGGATCCTTTTGCTTAAATATTCTAATGCTTTTAATCTTACTCTTCAAAGATCATTTTTAACTCATCTTAAATTCTCATTTTATAATCATCAATGAGATCTTATAGTAGTTTTTCAAGCTGGATATAATTTCATTTAAAATGACCCACCAATCTGTCTCTCGACTGCACAATAAAATCGTCTTCAATTTCTCTTAATTTTCCTAAAATTGAAACTATTTAATAAATTTATGTCTATGTTTGTTTTGATGTAGTTGAAAGTTATTATATTGCAAATTTTTGGTCTTAAAGATCATACTGCTTTTTAACATACTTCAATAAAAGTTTGAAGCTTGAAGTTTGGATCTGTCATTGAGAGCTCTTTATATTGTGTCATGAGTTGTTCTTTCTGGGCCTCATACTTCTCATCAGTAATGTTACCTTGGTACTTATCAAGTTAAAGTTGATTTAGTTTTTTAATAAGAATGTACATGAAATTTTCAGTCATGAATTTTAATCTGGTTTCTGAGTCGATTATTTGCTCATTTTCTGAGTACATTTTCAATTATAAAATTAAAAAATAAACTTTTTTTTATTATACTTATTAAAGAGTATTTGCTGCCCCTATTAACTTGTTTTAAAGGCTCTAAAATGTGTTTAAAATACTATTGTATCCTTATATAGACTCTGAGCCTTGTTTATCTAAAATTTTCTCTGTTGCTTAAAGATACTATCCAATATAGGTCTTGGCATTTGCAGGCTTATTGTTATTCTCATTTTGGATATTTTTTTTGCAGCCACAAGATCCATATAATAAGCATCAACTATCTTAGAGTCATATAGTATTTTAAAATAGAATTGTGCAAATAAAAAACGAAATTAACTGCATTTTAAATATATAATAAGCAAAAAATTTTAATGTATTTTATAGAATTATTATGAAGGTGTTTTTTATTACTATTTTCCTAATATTTTCTCTAGCTGCATTTTGGTCTTGAAAATTTGCTCAGCAATTTCTATTTAATTTTGAGATTATTCTTTAACTTCATTGAGCTTCTTCAAAGTATCTATTCTAAATTTCTTAACTGCTTTAAGTTCATTTAAAGCCTTAACTAGATCCATATTCTCTCACATAATTCTTTATTAATTTCCAGAATTAATTTTTTGATTTCTTAATATTTTTTCTCTTAATGCAGCATTGCAGCTTTCAAAATAAACCCTTTAATCTTTGGTGGATCTTTCTTGGCTTTTTTCAATTCGTTTAAAATCATCTTGTGTATTCTTATTAACAAATTCTTGATAAATTTTATTTAGCTCTTATTTTATTTATCTTACTTATTACTCTGGTATGCTTATCATCTTAATAATTTTTTGCATAAAGTTTTCTCAATATAGATTTTTTTTGTGTATTTTTGATCTTATTTTTTCTGTTTGAATTTTTAAGTTTTGTTTTCTCATTTAAGACTCCTTGAGCTATTACCTTACATTTAAATTAAGTTAGAAAAAGAGACTTAGTTCGGCTTTCATTGACTCAAGTTTTGTTTACATGTTGAGAATCTCTTCTTAAATAGGGACCCTGGACCTTTTCATTTCTTTGATTTTAATTTCAAGAACTTATTTCTAGTGTTCTAGATCAATATTGAGGGATTGGAGTTCCTAAGTTCATTCTATTTTTTATTATAGAGTTTTTTCTTTATTTTCTTTTTCTTTTAAGATTTCTTGTTTCTTTTACTCTAATTATTTAGAAAGGTTAATTTTTTGTTAAATTTGGTTTTCTATTTCTTGATTAAGACTCTCCTATTCTTTTTAATTATTTTCTTCTTGATTTTATTCTTCCTTTACACTATTAAGAGTTATATCAATTTTTTGTCATTTCTCTAGAGTTTCTTGCTTTCTTATTTCAGCTTGTTTTTTTATCGAATTTATAATATTGTTTTATTCAAGTTATTATTTTTACAATAAATCTAAGTTCTCTTCCTTTATGACAATAATTTCTTACTATAGTTTATTTATTTTGTTTTGCAGCATAATCTCTTGTTGTTTTTAATCACTCTTCATTGTAGCCATATTATTTTTGTAGCTCTATTCCATATTTTGTTTTTTATTTTCAAAATCATTTTTTTCTTATTAAATTTATATTTTTATTTCTTAAAGTTTTTAAAAGTCCATATTTAATTTATTTTAATATTATGATTCAAGCTCTTGGTATTGCTTTTACCAATTAGCCTCGTTCATTTGCAACTCCTAATCATATTTTTGTTTTTAATAATTTTGCTGTTGACTTAAGAGCATTTACTTTTCCTCATAGAGTCAATTTATATTTAATAATTTATCTCCATAGTCTTTTAAAGTATCAAGCATATTTTTAATAATTTATCTTATGCTTGAGTAATTTCTTATATTTTTTTCTATAACTATTCTTCTTATTAGATTTTAATATTATTGTCTTAGAATTTTATTTGATGTTCCAATTTAGTTATATTGTTTTTAAGCTCTTATATCTTATTATTATCTGTATAAAAATAGTTTTATATTTTTTGCTAAAAAATATTGTATTGGTCATAAAGCGCATTTTATTCATTGTTTTTGCTTTACTCAAAGATTAGAAAATTGCTATCATATCCATATAGTAAAATCTCTTTAGAATTCTAACTTATGCAAAAGCCCATAATTCCCTATTAGAAAACATTAAGATTATATATTAATTTGAAGTTGCTAAGATCTACTATATAAAGTTTATTAGAATTTTACTCTTTGTCTTCTTCTTATAATAAAAATAACGCATATTCATTTTTGTTAATCAGCTTAAAATATTTAACATTTCCTTGAAGCTCTAGTCTAGTTATTTTAATACAGTTATTTAATTATGTTTGATCATTTAAAGAAGATTATTAATTTTTGTTTAAATTTTCATTTTTTAAGTAACAAGTTTTCTCAACCATATTCAAGAACTTATCTTAGGTGCTTATTAAAAATCTTTTTTTATCTATCTCTTAATCAATTGCTTAAAAGTAAATAATTTCTTCTTAAATTTGCAAGTCTATAACTCACATATTTTTTATAGCTAAATTAGTGTAGTATATTTTGTTGTCTGAAGATATTATATAAAACTCAAGGTCATTTTAGGACCAGTAAAAATCTTTATATTCTAGCTCTGAAAATAAATCAATAAAATCATCAATAAAATTCATTAAGCTAAGATCAATAAAATGAAATTTTCCTTAATCTATAATACATAAAAATTATCCATTGTTTGAGGGCTTAATTTTTTAAATTTCATGAAATAAAAATTCTTTAACAATTTTGATGTCATTTAGATAAAACTCAACTATGTATATTTTGTTAAAAAATCCCAAGACTGCTCCAAATCCATTGTTAATAAAAACTATATGCTCAACATTCTGTCCAAATCATTTTTTTATAAATGGAGTTTTAGTATTGATATCCCAAATAATAAGCTCACAATCTTAACTGGCTGAGGCAATAATTTATCTGTGGAAGTCTACTGCGCAGCAAGTAAGTTTTTGTATATGATTGTAGCCTAACACATACTAAAACTCTATACTAAAGTCACTTCTTTGTTCAAAAGAGTTTAATTATACTTAATATAAGTTTCCTTTATCAGATTAGTAAAAATACTTTTATTAGTTCTAATCAGTATAAGCATTTTGGATTGTCAATGGATATTAGGACTTGATGAAAAAGTCTGTCTTATATACATAAAGAAACTTTGGATTTTTTCCTTCATAAAAATATTGTTTAAATTTAAGCTTATCATGACTACATAAAAAACCATCCTAAAAAGGAATAAATATTTTTATGGATTTTTAAGCCCATTCGTTAATTATGATTTTCTATTTGAATTCTTGTTGTTTATTAAGCAAAAGAATTTCTCCTTAATCAGTTCCAAATAAAATCATATTGTTAGGCAGGACATAATGACCCACAATATTATTGCTGTATTCTTTAACAAAGTCTTTAATAACATCCAATTTTTATTGAATTTCAAAGCCTGAGATTTTTTGATCTAAAATAAATGTTTTAATTGGCTTTTATAGTCTTTCACTTTCTCCATAAGAAAAAATGATAGTTTGTTTGGCAACAAAAGAAAATATATTGTTAATAACATAGTTGTCTTAAAGATCTAATATTGACACTATGTTGCCGCTCATCCAATTCCAAAGCTAAAGTTTAGGTTATTATTCCTAGCTAAAAGATATCATAAAATTCTTTTCATCTTAAAGAAATTATATTTTTTCAAATCTTTTTGTTTAACATTGGCTTGATGTTAAAATTCGTTTTTTTCTTATCAAATTTTAAGCAATGCTATCTAATTCATATATAGTTATTATACCTGATATTGAAGAGCTTTCTGAAACAGCCAAGTGGTCATTGTCTTAGTTAATGTCAAAGGAAACAATTTAATCACACTCAGTTGTTCCTCTTATAAATTCTTGTTTCTTAGTTAGAAGATTTAGGATTACTAAATTGTTGCCACTTAAATAAAGTAGGTATTATTATTTGTCTTTAAATTAAAAACTTTATAAAGAGTTATGATTAGTTTAATTAATCTAGGCACCTATTGCTTTCTTAAGTCTAATATTATCAGTTATATTTTTATTATTAAGTTCCTAGCCCTGCAATTAAGAAAGTCACATTATAAATAAAAAACTAACAAATTAAAATACTACTCACATTCTTTAAACCAAAAGAATAAAATAATATTAAATAAGTTATTGATTTTATCTATATTGATTTTCTTTATAGCAAATCCAAAATTCATCTTTCAATAAATAAGATTAGTTTAATTAAGATCATAACATAATTTAAATATTTGCACATTTAAAAAATTTATAATGTTTTTTTAATCAGAGCTTTTCTAAACTGAGGAATAAAAAATAAATAACAGTGTATTGAAACTATAGTCTGAAAAATAGTTCTAAGAATAGTTCCTCTGAAGAGAGCACATTAATAAAGATTCTTAAGAGCTTTTATTTTCTATGCAAAACTTCTTCAAAGAAAGTTTAGTCAATTTAGACCTCCATGCTAACAGATAAAGTAAGGTTTGCTTTCAAAAAACAGAAACTCCTAAAAAAGTTATAAATGATGAGAACTCAATGCATTTTAGTAACGAACAGAGTCTTCAAAGTCTCAAAGAGCTCCCAGATAAAAATTGATAAATGGAGCCCACATAAGAGTCTCCAAATTGACACAAGAAAATCAAAAAATCAGAATCAAAAAATGCTCCATTTTCAAGCTCTAAGAAAGACAAGAATATTAGTAATGATGATAAAAATGGTTTATAAAATCTTTGAAAAATATTATTCATTTTGTTTACTGAATAAGAAACAGATGATCTTAGAATTATTTTACCTCATGTTGAAGAAAGAATTTTATTTGCAGTTTTGAATAGAAAATTTGCTCTTGATGTTGAGCACAGAAACAACAATCAAGAAGTTTGAATCGACTATATAAAGATGAGCATAGATTCAATAACATCAAAAAAATGACCTGAAGAAAACTATAAATTTATTTTCAAAAAATGTATAAAAAATATGAAAGATGATTTTGAAAGAAAACATTTCTCAAAAAAGATCAAAAAAAATAATCTTGAGGAAGAGTTTTATAAGCATTATTTCTCACATATTGCACAATTATTAAAGCTTCCCTTGAGCCAATTCTTTCATCCTTAGAATGGAAAATCAGAGTCTAAAAATAGTCCAAAATCTATTAATGGAAAATACATAAAGTTGATTTCATAGTCTGAGGATTTTGTTCATGATCTAAAGAAATAAATGAGCAGCAGTCTCTTAATAGAATAAACAGAAGAAATAAGCTCCAAATTGGATTGCTTAATTGAGAGATGGTAGACCTAGATTCAAGACTCAAAAAATAAATCATAAGAAATAGACGGCATAATTGATTATGTTATTCATAATTAGAAATGTAAGCTTCCTTGGACCATTGGAGAAACCAACAAAGCAGCCAAGATGGTTGAGAAACTTTTCTGCTAAAAATAATATAAATTTTATAGATTTATTTTTTAGTATTTTTAATATCTAAATGTTAATAAAATTTTAATATTTTCTCAAGCATAAAATCTTAGAAATTATTAATCAAAATCACAATTAAAATTGGCCTTAAATCTCTAAATTTTTTTCTTAATAATTGTAATTATTTTCATGGGCTAATTATTGTCAAATTTATTAAGCAAATTTCAATAGAAAAAACTCGATGCTGTTGTCATAGGAATTCAGGGCTCAGGTAAGTCTACTCTAACAAGTAGACTATCTATGGAAAGAGTCATTAACAAGGGTCCTACAATTGGTCTTGATTATAAAAGCTTCTAGAAAGGAAAAGTAAAAATGAATGTTTGGGATCTTGGTGGTCATTAGCTTTATAGAGCCGAATGGGTTACATATGTTACAGGATCAGATGTTATAATTTTCGTTGTCGATACAGCTGATAGAGACAATATTGGCTAGGCTAAATTAGAGCTTAATAAGTTACTGCAAAACAAAAGCTGCTTCAACATACCTTTGCTAGTGGTTGGAAATAAGATAGACATTTAGGAACATATGAGTTAATAGGAAATCATAGAAGGATTAAGTTTGGATTATATAAAGACTAATCACTGGGTAGTAATAATGGCAAGCATGTTAAAAGGTAATAACATTGAGGAAATTGTTTAATGGCTAATAGATAGGTCAAAATCTGCTTAATAAATTTTTGTTTAAGATTTTTAATTATTTTAAATTAAATAAACTTTTATTAAATTTAACTAATTTTGGTTTAGATAAGAAAAGAAACTATAATCATTTTTGTATATTTAAATATAATTATTTTTTAATGGAAAATGAGATACTGCTTTGATAAGCTGATTTTGATATAATATAAATGGCCATGCAAAGAATTAAAGAAAAAAATGATGGGTTGATAAATTGATTCGGACTATAAAGAGAACTATGTGTATATATAGACATTGATTAATTTATGTCTTGAGCTTGTTTATTAATATTTTATGATGGAGAGTGACTATTTGAGTTTTCTTTGTCATAAATTTTGTAGTCAATTGAAAATTAATACTTACTAAAATAAGCATCATAATACATTACTTATTTTGAGCTTGAGATCTTTATTTGAAACTTTGAAATGGTAAAATAATAAGTGATTTTTGTTTTATATAAAAAATAAAGAAACAGAAGAGTTATTATAGAATATTGAGAAAAATGATCTTTGGTTTTTGCAAACGGATTCTTAATTCGAATAGTTTCTTTGTGAGTCTTTTTAGACTAATAGTTCAAAGGATAAAATTGATAAGCTAGAATTCTTATAGATGATTAGAGATAATCCTTAATATAAATCATTTATAGAGGTTAGTTTACAGAGCTATAATTCTGGTTAAATTAAGAAAATTCCCAAAGATGAATATTTGCTTTAGATATTAAACATAGATAAAGATATTGTATATTGGTATGATATTGTTGTTGCCAATGTAAATGATATTTAACTAAGAAATATTCTTGCTTGTATTTTGTAGAACAAACCAAGTCTGTAACTAAACAATTAAAATACTATATAATAAGATACAACATAGGTACACTATAATTAATAAGATCTCAATATAGATTAGTATAATAATTAAAGTGATATTTATAAGTAAGAGTAATTTGATTACAACTAATTTATGGTTTAGACTGAGAAATTCTAATAATATTTAGACGATAATGAAATACAAAGAATAGTTTAGTCTTAAACAATTACAAAATCATATGCTCCAAGTTTTTTAGAGTGAGGAAAAAAAGAAACAATTAGAGAGAAAAAACTGAACTAATATCTAAAGTAAATTTAAGAAGAAGAAAATCTTCATTGTGAGTATAAATTTCAAGCAAAAGAGGTGCCAATAACCTCAAACAATCTTAACCTTAATAAGTATTAAAATAAAAAAACTGACAAAAAAATTAAGCCTAAAAAATTTGAAAAAAATCTATATGATAAATACAGTTAACAAATTGCTTATAAAAATAACAAAAATTATTTACAGCAAACTAATATTAAATTTTAGTTTAAATCAAATCCTGTACCAATTTTTTATCAAACTATAAAACCATATGATCTTATTGAGAAAGAACAAGAGGAATAAAGAAAGCAAAATGTACAAAAGAGAGCTTAAGAACAATACATTAAAAGCTGTATGCCAAAATGTCTATAATTACAAGAATAAATACATAAAGAAAAGTACCAATAATTTATGAAAGAATAAGAAATGGAGTTTAAATGAAGACATTCTTTTCATCCAAAAATTAAGAATGAAATTCCAGATTTTGAAAAAATGCATCAAAATTTATAACCAAATGAGAAATAAAGCACATAAAGAGTTTAAAGTGCCTCTCATAATATGTTTTAAATCTAAAAAGAAAACTCAGTTCAAATGTTGTATCAGAAAACCAAGACAAATACTGATTAAAAAAATAAAGAGTTTTTCTATAAGCCTACTTTAAAATACCTAAAATAAAAAGAAATTACTGAAAATTTACTCAAATAAAAACAAGAATTAAAAAATTTAGAAAAATAATAAAAATAAAACTTATAAGAAAAATGAAAATAATTCTCTTAAGATTTGAGAAAAAAATGGAATTTATTAGATAATGTTGAGCTGAAAGACTCTATTTTTCTTAAAGAAAATTAATATGCATCAAAATATGTAAAATATTATATAGAGTAGGCAAAATTCTCTGCTATTCAAAATTAATAAAATAATGAAATGAATGAGCATTAAGAATTTCTACAGAAAGATAATACTTAAAACTAATAATAAAAAGATTCCTAATTAAGCAATCATATTGATAAAGACAGTCCTATTTAAACACAATTAGAAATTGTTGATCAATTTTAATAAATAATTTTATAAAATAAATACTTTATATTTTCTTAAATCTTTGAAATTGAAAGCTTGGCCTATATATTGTCCAAGTTTTTTAAAACCTCTTAAATAGAATTGTTGCTTGCCATAAGATGATTGGCACTTTCTGTTTGATTTGTTGTAACAGAAGGAATGTTATTAGTTTAAGCAAGTTAACATTTACTCTAACAGTTTTGTGGCTTGTTTGAAAAGCCAAAGAATCTACTAACCGTTTCTTTCCAGTCTTATAACTCTTATAAAATACATTGCCAGTAGCAAACGGTGCCTTACAAATTTTCAGGAATAGCCATCATATGGTAGTTTTAGTTGTCAACATTCTGCTTTTATTCTCCATAGTAATTATAGTTTACAGTTATGTTGTCTTATTTAAAATTGTTTATAATCAAGAATAGTGTACATATTATAAATTCAGCTTGAATTATCATTATAATTTATATATAAAATAATAAAAAATTCATAAAACGGATGCCAAAATAAAGTTTATTTTATTACGGATTTATTAAAATGCTGTAGATTTTAATAAACAGAACTTATATTATACATAATACTTAATCAATATATTAGAATTAAATATTGCCCTTCTTTTTTAAACTCTTAATTTAATAAATGAAGTGTATTTTTATATATTTATTTTAA
>ERZ724506.580-NODE-580-length-12746-cov-50.621858_pt1 | contig 12746 bp, 5 predicted proteins | sample MGYA00376039_ERZ724506 | MGnify/ENA primary metagenome ERZ724506 (study PRJEB28724, sample SAMN07190887) | wastewater metagenome | isolation source: effluent of sewage treatment plant in Hong Hong | place: USA: Christiansburg, Virginia | collected 2016-03-01 ... | reverse complement strand
ATCAATGTTTCTCCGAGTAGCGGCAGTGGTGGCGGGTTGAATAGTGATGCACTCATGACGATGATTCAACGTGCGGTGCAGCAAAGTCAGACGAAAGCTGCCCCGCAAGCTTCTGCACCTGCAGCTTCTGCTGCTCGGGGAGTTGAAGGTAACGATGTTGAAGGTTCATTCGCAGATACAGTAGGAGGCTCGCTGAACACTATGGCTGGAAATCCACACGGAAATGCTATTGCTAGTGCGCTGGCGATGGCAGCAATTGGTATGATGGCGCCGCAAATTACTGGTGCTATGACAGGTTCACTACCTGCAGCTCAGCTGACAAACGTTGGCGTCAAAGCAGCAACAGGGAAAACTACTTCCCCACTTGGTATTGTTGCTGCTCTCGCTGCTGCTATCAAGGGGCAGGGAGATGCAAGTTCTGCAATCAACAACGCGGATGATCCTCTCGGAGCTATGTTGGGAGCGATTGGTTCCATCAAGGGATCGGAGTCTGTTGGAGACCTCAGTGGTGTTGGCAGTGACAATCTGGCCGCAGGAGCAAATGCTGCTAGCAGCATCACTGGGGTTGATCCTCTGGACGCTCTGATGGCAAGCACGAATGCTTTCGGCACTGGCACAGGTGGCGGAAATGATAGTGGTGGTCTTGCTGGTGGTTTCGGAGATACTGGCGGCGCAAGTCTTGGTGGTGGCCTGGGTGGTGGCGGCTTCGGTGGAATCGGTGATGGCGGCTACGGAGATATGGGCCAAGGCGAGTTCGTTAATGGCGGAAAGAACACAAGTGCAACTCGTGGAATGATCCGCGGCAAAGGTACTGGAACTAGTGATTCCATCACAGCAATCAGCAAGGTTCCTGGCAAAGGAAACATCAAGGTGAGTGACCGGGAATTCATTGTTCCTGCTGACGTTGTTGCAAAGCCTGGAGTTCAAGCAATGCTTGAGCAACTGCTCGCAGCCTATCACACACCAGTTTAACAGCTTGCTAGCGCTATGAAGTTCTCAGCAGAAGAAGTCTTTCGTGAGATTGAATCACAGGCCCCTGGTTTTGGGGTGCCTGCGAATGTAGCTCGCGCGTTTCTTCTTGCTGAGAACACCGCTGATGGAAAGTTAAAACCTGGGAGTACATTCAATGGTGCAGCAGTATCTCCTAAGTCCGCCCGTGGTGTGTTTCAAACACTACCAAGTACAGAGGCTGCACTGCAGGAACAGGGATTTCTTCCTAGTGGTTGGAAGTTCTCACCGACGGATCTATCGGGGCAAGTTTCTGCAGGGTTGGCGGCACTGAAAGAAATGAGTGGGCGCCAGAAAAACCCAGGAGATATCCGGGAACTTGGCGCGATGTACAATGGTGGCACTGCTGCTTGGCAGAATTATCTTTCTGGAAAGCTTGAAGCTATTCCTGGAGAGACAAAGAACTACTGGAATAAACTCACCAACGGGATGGGATCGGAGAAACCTATGGGCGCACAAGCTATTGAACGAGCAGCGATGGGAGGAGCAGCAAGTTCTCCTGCGAATAGTGGAGATCTTACTGGCACTTCTTCTCCAGGAAGCACTAGCAGCGGCTCCAGTTCTCGCAGCAGCATTCGCACCAATGTCTGGAACAACCCTGAACTGTTCGCACAAACAATGCTTTCTGGTGCTCAGGTTGTTGGTGCTGGTGGCAGTATTGATTCTGCTATCTCGGCGCTGACAGGGCTTGCTGCTCAGAGGGCTGTTGCTGAGCAAAACCAACAGGCTGCAATCCAGCAGGGAGCTGCGGCCGCAGGACAAGCGACGATGGATGAGTATGCCATTTCCGCAAGCAATGCTGCTCGCAAGAATGCTATTCTCATGTCTGGCCAGATCCATCCAGATCAAGCGAACAACCGTGTCAATCAAGCATTCGACAAGATCAATCAGTTGGACTTCCAACTGGAGCCACTGGCGAAAGAGATTGATGCTCGCATGGCAGTTGGCTTGTTTGACAATCCGCTGGAATTCATCATCAATCAAGTGCGACTCCCAGGAATGGTGGGACAATATAATGCTGGTGTGCGTGAACAGAATCGTGCAATCCAGTCTGCACAGCAGATCCAATCACTTGCAGGAACTCAGCAAAGTCTCACGAGTGCTACGGATGCTGATGCTATCAGTCGTGCAGGGGTTAGCAAGGCTGCTGCCATTGCTGCTCAGTCGCAAGAAGCACTGGCTAAGGCGCAGCAAGAACATGCTGGCGCTGCTGCTCGGGATGCTGCGAATCTTGCAACTCTGGAAGGCCAGAAGTTTGAATTCAACGCTCGCATGCTGCAATTCACGAAAGAAGTGCAGACAGCAACGGAAGGAATGAGCGAGCGGGAAGCAGCAAAGACTGAGATGAAGATGCGAGTTGACAAGATCAACACCTATCTCAAGATGATCGGTAGTACGCAGCAACACACTGTTGAAAGCTACAAACTGATGCCAACTGCAGAACGGGAGCAACTCTTCAATGCTGCTGGTCGTGGGATCATTGCACCTAGCTTTTCAGAAGCAGCAACCATCATTGATGAGAAAGGCAGCTTGGCAGGCATTGCTCAAGGTGGCGATGCTGCAACAGTTTCTTGGTTCCGGAAAGTCGTGGACGAAGCGAATCTGAAAACCAAGCAGGATCTTGCATTAGCAACGCAGCAAGCCAAGGTCACTGGCAAAATGCCAAACAAAGATGCTGTGTTCAAAGCAAACATGGATATCATCCAAGAGCGATTCCGGGGCGAAGCCAATGATATGAGTACCGCTTCTGCTAGCAACCCACTCAAGCTGGACATGGTTGCTGCTAGCAAAAACCCGGCACTGGCAAAGAATCCTGTCGCTGTCTTTGTCAACACTTACGGTCCAGGTTCTGCCAATCCAGTGCTCTTACAGCTGGACGAGAAGAAACTCTTCGATCGCTTCACTGCTGCTGTCACTAATGGAGCAATGACACCAGTGCAAGCGGCCCAAGCATTGCATGAGTTCTACACTGTTGGCTCGCAAGAGCAAGCAATGGCTACGAAGTATGGCCTCTTTGGAATTGAAAAGCCGAAGGATTACACAGTAGTATTACCGAATCCTGGGATGTTCAGTTTTAGTCGCCAACCAGGAGGAACAGTGGATATGCTGAAACTCAGTAGCATTGAGCAATATCTCACAAAGAGTATTGCTGTGGATGCTGGAAAGAATTTCCGGTTCAATCAGCGGAATTCTGATCTTGAAAGTCAGGTCAAACATCAACAACAACTCAATACTCCAGCACCATGAGCCTATTCTCTGAATCTCTCGCTGACGCTGCTCGCACTACTGCCACTCAAGGTGGCGATTTCACCTTTGGTGAGAAGGCTGGTGGTGTAGTTGCTGGTGCTATTATTTCTGGACTCGGCAGTATTTACAATACTGGCGTCGCTGGAGCTAATGCTCTTGGTGCAGACCTCGAACAGATTGACACCTACAACGCACTCCGTGGCTATGACGAGCAGTGGGCAAACTACTACAAAGACAATGCTACAGCGATTGATGTTGCTGGATTTATTGCAGGTTCGATAGTTCCAGGAGGCTTGGCCGTCAAAGGTCTTAATGCTCTCCGCGCCGGAGAAGCTACAGGAGCATTCAGTCGTACTCTCAATTTTGCTCGCACACGACAGAGCGAAGCTCTCAGTGCTGCAATGAAGGAACTGGGCCAAGAAGGTGGTAGTGCTTTCACCCGCATCAACAAGAACAAACTGGCAGTGATGGGCTGGGAAACTGCAGATCAGGCATTGCAAGCTGCGGTGTTTGAAACTGCTGTTGCTCTCACCATGAAGCAATCTCCACTGCTTGCAGACGATAGCTGGTGGGACATCGGTAAAGGTATCGTTACTGGTGCTGCGCTTGGTGGCACGATTGGTGGCGGCATCATGTCTCTTGGAATCAACAAAGGTTTCAAGGATGCTGTTCGTGCAGTTGATCTGCGTAGCAACACATACACTGCCGTCAGTGGTTTGGAAAAGCTGAACCTCTCTCATGGAGACAAGGCCTTCGGAATCATTGATTCTGTCCTTGCTATCCCTGATAGTGTTCTGGCAGCCGACAAGGATCTGCTACTCTCGTTCAGTCTTGGTTCTGGCACTGTCAAGAAGAGCATTGACATCAGCACCATCCTTTCCAATACTGCGAAGGCTAGCACCAAGCGTGCTATGGAAGACTTCGAACTGGCGATCAGGAAGATCGTCAATGGTTCTGGTGCTGGTTCCGCTGAGACAGCAGCAAGCAAGACTGTTGAACCTGAGACTGCGGAAGCTCTTGCTGGCTGGGTTCTTGGAAGATACAAGAAACTCAAGGATGCAAATGCTTCGCCGCAGGAGATTAAGGATTCTCTCGGTGATGTTCTTTTCGGACTCAACAGCGTCAAGGCTGCTACTGCGGATGATGTGATTCGCAGCGCCGATGACATGATATACTTTAAAAAGGTGTTGACGCCAGAAGAGCGAGCAGCGATCACTGACGTGAAAGACTACGAGTCTGCGGCAACACGAAATACTCCTTTCGGAAAAGATGCTCAAGCTTATCAGAAGCCTTACATCTTCCTGGGAAATGCTGAGGATCGCGCACGTCAGATTCCAGCAATCATCGGTCACGAAGGTGAACACGGTTTCATTACGCAAGATGCAGCATGGAAGGCAGGATATTCTATTGCTATCAACAAAGACGGGGCGCTCCGGGTTAACCCAAATTCGCCGCTATGGAAGCAAGTTACTGACCCTGTTAAGGACCCTCGGCGTTACATTAATGTCCGCACTGGTGCTTTCACTGATGATACCGTGCTTACTGCTGCTGATCGTGTTGTTGGTGGTAAGCGATTGGCTGTGGACGCTCGGGGAGTTTCTTTCGAAACTGCATCAGGGCCTAAAAGAGCGAATATGATGGATGGCTTCAAGCCTGGTCAGACAGTAGAATACGTTACTGCTCGTCATGCTTGGGCTTCAAAACTTGCAGATGATGCGATTCCAAGAGTTATTGATTCTCGGGACATCAGTCTGCTGGAACGCTTGAAAGCAGTCCCTCCGCAACTCAAGGGAGAATTCTCTATTCGTAGCGAAGCTGGTGATGCTGTCTCTGGTCTCAGCGTGGAAGGTGCATTGCTTCGTGCTAAGATGAAGGGGATTCAAGACGCTTTCACTGGTGCTTCTCCTGACATCCGGGAAGTAGCGTATCGCTTCTCGGCTCCTGAATCTTGGGTGGAAGACCTTATTGCCAAGGAGTTCGGCACCGGGATGGTTAATCCTAGCGAGCTTGCAAATGGCATGAGTAGAGACATTGCAGGATTCTTGAATCGTGAGAATCTGCTGGCAACATACAAGACTCCAGAACAATTCTCTGCGGTTGCTGCTACTAGTGGACTTCCATGGAACGAGCGAGCAAAAGCAATCATTGAGCAGGCTGCTGCAAATGGTGGCCAGTTTGTTACTGGAGAACTTGCATACGTGTATCGCGTACAAGGAGCAGTGAAGGCTACACAGAATGCAGCTGCTGCAGTGCTTGGTGCTGAGAAGATTGCGATGCTGGTCAAGTTGGATCAGACTGCTGCAAAGCTTGCAGACTCAGTTGGTTCTGGTGCCAGCTTCCTTGGCGCGGCGAATGCTTCTTACGGAGAGACTCTGAAACTTGCAGTGCAAGACGTGGGCAAGCATGTTCATGGTTGGATCAAAGAGGCGAGTGATGGAGTTGTTAGCGCCCTGAATACTTCCATGCAGAAGCTGATCCTGAATCCCAAGGCTGGTGCTGAGCTTGGCATCGTTACGAACATCTTGCGGAATGATGCAGGTAAGTTCGTGGAACTCGCTGGTCTTGTTCCTGGAGAGAGCAAGACTCTGATTCTTCGGGAGCTTGCAGCAATCAAAGATCCAATCAAGTTTGCTGCCAAGGAAAGTGAGTTGCTTGCTGCTGGTCGCAGGACTCGCATCGACATTCAAGAGCAAGATACGATGGACTTCTTGCGGCAGCATCAGAGTCTCAATGCTACTCGGGTTGAGAAGAATACTGTGCTGACGAATGCTCGTGGTTTCCAAACGAACAAAGATCCAGCAGTCTTTTACGCTCCACCAATTGATACGAATTACTTCCAACACTTCGCCTTCGTACGGCCAGTGCAAGGAAAAGCTTTTAGTACCAGCGAAGTCTCAATGGTATTCGGAAGAAACGCCGAAGAACTACAGAAGCGGATGGCGCTGATTGATCGTCAACAGTTCGATGTTATCACAAAGGATGCAGGTGAACGCTATAGAAAAGCCAAAGGCGACTATGACTTTGACCAGACGATTAACGAACGCAGCATTGATTCTGAGCTTCAACGTACTGGTGCACTTGCCAACTTCTTCCCAGAGACTCGTACTCAGAATACTCTGGAGGATTATCTTCGTTGGCACCAGAATCAAGAGAGCCGTCTTGTCAGGAATGCAGTAGAGAGCAACTACGCGCAGCAGGTGCAAGAGCTTCGCAGTTTGGGAAACAGCTACGCTGAAGAAGCAACCAGTAAGTTTTCAGGAACGCTGCGCTCTGCTAAGAGTGAGATCACGAACCCATACGAAGATTACATCAAGACGATGCTGGACGTCAGCAAGCGTAGTGAGTACACATTCTTCCATCAAGCGAATGAGTTTGTTGATGCTCTTGGAACTCGTGCTTACCAGATGCTCAGTGATGTTACTGGCAAGGCGCAGAAAGGTTTGATTCCTTGGGAAGAAGCAAATGCTATTGCTGAGAAACATGGCATCAAAGGAATGTATCAAGGTCCGCAAGACTACTTTGCAAGCAACGTTCCTCGTGACAGGAACTTGGTGAAAGAGTACGTCGCTAAGGCAAACACCTTGCTGGCGAATCTGGTTCTTCGCTTCGACTTTGCTCAGAGTATCATGAACGTGATCTCGACGCCGCTGCTGCTTGGCACTGAGCTGTCCAGTATCAGGAACCTTGTCGCCCAGGATAGCGACCTCACCGGCAAACTGAATGAACTGCTGCGAGTGAAGATTCCAGGACAGAATGCATCTGTTCCTTCTGCGCTGCGGATGCAAGCAAATGCCATCAAGAACTTCTTTGGTCCTGACAAAGAGGCACTGATCGCTCGTTACGTTGGTAACGGAGACATCAAGGATACTCTCAGTCTCTACCACTCTGCGCTTGATGATCTTGCACTGAGCCCGAACTTCAAAGTGTTCAGTGATGGGACTACGAAGGCTGCTGATAAGATTGCTACGCTGACAGGTAACAACTGGGCAGAACAGTTTACTCGCTTTGTGAGTGCTGACGTGATGCGTCAACTTACTGAGCCTCTTGTCGGTGCTGGCAAGATGTCACTGCAAGAAGCGAACGCATACATTTCTACTTTCGTGAATCGGGTACAAGGGAACTATATCAGTTCTCAACGGCCTGTTGTTTTTCAAGGAGTTCTTGGTGGTGCAATCGGACTCTTTCAAACTTACAGTTTCAACCTATTGCAACAACTGCTGCGTCACGTCGAGCATAAGGACTACAAGGCCGTCGCTACGATGTACGGTATGCAAGCAGGCCTCTTTGGTCTTAACGGTACTCCCATGTTCGATGCGATTAACACGCACATTATCGGAACAGCCGCGATTAACCAGGGACACCACGACGCATATTCTGTTGCTCCCGGACTCCTCGGAAAAGAAGTTGGTGACTGGTTGATGTATGGCACTGCTAGTGCGATGCCTGGATTCGGGGATAAGTGGCCAGCACTCTACTCTCGCGGAGACATTAACCCACGGCACATGACGATTCTTCCTACCAGTCTCGTTGACATTCCAGCAATTGATGCCAGCATCCGGACCGTGAACAACATCATGAGTGTTGGCAGCAAACTGATGGGCGGTGCAGACATTAGTGAAACTCTGCTGCAAGGTTTGGAACACAATGGAATTAACAGGCCGCTTGCAGGAATGGCACAGCTTCTCGCCGGACAAACTACCACGAGCAAGGGCGCCGTGATTGCTGCAACTAGCGACTTCGATCTGGTTACGACAATGGCACGCATCGCTGGTAGCAAGCCAATGGATGAAGCTGTCGCACTCAATAACATGTATCGACTCAAGAGCTATCAAGCAGCGGATACTGCTAGACTTGATGCGCTCGGGCAAGTTGTCAAGACGAAGCTGGTAAAGAATCAGATTCCTACTGACGATGAGATATTTGATCTCATGACCAATTATGCTAAGATTGGTGGCCGTGTGGAAGGTTTCAATGCAGCACTACAGCGATGGATGAAAGATGCCAACGTCAGTGTGATTGAGAAGATGCGCGCCAACCTGGGTAGTACTACAGGCCAGCGGCTGAATGAGATTATGGGAGGCGTGCCGCTAGAAGATTCTAGGAACACGCCATCCGGAGAACTTACTCCCCAGTAGCCTTGTCTGCTCGCGTCTGAGCAGCTTCATCAGAATATTGCAAACCTGCGTAGCGTTTCTCCAGCTTCGTAACATTCGCTTCCAGGACTTCATCCAATGTGATTCCTTGCAGCAGCATCATTGCAGTGATGTAGAACATCAAGTCTCCAAGTTCTTCTTTGACATTCTCACTGTCAAGTTCCTTGTTGTAGACCCAGTTCTTCTTGACAGCGTCAAGCAATTCTCCTGCTTCTCCGCTGATCCCCACTGCTGCGTGCAGGCGGTCCTCGACAGTGCTAGGAAGCTTTTTCGCCAGAGTAGCGACGAACTTTCCATATGGCATCCACTCGCCAACAGCATAAACGCGAGGCATAACACAGTCTTGTAGTCCTTTGTCAACTTCTAAACTCATGATTTTTCTCCAGTAGGTTGCGCAGGTTTCTCTGCTTCACTTTCCACGAACACAGTGACAGGACGATCCCTATCACTCCTTGCTACGCCAGCTTGCGCGTAGTAATCTTGCAGTGAGTTACCCGAAGTAATCACATCTGCAAATTCTTTAACTGCTGGCGGAGCGTCGGGCCAAAGATTCGTTGCTCTTTGCACTAGCTCCTTGAACTTCTCAATATCTTCTTTTTCCGTGATCCGTACACACAGTTCTACCGGCGGGTTGTAATACATGTAAACTCGAAATGCCATAATGTTTTCTCCTACGCACTTTCGTGCAGTTACTTTCCTCTAGCCTCAACGAGCAGTTTGAAATCAACATAGAGAGCCTGCCCGTTGATTGGCTTCTGTGCTGGTAGAAATCCATTGATTCCTTTACTCTTGTTCGGCGGCTGAATCTTGCCAGCAACCTGAAGTCCTGCGAGAATGTCAATGAGGACGTCTCGCTTGTCAATGTCTCGGCTCACCACTTTGTAAATTTCATCGAATGACAGTGGACTCTTAGCTTCATAGAGTGCAGTCATTACAGATTGAGCAGCTTCACTGTTCCTGCTCTTACCGAATTCTCCTAGTGCCTTGCTCATGAATCCTTCGACATGTGTCAGCATAGTGTTTGCAAGCAACACATCTTGCATGTCAATGATCGTCGTGTATCTCATAGCAGCACAGATCAGTACCAGCTTTATCAAGTGCGTGAAGCGACGAGTACTGTAGTGCTTGAAGCGATAATCTTCTAGCTCTGGCCAAGTGCGATAGATCATGTCTAGTGCGCGCTCAGCTTGCAGTGTCATCCTAGCTTCACCATTTACATTTTCTTTAATAGCGTTGAAAGCTCTGGCGATATCTTCAGCAACTGACTCTGGCGGTTTTTGAGGGAAAGCAATCTTCCTTCCACTTGGTTCACCATGTACGAGAATAAGCCTAGACATGAATCCCTGTCCGATGGCTTGAACTGGAAATGCTTCTTTGAATCCAGTATGGGTATTACCCCCAAGGATGGAAATCGTAGGCTGATAGATAGACAAGCTTTTACTGTTCTTAAGTCTGTGCTTGTAAGTTGTAAGCTCATCATCCCAGTCCCAAAGGCTACCGAGGAGTGAGAGAAAATCAAGATTTCCACTTCCCGCGAACTCGTTAAATTCATCAGCGGCAATAAAGACCTCACGAGGGTTTCCGTCAATACCTCCTTCATTCGACCCGAGGTCAAGACTTCTGAGCACATCCTCAGGTGTGAGAGTTGCAGGTTCAGGCTTTCTTCCTCGTCCATTGTTTGATCCACTAACATTGCTATCTCCAAAAGTTTCTGGTAAACCTTCCAAGTCTAGAAGGAACTTCTCTTTAGTGGTTTTCTCAGCACTAAAGTGTTCGTACCCGGTGCGGGCAAGAATCTTTTTCGCAGTCTTGATTGCAGAACTCTTGCGAGTTCCAGGGTTCCCAATCAGCATGACATAAGCGTTTGGAAAGATTCTAGTTGTACCGAATGGTAGCCAGAAGCTTCTTCCAAGATGCGCTGCTACTGCTGAGACAAGACTCCAGCGGTGGAAGATGATTGGTGCTTCTGTGTCTTTGACATACTGGAAATATAGGTCGAAGAGATTTCCAGGAACAGGCTTTTGCACCACTGCAAGTTTTGGTGCGACACTCATTTGAGTTGGCTCCAGCGTTCACCACCTTTACTGATGTCACTAGGTATGAACATCTCACGAGTGACGCCATCTGCGCCTTTAATTTTCACGCGAGTAGTCATAACTGTTGCAACAATTCCAGGGGCGTCTGGTCGATCCACTCGATACTGGAAAAAGATACTATCATGGATCTGTGCTTTGATTCGCACCACACCACGTAAGGCGCAAGGAATAAGCTTTCCGTCTTTGTAGTAGCTGTCGTAAACACTTGCGCGCCAAACATTGTAGAACTCTTCATTGATGATGTCAACGGATAAGTTCTGTGGTGGGTGCGCAACAGCGGCATTAAGCATCGGCTTGTTATATTTACTTGGGCGCCCGAAGAAGATACGTGTCCAGCCCCTAGGAGAAACGAGACGACCAGTGGTGCCAATCTCCTTGATAATACTTTCATACCAGCGTCCCTTGATTCCTGGGTAGGTTTTCTCATAAACACCAAGCATGTAGGCACAGACATCTTTCAGCGATTCTGACGCCGGCCTTCCTAGTACTCGCTTGGCTTGCGCTACTTTCTTGGGACCCATAGTTGCAAGCATTACAGCTGCACCCATGTTGTAGTTGGCTCCATGGTTTGTACGTTTAGCAAGGTCTCGGAGGGCTGGGTTGAGTTGCTTGTGGAGGGCGTCATCATAAATTTCTTCGTAAGGAACACCGAAAAAGCTAGCAGCATTCCAACTATGATAATCGTGCGGACCCTCGACCAGATCAATGAGCGAGGTTTCTCCGGCAAGATAACCAACACATCTTGCCTCGGATTGAGCCTTATCAATCTCACAGAGTAACCAACCGGGATCGGCAGTAACGCACTGCTTAACTGTTTCCCCTCGTAGAAAGTTTTGAATTTGTAGGCCGCACCAGAAGGAAGATTCTGTGGAAGCAAGACGACCAGTGTCCGTTCCAGCTGGGTTTGATTTGTAGAAGAGTCGTCCATTCCAAATTTTCTCCTCTTTGAAATAATAAGATAGCAGTTTCTTTTTCTTCTTGATGGAGACTAGCTCCCCGAGAATCCGATTGTTCAGTGGATGCGCTGCTTGTGCCTTGAGCATTTCAGCGGCACCAGTTCCTGGTAGATGCCCGACACCGAGCACCTTGAATAGATTCTTAACTTGCTTCGGGCTGTTGAGATTGAAGTTTGGAGCAGCAATCATCTTTACGAAGTCTCGCTCTTCAACGTCAACATCCTTCGCCATGCTTTCTGATACTTCTTTCGCTCGCTCTTCATCCCAACGCAGTCCTTCCAGCTCAGCATGGAGACAAGGAAACACCAGTGGAAACTCTTTCAAGTAGTTCCTTACAGCGTAGACCTCAGCCATGTCAACAAGAGCCAGATAAGCGTTGAGAGTAGCCCAGCAGTCCCTAGCATTATAGCGATAGTAGTCGACCAGATCACCAGATTTGCCATCGTCTTTCCAATAACGGATATCACGAAGGGCGTAAGCTGTGATAAAATCAAGGCGCTTAGGATACTCAGAGAACATACTATGAAAAAGATGCTGAGTATCGTGCAGCCAGTTATAAATGGTACAATTCCAGCGAGCAAAGTAGAGATTATCGTAGAGACCATTTTGTAGTACCTTTGGTTGTGGCAGATCGTTAAACTTCTTGACCCATGCGTGGAAGAATGTATCGGTGAATGGAACGACTAAGCATTCTGTAGTGCCACTATCAGGAAACCAAGCAGCATAGCCCACGCAATTAATCCTACGATCAGGATCGCCAACGGCAGTCTCGATATCCACGCTAATAAGTCTTGCATTTTGTTTCCATCTTTCATAATATTCTGGCAGGTTCTGAGGAGTTGCTACTTCCCACTTGAATGGCATCTGCTTGAAGAATGTCTCAGGCTTAGTGAGCTTCTCAATGAAACGCTTTGCTGCTGGAGTAGCGTGAGGTACGCTCATGAGATTGGCAAGGGGATTCAGTATGACTACTGGAACCTTGTCGCGCGGCGTATATAGCATTGACCCTTGGTAGTCATCAAGAGTAATGCCTCGCCGGTTATTTGGCGGCGTGAAGTCCGGCTGCTGCCGAAGAAGCTTGTCGAGAAACTCTTGATTGGTGCAGACTATTCCATCAACACCGCCTGGTACTTTCGCCATCATATCTTCAATGGCTCTGCAAGTATCAGGAGTTTCTAGCTTTGTTTTCCAACCGACTCTGGTTCCTGCTGTCAACCCTGCCAGTTTGCCTTGATAGCTTTCATCGTCGCGAGTACCAAGGTGAAGGAGAGTTGTCATGATTCTTA
>ERZ724506.579-NODE-579-length-12751-cov-10.183207_pt1 | contig 12751 bp, 2 predicted proteins | sample MGYA00376039_ERZ724506 | MGnify/ENA primary metagenome ERZ724506 (study PRJEB28724, sample SAMN07190887) | wastewater metagenome | isolation source: effluent of sewage treatment plant in Hong Hong | place: USA: Christiansburg, Virginia | collected 2016-03-01 ... | reverse complement strand
AACCCCAAACCCCAAACCCCAAACCCCAAACCCCGATTAAATTATTTTTATTATATTTTAAAATTAAATATATAGTAAATTAAAATGTCAACCTAAAATAGCAAATAAATTTAAATAATAAGCACACCTAATAATACATTTAACCATACACACTTTTCTTGATTTATTTGCAATATTCTTTACACTCCAAAAGCGTAAACTAAATAGACTCTAAATATATATATTATATAGCATAGAAAATTCTATTTAATTATCTTGAGAAGATTAAGTTGATTAAATCAAATAATTATTAGAGCTTATAACGACAATAAATACTACAGATTGTTTGAACATTTACTAATGTGAATATTTTCAGCAATTTCTTATACAACAATATTAAACATTATTTATGACTTAGGCCTGAGATAATATATTATTGATAGTTAAAAGTTTATTTGAGAATTATGATAAACAAAACTTTCTTCTACTTAGACCTTATTTTGAAGAGGCTATTGAAGATCTTATCTTCATCAAAGATAAGTATATTTCCTCAGCCACTCTTAAAAATGGCTTTAGTTTTTATTTCAATGAATAATTTTTAAATTCTGAAGAAAAAATTTTGTATTAAGAGATTTAGCAACTACTTAATGATGAGGCAAATTTTATTTAGCTTAGAAACCATATAGAAGAGGTTTATCAAAATGAAATTAATTTCTCAATAATTTTCAAAATATTTATAGAAAGCACTTTACAATATTTAAACTAATAAGTGTTATATTTATAGCAAAATAGTAGTTAATAATCTACGGACTTAAACAGCATTAAAATGACACAAAGCTCATTAAACTAATACTAATATAACTCCAATCATGCATAGGACAATAGTAATTATTTTATTAAATAAAATACTTTTTTTTATGATCAAAATTTAGAGTTAAAATTTGAACAAGGCTTTAAGAATAATGATAAGGAATTTCAGCCTTAAGATTCTCAAATAAACTTCAATATAAACTACACTGAATTTATTAAGAAAAATCGAGCTTAGAAAAATTTCAACAATAACACCTCTTTTATTTGCAAACAACCTCTTTAATTAATCTTATTTTATTTTATAATAAAAATGTTTGAGCAATTAAAAAAAGGATACTGAGACATTGTCAGCAAATTCACTCCTCCTCCTAGCTAGTCTTATTTCTATGAAAAAGGAACACTTAATCCTGAAGAATTTATTCTTGCTTGTAACAAACTCATTCAAGTCAATCCTATGTGGAAATGGGGAGCTTCTAAAAATGAAAAACAAAAAGTTGAATATCTTCCCAAAGATAAGCAGTATATCTATGCAGACATTGTTTCATAACAAAGACTCAATGATGATGATTGCATAGTCTAGGAGCAAATTAATAATAATTTAATAGAAAAGGTTAAAGTAATAAGCCTTGATTCAGATGAAGAAGATAGTGACTAAGATGCTATTTAAGAACAAGAAAATAACAACATAAGATACTATCAAGTCTACATCACATATGATCTCTATTATCATACGCCTTGATTCTGGATAGGCGGTAATGACAGCAAGAACAATGTGCTTAGCAAAGAACAGATTTTTGAAGAAATTATGTCTGAGTATGTTAATAAAACAGCTACTGCAGAAAAATGTCTTTAAGTTGATAAGGTTCTTGTTTTTATTCATCCTTGCTGACATGCTGAAGTAATTAAAAAACTCACCACTCAAGCAATTAATAATGGAAAAAATATTACTATAGAGGAATACTTATTTGTCTTTCTTAAGTTTATCTCATCAGTCATGCCTGGGTTAGAGCTAGACTTTACTCTTGATGTTGAGATTTAATTAAATTTAAGCTTAATTTTATAGACAATTTTTTTAATATAATTTATTTACTTTGTTACTGAGTTGAAAACCATCATCTTAATTTCCTACACTGGCTTTGCTAATTACTATATATTATTTTCACTCTATATTTCTCTTTATGCTTCATCTATTATTTGCTCACCTAAAACCTCTTAAGAGAGTCTAATAAAACTTATAAAACCATCATTATTTGAAGCAGCAATAAGATTCCAATAGCTCCAAGAAAGATCTGTAAAGGTCTGAAAATGAAGGTCTTTCAAGTAGTATAAAGGTACCAATGATACCGATGAGTAAATTCCAATTGAGGTATGGCTTGCCAAACAAAAATACATCTTATACTCAACATCTATTATTGAATGCTCATTCATTTACAATACATACCTATTAGGACAAAACTATGCTAATAAAACAGGCTCCTCGTTTGGAAACACAAAACTTGGTCATTACATGTTGCTTCTTACAAATCCAAAAGCACAGAAAATAAATTTATCTTCTTTGAAATATTAACCTCCAGGAACCAAGAGAATATTACCGTCAGGGGACCATGCCATTTTTCAAAAGATTCTTATTAAATTACCCTTCAAAACAATTCTCAGGAAGAAAAAGATTTTTCTCAAGCAAAGTGTCTTAGTACTCAATTTTATTAAGAGTTTACTTAACAATGTAGTTGCCTTGTTTGAGCTTGGCTTCCATACAAATTCAAAGGTTTTTATCACAACAATAAACTGCTATTGATCTTTCCACAGGATCAACGCTGACTGCCTTAAGAAAAGTATTTGAGACCTAAAGTTGTTATAAGATCTAGCCTTTTTCTATTGACCATATTATTATAGAATGATCATGACTTGCGGAGGCAATTGTCTTACAGTCTTTGAACCAGCTAAGATCATAGACCTCACTTTAATGGCCACTTTTTAGCTTACCAAAAAACTATACTTTCTGCCCAGGAAAAATCCATCTCTGTAGAGCCAAAGAATTTAGGTCATGATTTTAGTCTCCATATAACTACCTTGCAGTCATCAGAGCCTGTGGCCATCATTTTACCATCATAGGAATAACGTACTCAGTTAATGACCTTTGAATGAACATTTTAGATCTCTTTAATAAGCTTAGCAAAGTTGTTTAGATTTCTGTTGTCAAAAAGCTCCTTGTCATTTAGCTCCCAAATCTTATTAAAATACTCATAGAAATATTCCTGTATTAGCTTGATCTGTTGAGCATACTGCAAACTCTTAAGGCTTAGAAGGATTAAAATCAACAGAGTTTATTGACTCCATTTCATAATTCCAGGCGATTTCTGGTGTCAGCCAGTTCATTATTATAACTTTAATATAAATTAAGATAAATTGTTTGGAAAATAGAGGCCTAATATTATCAATAAATTAAGTTTATGAAATTTATTCTTAACAAATTTTTTATGAATTAAAAACTTAAAATTTAATTAGGGCTTTTTTTAGGGTTGCAAATACATATTTTCTATCCACACTTTTGACATTTATTTGCTCTATATTATTAAGTATCATCATCTGAATTTTCTCTAAATTTTCTTTATGAATTTTATTGTAGATTATTATTGGTAAAAAGTCCTATATCAAGTCCTTATTTATGTATTTTTTTGGCAATTACTAAAGGATCTATTTTAGGACCTTTTAATCTATGAAGCTACTACATTATATTCTGAGCAGTTGTTCTTGGGCCAGATATATAGCCACTGTATCCTGGACCATCAAGTAAAGTCTCAGGCTTATTTGATAGCCTATCATCTTCTCTTATCTTTTCAATTCAATATCTTTTAACTTGATCATTTTAATTGTATAATGGGAGAGCATTTGGAGTAAATATAACTGGTTCAATAACACACTCAATTTAGTTGGATTTTTTTGTAAATTTTTCTTGATTAAAATTCTCTAAAATATTTTCTGATAAAATTAATAATTTTTTTTCTAAGCCAATTAAAATTTATTAATCAATTTATTTTATAAATCCAATTTTTTTACTTTCTATTAAATTTTTGTTCTTTATTGAAAAATCTAATCCATTTTATTGTGTTATAAAATTTTGATCATTTTCTTTACTTATGTAATAAAGATCTTGTGTATTTTGGTCCACAAAAGCTCCTTGTTAATAATTGCATAACTAAATGCTTTCCTAATGTAAGGGCTTATTGGTCTATCATATATCAAATATTTGTATATTATCCTCAAGCTATAAAAACAAGAATTATTATCTGTTATACAAGTAGCTATTTATCAGCTCACTATTTTACTGCTAACATTATTATATATAAAACTACTGCACTTGTTTTACTCACAAACTATCAATGAAATAAAAATTTCCTGAATTTGAAATTGCAATTAAAAAATTACTCAGAAAATTTTGTTCTAATTTTTTTAAAGAAACTTTTTTATTGTTTTGATTTTTTTCTTTAATTAATACAGAATTATGACTTGCCAATTGCTGCTCTATTCCGAACGGTTTGCTATTCAAATCCCAAAATCATAGACTACCATCCTCTGAACAAGTATAAATATGAGCTTCATTTTGTTTAGAAAATTCTGCATGATTAACAGCCATAATATGTCCTTTAGATAATGACTAGTCTCTTAAATACATGTCTCCTCTTACAAACTCTATAAGCTTAAGACCTTATTAATCAAGTATTACTGGTTACTAGTCTTGTTTAGCAACAAGCACAAGATCTTTTTGCTGATGAATGTCTATTGAGTTTATTTTTTAATCTCTGAAGATTTCAGAGAATTATTTTAAGTTGTTTTAGCCTTATTAAATTGCTTACAAACCTTGTGTATATATATTACCATTGTTACTAGTTAAAAGAGCTCATTATTTATTCTAAAAAAGTTAAAAATGTGTCCAAAAAGATTCATCAGTAGTATTAATAAAATATTAATGCATTATAATATTTAAATGAAAGTTTTAAAAAAGAACTAAAATTAATAAACAACTATTTTAAATGAAGATAATTTTAAGTAGCTCCAAAAAGAAATTAAAATAAAAGAATTCTAATATAAATAATAACTAAATATAATATGCTTATAAGGTCTTAGATTGAAACAAATTGATCATGAAAAAATTCAAGGATTTTGAAATTTAAAAATTATTTGGTTCAATGATAACTTATTAACCTCTATTTAAGCTTTAAAATAATGTAAGTTTATTTAAGAGCTTTATTTATAATATAATTTATTATAAGAGCTTCAAGAAGATATTTTTTAAGGATTTAAGTTTCTAAGAATTTTAAATGTTTCCAACAACAAACTAAATAATATTGATAAAGTCTTACATAGCCTAGTAAAGTGCCTTGATTTAGAGTGGCTTGATATAAGTAATAATTTGTTTACTTTAAATTCTACTTAAATAAAAGATATGTTTATTTTAAAGTTTAAAAAACTTGAAATATTTAATAAAATTTATGTTAATTGATTTCAAATGTAATAATTAAAAAAATTTAGTAAAGAAAATATTTTAAAGAGTAAAAATAAATAAGAAGATTTTAAGCTTAGTAAACTAGGTCAATATTATGTTAGAGAATATTAAAGAATGTAGAAGCAAATTGAAACGTAAAATAAATTATAATTAATATAGACTTGAAATTAATCTATATAAGCATAACCATATGACAGGACTGCCTCAAATAAAGAGCTAGCCTTATTAAAATCTCAAGCCTATTATACAACATAATAATAAGATGAGTTATTAGGTTTTATTGATACTTAAGAAATAAAGAATAAAAAATATGACTAGTTTTTAGAAAAAGTTTATAATGATTATTTATGCATTGGAAAAAAACCAATATAAGATTAAGCATCAATAATTTCTCTTCTAAAAATCTGCTAAAACAAAAAAGATGTTTAAAAGGTCATCTAAGAAATTAAAATATAACCAATAGTATAATAACATTTATTTAACAAAATTTAGTAGCTTAAATAAAATATTTAAATCTCATTTGACAAAAAGGATGTAGAGAATTATTCAAAAAATTATGTAAATTTACTATGACTTTAAAAACTTCAAAATTGATATAATAAAATTAATGATTTGATTCTCTTTGTTAAATTTATAACTGTAAAAATATTATTTAAGATTATCTTGCTAGCTCTCAAGACACTCTTATATTATTTACTTAAGCTCCTGGACATTAAAATTTATTCGCTTTTTAGATCTCATTATGTCAACAAAAAAAGTGACCTAATTCTTCCTATCTTCAGGACTCATTCTTCCAAACTTTGCTTTAAAATTCTATAGAAATTAAAGTATCAATGCATATCCCAAATTGCTTCGTTCTTAGCCGAAATTCTTAGCTAAATTTGCAAAGGTTAAGCCTGACAGTCAACTCATGTTGGAGTTAGTTGACTTTGCATCAAAAGGATTTTGTTCAAATGACATTTCTTCTCGACTTTCCATGTATATAATATAAATAATTATTATAATGAACGAAGTTAAAAATTAATAAGAAAGAGAGTAAAAAACCGAGCCTTGAAGCCAGATGCAAAAACTCTTATAAATTATAAAATTGTATTCAATTTTACTATTGGTAGCATTTTTAACACCTATTAACTACTACATTAAGAGAATGATATATCTTTAGCCATTATTAATGATAATTTTATTGTTTTTACACGCAGTATATAATATATCAAAAGAGCTTTTAAAATTCAAGTAATTTCCTTAATAAAAACAAGAACTCTTTGAATGAATACAGATGATTAAAAATACTAAAATTTATCAAGAAATTCTATCTTAATTTAATTAGCATAAAAATAATTAACTAATAATTTTTTATATTTAAAATTTAATATAGAAAATTAAAATTCATATTCAAATTTAATTTTTCTTTAATTTTATAAATCACTAATGAAGTACATTGCTTTGTCATAAATAATTGTCTATGGACTGATTATCAATATTCTTGGTAATCTTTCTTTCTGGTATAATACCACTCTTAAGGATATTTTCCACTACTCCTTCGAGGCTGAGTTCGAATACCAAATTGCAGACATGACAACCAACTTTTATAACTACTTCGTTGTAGGACAGATTATATCAGGATTATTATGGACATATCTTTTGAAATTCATGTCATAAAAGACCTGTATTTTATTGTGTCTAGTATGTTAAGGATTTGTATATCTGATGCAGTACTGGAAGAGCTCAATTGAAATGGTTTACTTTGCAAGACTGCTTATGGGATTCTTCGATAACATCAACTCAGTTGGTAAGAGTTTTATTTACGAGTTTGCAGACAGAGATTACTCAGATTTTTGCTTTACCTTCAAAGGATTTGCTGCCTTAGTTATTTCTAATATTTTCCCATTGATTGGTAACTGGGCTTATGATTACTATGACAAGGACTATGCCAATTGTTGTTTATACTGGTTCTGGTTCAACTTAACTATAGGAGCAATCTTCTACGTTTTCTTCTACATATTGCCAATATCTGACAACACTGAAGGAAACTATGCCAAGAAACAAAAATTATTAGAGAAGAAAGAGAATGATGAAGTAAAGGCACAGGAAGCTGATCATAAACATCATGGACTTTGGTGCGTTATCAAATACATTTTCAGCCAAAATTAAACTAGAAACCTATTCATTGTCTACATGACCTCTAAAGCTTTACACAAGGCTGCATATACTTATAAGAGTATTATTTTCTTAAAGGAGAAAGATCTTGGTGGAGTTGGCTTCAAAAAAGAAGAACTTGGTGCTTGGTAAACCTTTGCTATTATTCCATCATTTTTCATCATATTCGGTCAACCTTATGTTGTTCCATCAAAGATATCTTATCAAAACTACATCGGATTCTGTATTGTTGCATTCACTGTTATGTTGATTATGATTCCAGGACTTGTTGATCTTAATGACTATTTTGGAGGCGAGGAGGGAAGCACTGTAGTGAAAATTATCATGAAGTTCAACTACATGTTGATGTCTCTTTTCACTGCCAAGCTTTTTACCCCAGCTATGAACATTCTTTTGAATAAATACTTGGATAAATATAAGAGAGCTGCCTTGAACTCTATCTTCTTCTTAGGAGCTTCATTCTTGGTCTTGGTCATGAACCAAATTGGTAACGTAAGTATCAAATATTTCTTTGATGATATTATATAGCCAATGACCAGAGCTGATAAATACTATGCTCTTTGGTTGTTCATAATCGGACAAGGAACTGCAATTGTCGCCATCTTTACTTGTAAAATTGATAATCAAGATACAAGAAAGTGATAATTTATTTATTATTATATTTATATTTTTTATATTTTATTTAATTATTAAGAGATTTTCTTGAGTTAAAAACGCTTGCTCTATTTATTATATAAAAGTCTTGCATGATTTTTTATATTGAGAACTATCTTATAAATAAAATTAGCTTTATCTATAATGTTTTTAGACAAAAAAATTTGCTTAGAAAATAAAGAGAATAAATAATATTTAATTTAGTTAATAAACAGCTGTTAAATAAACTAGTATAAGAGCTAATAAGATAGCTGGAGAGAACAAGCATATTGTTAGCTTAAATAAGAACTTTTCCATTTGAATATTAAGACTGAATAAGCTTTTAAAAACTATTTATATTTAAACTATAATTATTTGATGTTTATTATTTTACCTTAAGGAGAAAGAGTTTTAATAACTAACAAAAATAAGGTCTTAAAAATAAAAGGAAAAAATCTCAAAATAAAATTCAATTATAATATTTAGAGTGATTTTGAGGCCAAAGGTATATTCAACCATGAAGAGAGTTAGTGCTATATTTTTGAAATAATTTCAATAAACAAAAAAAGTGTCTCAAAGATCAAAAAAATCCAGCAATTTTAATTCATAAGTAAGATAAATAGTATGATATATTAGGATGACAATATTCTAGTCAAGCTTTAGGTATTTTAAGAGCTTAATTACACCAGCATGATTTTCATGTTGTAGAATCTTAATAAAATCTCATGAATTTTTATGATACATAAAAATGATATAACTGAAGAGTATTTAATAGAAATCAATCAAAAGTATATTTAATAATTTAAATTGTTGTTATAAATAAAATATAATGTAGGGATTTTCTAAAATGTTTTATATTTTTTATGCTCTTATAAAACTCTCTTTAATTTGTTGATTTCATGAGACTGGCTAGCAGAATTTTATCTAGAAAAATTTGAACTAAATATTTCCTGAAATTGTTCAACCAATTATGGCTAATACAATTAATGAGGACGCTTTTCTAAACTATACAGGGCTAGGAACTGGGCCATAAAAAGACTAACTTAAATGTGAATAGACAAAAAGAAATGCTTTGTCAATAAGCAGATAATTATTAGGGCCTTTATTACAAGACCTAAGAGAGAAATTAGGCAAGCTATTTAATGAGTACTCAAAAGAAACAATGAATATTGAAGATGATATTTAAAATCACTTTTTTGAAAATCTTATGCTGCTTGTCAAAAATAATGCCTAAATTAACTTAGATAACATAGAGTTTAAGAATGAAACAATTTCTGTAACAAAAATCTAATAAAATTCTTGTGATAATTTTTTAATAATTTTTGTGTTTTTTTTTAATTTAAATTTAACTTATATTTTTTTGAATGATTTTGTTTAATTTTATGGCTATTTTTTTATGCTTTATTTATAAGAGTTTGTAGGCTGAATAAATAACTGTGTAAATGAAAACAAACTTTGACCTAAATGAGCAGAATAATACCTAGACATCAAAAATTTAGAAAACCAAAAATTTAATTGATATGGAGAAAAGCTACCCTGAAATCTAGGCATTTTTTAAGAAATAAAATACAAAAATTGAGATACCTAAGGAAATCGAAGAAGCAGCTTATTTCATATACAAAATGGATTAGCTATTAAAGGATTAAAAAGAAAAAGAGAAAATATTATACTACAAAACTATAACCTCCTAATTTATAGTATTTATTAGTATTATTTATTATTTAAAGTTATTATAATGATTTCTTAAGTTGAGAATTTTCCTTAAATAAAATCTGCAAAAAATTCATGAAAAAAGCAAGAAAATTTAGCAGAAGAGTTTTTCAGAATAACAGATAATACTCAGTTTATTTTCTGGGATCCTTAGCAAAAAGATAAATTAAACACAGAACCTCATAAATAATTTAAAAGAAAAAAAGCTGGAAAAAAGAGTTAAGCTATAATTGCTACATAATTGGATAAATAACAAAAAAATGAACTTAAATGCTTCGTGCAAGAAAATTGAGATTTTTCAGAATGTGTTTTATATGTATTAGACCAGCTTATCAACAATGTAACAATATAATAAATTTATTAAGAAATACAGCTTGTCATTTCCATGTTTAAAATCATTCTCCATTTCTTTAGTATACTTATGTAAGCAATTTATTATAAATATAATGTAAGAATTTGAGGATTTTGATTTTAATAAAAAAATTCTTAAAGCTATTTATTAAATGGGCTGGAAATGCCCAACAGAAATTTAGTTAAAAACTTTTCCAGCAATCTTGTACAAAAAAGACACTATAATTTAATCATAGTCAGGTACCGGAAAAACTGCCGCATTTCTTATCCCATTAATAGAATAAATTGATTCATAATAATAAAATCTTCAAGCTGTAATTTTATGTAACTCAAGAGAGCTTGCCTAATAGACCTTTGACTTTGCAATAAAACTATCATAATTTTTAACAATATAAATAGAGCTTTGTGTAGGAGGAAAAAACTACACTTAAAATATTGAGTCTATTTCACAAGGATGCTAAGTCATCATAGGTACAATAGGAAGAGTTCATGATCTTCTAAGCTGAGATTATATAGACAAAAAAAATGTCAAAGTTTTAGTCATTGATGAAGCTGATGATATTTTAAAAGAAAACTAGTAATAAATTTTGTATGAAATTCTAAGCTATTTTTAGACCGCATAGATAATATGCTCAAGTGCTTCATATCCAGACAATGTAAAGGAACTATGTTAAAAAGTTCTTAATAATCCATATGAAGTTTATTTGAACAAAAATGAAATGACTCTTAAATAAATAAAATAGTATTTTAAAAGAGCTGAGAATGATTAAGAGAAATTAGAAAGTCTTATAGATATATACAAAAGTGTTCCTCTTTGTTAAACAATTATCTACTGTAATTCGAAAGAGAGAGTAATTTGGCTTTATAAGTGTCTAATAATTCTTGGTTTTTGAGCCTGTTATCTTCATGGACAACTTATTCAAAAAGAAAGAGACTTTATTATGAAGGAATTTTGAGATGGAGTTTTTCCTGTAATGATTTCCACTGATCTAACAAGCCGAGGAATAGACATAAAAAACTTAGGCTTTGTTTTGAACTTTGATTTCCCTTAATAAGTAGAAAATTATATACATAGAATTGGCTGAACAGGAAGACATGAGCACAAAGCCTTTGCCGTTAGTTTTGTAAACGAAATAGAGCTTAGTTGTCTATGAGAGATGTCTTTGGATTTTTAAATGGAAATTTTTTGTTTAAATGAGGTTATTGAGCTTAGAGATTTTTTGTTCATAAATTAATAATAATTTTATATTTAAAATAATTTTGGCTGAATTTAGTTATAAAATATGAATGAATAAGATTTAGAGGAAGTTTTAATGGAATATGAGGAAACCTATCCAGTTATGATGAAAATGATAGAGAAATAAAAAGATGAGTATTTGTTTGTTTTTGTTTAAAAAATGATGATATTTATATTTGTTATTTCAAAAGAAAAAAGCTAGAAAATGAAAGAGATTATTTTGGAAGAAAATTATTAAAAAGAAGATGCAGTTTTATGTCTAGCTGTAATATTAAATTAAAGTCAAATCTATCTAGCTTTAGGAGGAGAATCAGGTGTTGTGTATCTTCTTACTCTATAAAAGGATGTAATAAAGATAGATCTTTTAGGCCCACATTTGAGCAGAATTTAGGATCTAATTTTTAGTCAAAATAAATTACTTTTTTCATGCTCTTCTGATGCTTAGATTTTTATTTGGAATTTTATTAGTAAATAAAAACTTTACTAAGTCTCTATTTAGGAGAATCTTTACTTAGGTTTTTTAAAAATAGTAAGCTTAAAAGCAAATATACAATGACAATACATTACTAGCTGCTAAATCTGATGGCTCGGTTTACATTTTTGATTTTAAATAGAATTTTTTAATTTAAGAATTTGAAAAGATCTTTAGCAACTAAATAAGTGATTTTATATATGATTACTAATTTCTTTACATTTTAAGTTTAAAGGGAGAGTTAATGGTCTTTAATATTAAAGAAGATTTTTAAAATAAACCAAAATTTGAAATTCAACAGCTTAGACATTATGAATTGAATTTTGCATATTTCTCTTATCAAAAAAAGTTATAAATTTTAATAGTTTAAAATTGAACATATATTTTATCTCCATTAGACAAAAACTCCCTTATATTAATTGATATTTATAGCAATGATAAAACTATCATAAAAATAAACTCAATTAATAACAGTACTATTTTATAAGGTTTTCTAATCGATAATAATCTTTAAAAAATTTTATTACTAACAAAAAATAAAATAGTTCTCAAGCAAAAATATTATTAATAAATATAAATAATCAAAAATTATAATTTCTAAAAAACTTATGTAATTTTTGATAAGGAAATTTATTTAAGTAGGTTTGGAATCTCTATTAAAATCTATATGAAAAGCTCAGATTATTAATATTCAAAGAAAGAAAACTTACTAATCGATTTCTGATTGAATAAAAGTTAATCAAATGCAAGATAAAGAGATGACAAGAAAAGAGGCATTGAAAATTTTTGATATTGAAGATTAACTGTAAATGCAATCATATAAAGAAAGGTATAAAAAACTTATTAAGTCATAAGATAAGTTAAATTTCAGGTCAGAATATTTGGATGAAAAAATATA
>ERZ724506.578-NODE-578-length-12792-cov-9.705896_pt1 | contig 12792 bp, 9 predicted proteins | sample MGYA00376039_ERZ724506 | MGnify/ENA primary metagenome ERZ724506 (study PRJEB28724, sample SAMN07190887) | wastewater metagenome | isolation source: effluent of sewage treatment plant in Hong Hong | place: USA: Christiansburg, Virginia | collected 2016-03-01 ... | reverse complement strand
TGTCTGGCGAGTACAGCCGCTATCGCACAAAAATCCGCAGCCGTGCAAAGTATTGAAGAATACCGCGCCATGTTGGCAGACGGCAATCCAGCCGAATTATTTGAAGCCAAAGGCGAAGATTTGTGGAAGCAAAAACGCGGCCCCAAAAACGCATCGCTGGAACAATGCGATCTGGGCAAAGGCCCCGGCGTAGTGAAGGGCGTGTTTGTTGAACTACCCCGCTATTTTGCTGATACGAAAAAAGTCCAAGATTTGGAATCGCGCCTCTTGACCTGCATGGAAACCTTGCAGGGCTTGGATGTCGCAGAAATCGCCAAAACGCCTTTTGGTAAAGGCGAACAAAATAACATGACCGCGTTGGCGACATGGATTTCAGCCGAGTCGAAAGGTATCAAGTTCAATCTTTCCCAGAAACACGTTCAAGAAAAAACCTCTTACGAAGTTGGAAAACGCCTCTTTTTCCAACGTGGCGGCCCGCATGATTTTTCTTGCTCTTCCTGCCACGGGCAAGATAACTTCCGCATCCGCCTGCAAGATTTGCCCAATTTGACCAAAAACCCGGGTGACGGCGTAGGGGTTGCCGCGTGGCCTGCCTACCGTGTTTCCAACGGTCAAATGTGGGGAATGCAGCAGCGTTTGAACGATTGCTACCGCCAACAACGCTTCCCCTACCCGGGTTTTGCCAGCGATGCCACCATCGCATTGGGCGTTTACTTGGGTGTCAATAGCCAAGGTTCTGCATCCATTGCACCGGCGATCAAACGCTAAGAAAGGAAAATTGAATCATGAAACCTATCAAAACTGCCCTCCTTTCCGTACTGGTCATAGGGTCTAACATGGCATTTGCAGCCGATACGATGCCGAATAAAGCCGCGTTGGATGCGCTGGCTGCTAAAGTGGTGAAAGAATCGTTCCGCGATGAAGGTATCGTGAAAACATCGGTGCTGGATACCGACCAAACCAATCGGGAATGCAGCGATGCCGAGGTAATGGGTAAACCCCTGAAACCCGCCCGCGCCAAAGCCATCGAAAAAATGAACCATAAAACCATCCAATGGCCGAAAGATGGCAAATTTTTGGGTGATTGGCAAAAAGGCGAAGCATTGGCACAAAGCGGACGCGGTTTAACGTGGACGGATAAAGCCGATACCCCCAACGGCGGCAACTGCTACAACTGCCATCAAATCGACAAGAAAGAAATTTCGTATGGTTCGATTGGCCCTAGCCTCTACAACTACGGCAAACTGCGCGGCGTAACCGACCCCGCCAGCCCTGAGGCCAAAGCGATTGTCGAATACACATGGGGCAAAATTTGGAACAGCCGCGCTTACAACGCTTGCTCCCACATGCCACGCGCGGGTCATGCCAAAATTTTGACCCCCGAACAGATTTCCGACATCATGGCACTGTTGCTCGATCCCAAATCTCCCGTTAATCAATAACTCCACGGATTCAACACCATGAATTTATCCAAACGCGAATTTATGCAGGTTTTGGGTGCGGGAACGATGGCAGGTATGGGGCTGGGAACCTATGCCGAAGCCGCGACCACCACCGCTGCCAACGGTTTGTATGACATCCCCCAATTCGGTAATGTGTCTTTCCTGCACATGACCGATTGCCACGCGCAGTTAAAACCGATTTACTTCCGTGAGCCGAGTATCAATATCGGCTTGGGTTCGATGAAAGGGAACTTGCCGCACTTGGTAGGCGAGCATTTGCTGAAAGTGGCAAAAGTACGCCCCAACACCGCTGAAGCGCACGCACTCACGTACCTTAGCTATGAAAAAGCGAGCAAGCGTTACGGCAAAGTCGGTGGTTTTGCGCATTTGGCGACCTTGGTCAAGCGCATGAAGGCGAGTCGCCCGGGTTCGTTGCTGCTGGACGGTGGCGATACGTGGCAAGGTTCGGGTACGTCGTTGTGGACGAACGGGCAAGATATGGTCGATGCCTGCAAATTGCTGGGCGTGGACGTGATGACCGGACACTGGGAATTTACGCTGGGCATGGATCGCGTCAAAGAAATCATCGAAAAAGATTTCAAAGGCAAAGTCGATTTTGTGGCGCAAAACGTCAAAACCAACGATTTCGGCGACCAAGTTTTCAAACCCTACGTGATTCGGGAAATCAACGGCGTGCCGTGTGCCATCATTGGGCAAGCGTTTCCGTACACCCCGATTGCGAATCCGCGCTACATGGTGGCGGATTGGGCGTTTGGCATTCAAGACGAAAATATGCAAAAGATGGTCGATGAGGCACGCGGCAAGGGTGCGCAAGTTGTCATCGTTTTGAGTCACAACGGCATGGATGTGGACTTGAAAATGGCAAGCCGTGTCAGCGGTATTGATGCCATTATGGGCGGACACACGCACGATGGTATGCCCGTTGCCAGCATCGTGAGCAACAAAGGCGGTAAAACGATTGTGACGAACGCGGGTTCTAACGGCAAATTCTTGGCGGTGTTGGATTTTGATGTCAAAGACAAAAAAGTCGCCGATTTCCGCTACAAACTCCTGCCCGTTTTTGCCAATATGCTGCCAGCGGATCAGGAAATGGATGCGCTTATCACCAAAATTCGTGCGCCTTACGAATCCAAACTCGCGGAAAAACTCGCCATGACCGAAGGCACGCTTTACCGCCGAGGCAACTTCAACGGCACGGGCGACCAGTTGATTGTGGATGCGTTGATGGATGTGCAGGGCGCGGATTTGGCGTTCTCTCCGGGCTTCCGTTGGGGTACGACGCTGCTGCAAGGGCAAGCGATTACCCGCGAATGGCTGATGGACATGACGGCTACCACCTATTCCTACGCCACGGTGACCGAAATGACGGGCGCAACCATCAAAACCGTGCTGGAAGATGTGTGCGACAACCTGTTCAACCCCGATCCGTATTACCAACAAGGTGGCGATATGGTGCGCGTGGGCGGCTTGGAATACACCTGTACCCCCAGCGCCACAATGGGCAAGCGTATCGACAATATGCGTTTGAACGGCAAGTTGATTGACGCGGACAAAAAATACAAAGTGGCAGGCTGGGCTCCCGTAGCGGAGGAAGCCAAATCCGCTGGTAGCCCGATGGTGTGGGATGTGGTGGAAAAATGGCTCAAAGCCCGCAATGGCAAAGTGTCTGCCCGCAAGCTCAACACGCCCAAGCTCATTGGCGTGAAGCCGAATCCGGGTTACGTCGAGGCGTAATCGGCACGCACCGGAATTTTCAATAATTTTCCCGCCGATCAATCAGCGGGGATTTGTAAATTCCGAAATTTGCCAACACCGAACCAGCGGGATACATCGGTAACCACGGAAGTCCCGCCGCCGTTGCCGTGGAGGGTGTGCTGGTGGTGCAGGTGTTACCCGCTGCGGTGCTGGTGTTCAACGTAAGCAATACCTTCCCCGCCTGATTGGGTTTGGTTAGTACCAAGCCCGCTCCGGCCATTTTTCCATTGGTCAATGTTACGCTTCCGGTCGGCGTGATTTGCGATTGGCAACTGGAGGTGAAGGTCGATGTCAGTGCAAAGCTGCTCATCGGCAACACGGTACACGAATCCAGCGTATTCAACGTCCAATAGCCACCACTTCCGCTGCCTTGCCAGTATTGCGCTTCCAACGGTACGGGTAACGCCAGCCGTTCCGACCCGTAGGCGTTTTGCATCCGTATCCGACCACTGCGGATAGAGGCACTGGCATTCGTTCCCAATCCCGTCCCGTTATCCGAATCGACCGCTGCTACGGCGATATTGGCGGGTGCGGAAGGGCTTACGTTAAACGAAAACGTGGCGCGGGGGTGGTTCACATCCGCATTGTCCAGCAGTGCCGAACCACTGGTAAACGCCAGTGCCGGAATCAGTGGCGTAATCGAACCTTTGCCCGTGGTATCCGACAGCGAAACGGGTTTGGCAAAGCTCAACGATGCCGTGCTAGAACCGCGATAGTTCTGCAACATGCTGCCGTTTTTCGCTTTGGCGATCAAGGTAGTGGTGGGAAACGGCTGTTTGTCGTAGGTAAAGCCGCCCACGCCGCAGCCTTGCGTCAAGGTGACATCGAAATGATCGGCGTAAAACCGCCCCACATTGCTGCCATAGCTTGCGCCCAATACGTCCGCCGTTCCCATATACGCACCCGATTTCAAGCGGGGTGTGAGTTGGATGATGCCCACTTCCGGCCAATTCACCACCGCCGTGCCTGCGCCATTGCTAAAAGCGAAATTGGTTTCCGTCACCAATGCCGGATTATTGGTAAGCCCCAGCCCCGCTACCAGTGAAGCGCTGAGTTGGATGCCTTCGGGGGTTGATTCTTTACCAAAATTCTTCGTCACCGCAGCGGGGGAGCAGTTATTACGCGCCTCCGCCGTCACTTTGAAGGATGCTCCGGCTGCAACAAATTTTCCGCCCGTGGCATCGGCGGCGGCTGGGTTATTCGTTCCTGCCATATCCGTTACGCCCGTAATGGCGAAGCTGGCGGGGCGCACAATGAAGGTTTTGCTTCCCGTGACGTTGGGCGATACGCTGGTATCGGATACGTTCAAGGTCAATTTTCCGACATCGGCATATTTCAAGCGTATCTTGGTAGTGCTGTTGGCATCAAATAAAACATTCATTGTCGTTGTGCCAGCACTGGCCTGTGCAATAGCGGTAGAACTCGTCCATACATTCGTGCTAGCGGTCAAACCTTGCGTGCCGCTGCTGGGATCGGTGTAGCTGTACGAGAACCGCAGCGGTTTGGATTTGCTGGTGTAACCCGATTTACACGCTTTGATGGTGACATCCCCCGAATCGTCGCACGCTGTTTGGGATGTGGCAGGAAAGGTAATCCCGAATCCGCTGGTGGATTGGCTTACCGTCACATTGCACGAAGTGGGCGTATTCGTACCCGGTAGCACACAAGCGACGGTCGAGGTAGCGGGGTTGATAAGTTGCGGAAAAATGGATTTGGTTTTATCAATATCGAGTGTGATGGTTCCGGTAGCTCCCTGCGCTAGCTGCAATAAACGCGAACCGCCAATCAATTTAACCGCATCGCCCCCAATCCAACCACTGGGTTTTAAGGTGACGTACACATCCCCCGCCGTGAAGGGAACACAAGCCGGCTCTGGCTTGGTACACGCGGTCACCTTAAAAAGCGCGGTGTTGCAGGTATCCATAGCACCCGAATTTTCAAAACGAAAATGGTCAATCACGGGTGTTGCGGCTATCATTTTGGTAGCACACACTTGAAGATTGTCCAGCTCGTGGATGTTTTTTTGCCCTCCCGTTCCACCCGTAAACGAAAGCCAAAAGTTTGCCGGAATGATGGGTGTAGTCGTAGTGGGAATGCCTGCGGTGGAGAGTTTGGACATCAAATTGAAATCGGCAATCAAATTTTGATCGATCGCTCCCCCGCCTACATTGCGATCCACCCGAATCCATTGTTCACCCGCAATGCGCGAATCAATGGTGATGCGATACAAATACCCCGGAGCGCCCGGCGTGGTGTTGGACGGGTTACTAATGGTGGTTGCCAATGTGCCCGTTCCCGCCAAATAAGGGTAACCATATTTGTAGGCGTTTGCCGTTCCGGTAAAAAAGGTATTAGAAGGCCCGCGAATGGCGATGGCGTTGGCGACCGCTCCTGCTGCATTGCCCAAATAGCGGTTTTCGGTAGCGTTAGAAAAATTACCGAACTCATCCAGCCCAATGCCCAGCCAGCCACCTGCAAAGCCCGGCGTATTGGCGGGATTGCTGTACTGCGCATACCCCAACGATCCGCCCGCTCCACCCGCTGCGGGAGGCACAGTGGCATCGGAAAAAATAACCACAACCCCATCCGCACCCGTTGAACCGCCACCGCCATAGGCATAGTGGTTAAAAGAAACCGTCACTTTATTGCCCGCTGCGGGAAAATAGCGCTGCAATGCAGCCAAAGTCGCCTCGTATGTCAAATTCGAGGTGAGTTGCAGCCGTTGATTCCCTGCGGTAGTGTTAATGACGGGAATAAAAGACGTAGCCCCCATCGAACTGGTTGCCCAATCCGAGCCAAGGCTGGCGCGGTTGAAATGATCCGTAAAGCACACATCACTGGGCGCGGGGGTTAGCACCAGCGTTTGGGTGGCATACGTTCCGTTGCTGCCCGTGGCGGTGCGGGTTCCGGTAAAACCATCGCTGGTCAAAGTTTCATAAGCCAAAGCAGCTTGCACACCACTAGAACCCGAAACGGCACTGGTTTTGGCAGTAGCGGGCGATGTCATACTCGCCTGTGGGGTGATGGTGCTGGCGACTCCGGTAGTGCCGAAAAATGCGATTAAAACCCCGTTGCTATACGACGCAGCGGCATCGGCAGCAACCAGCGTGGAATCAACGCCCAGCCCACTGGCCCACGCATTGATAGGTTGATTGGTGTCCACTCCTGCAAAATTACCGAGGATCACCGTTCCCCGCACGGCAGAAGAAAATGTCCAAGTGTAGGTGGCAGATTCGGTCGTCGTATCCGAACGGATTCGCCAATAAATACGTTGTTGAATGCCGTTGTAGCTTTGCGCTACCGCAGTCAATTCTGTCCATCCAGCCGGTGCGGTGATGGTGGCAGTAGAACTGGCAATGGTGACCTGTGCCAACAGCAAATCCGCCCGCGCCGCACCATTGGCCACCGACACGGGCGTGACGACAAGGCTAGTCGCCGCAGCACTGCCCGTGCTTTTGGTGCTAAAACCCGTTGCAGTGATCGCGGCGCACGCATCCAGTGCGGAAAGCAGCAACACCAAGACGGCAATAAAAGATCGAAAGTTCATAATAAAGTTCCCATCTCCGTTAACGTATTGAAATGGAGAAAAGAAGACGTGAAAAGAATGTGACGTTCTAGCGTAGCAGTCCGTCTTCACCTATCCCTACGTTGGTGATGAAGCGTTACACGCGGCAACAAAGAAGTTGCAACCATTTTTTGCTATCTTGGTGATGCAATATCATGCGGTACACGCAGCAATCAACTCAGCAAACCCATTGGAAGATTTTTAGAGTGCGACAAATTTTTCTCGATACCGAAACCACAGGGCTGGATGCGGAAAAAGGTGACCGGATTATTGAAATCGGTTGCGTGGAAATGGTGAACCGTAAGCTCACGGGCAACAATTGGCACCATTACCTGAACCCTGACCGCGATAGCCATGAAGAGGCACTTAAAGTTCACGGCATCACCACCGAATTTTTACAAGATAAACCCCGCTTTGAAGCGGTAGCCGAATCCTTCTTGGAATACGTGCAGGGTGCGGAAATCATCATCCACAATGCGGCGTTTGATGTGGGCTTTTTGAATGCCGAACTCAAACGCCTCGCATTTCCGGCCGTGACGCAATACGTGGGCAGCGTGCTGGATACGCTGGTGATGGCCAAGGAAATGTTCCCGGGGAAGCGCAACGGCTTGAATGGGCTGTGCGACCGTTTTGAAATCGACCGCTCTAGCCGTACTTTTCACGGCGCGTTGTTGGATGCCGAATTGTTGGCTGAGGTCTATCTCAACCTCACGCGCGGACAGGACGCTTTGTTGATAGAAGCCAGCGATTCCCCTGAAACCGGAGCAACCACAGGCGTAGCGATGGATTGGAGCGGCGTGCATCTCCCCATTATTCGGGCAACCGAAGAAGAATTAACCGCCCATGCCGAAGTGATGAAGCAGGTGGAAAAAGAAAGTGGGGGGCGGGTGGTTTGGAAAATTTTTTCAGAAAACTGATTTTTTGTTGTACAATACAGGGCTACGCTTTTTATAGCGCTAGGGCGGTTAGCTCAGGGGTAGAGCGAAGCATTCACACTGCTTAGGTCGGGGGTTCGAGACCCTCACCGCCCACCATCCCATACTCGTAAAAAGCGCGGTTTCATCCGCGCTTTTTTTATTTCTGGTGTCGCTTTTCATACCTCCTATGATTCACATTACCCTCCCTGATGGTTCAGAACGTCAATTTACGCAAGCTGTTACGGTCGCTGAAGTCGCTGCCTCCATTGGCACGGGGTTGGCAAAAGCGGCGCTGGGCGGTAAGGTGAATGGCAAACTGGTTGATACCGGTTTTACGATGGCGGAAGATTCCACGCTCGCCATCATCACCGCCAAAGATGCCGATGGTTTGGAGATGATTCGCCACTCCGCTGCCCACTTGCTGGCGTATGCGGTGAAAGAATTGTTCCCCGATGCCCAAGTCACCATCGGCCCTGTGATTGAACACGGTTTTTATTACGATTTTTCCTACAAACGCCCGTTCACGCCGGAAGACTTGGCGTTGATCGAAAAGAAAATGCAGACGCTTGCGTCACAAGACGAGCCGATTACCCGCCGTGTATTGCCGCGTGATGAAGCCGTGGCGTATTTCAAAGGGTTGGGTGAGGCGTATAAAGCGGAAATCATCGGCAGTATTCCCGCCGACCAAGATGTATCGCTGTACCGCGAAGGCAAATTTGAAGATTTGTGCCGTGGCCCGCACGTTCCCAGCACTGGCAAACTCAAGCACTTCAAATTGATGAAGGTGGCGGGTGCGTATTGGCGTGGCGATCACAACAATGAAATGCTGCAACGCATTTACGGCACGGCGTGGGCGACTAAAGATGAATTGCAGCAGTACCTCACCATGTTGGAAGAGGCCGAAAAGCGCGATCACCGTAAGCTGGGGCGCGAGTTGGATTTGTTCCACATCGACGACCACGCCCCCGGGTTGATTTTCTGGCATCCCAAGGGTTGGACACTGTGGCAAAACGTCGAACAATATATGCGTCAGGTGTATATTGAAAACGGTTACCAAGAGGTCAAAGGCCCGCAGATTTTGGAGCAAGCGCTGTGGGAGAAAACCGGACACTGGGATAAGTACAGCGAAAATATGTTCGTGACTGAATCGGAAAAACGCTTGTTTGCGTTGAAACCGATGAATTGCCCGGGTCATATCTTGATTTTCAAACAAGGCATCAAGAGCTACCGTGATTTGCCGCTACGTTTTGGTGAGTTTGGTAATTGCCACCGCAATGAACCTTCGGGCGGTTTGCACGGCATCATGCGCGTGCGTGGCTTTACGCAGGACGATGGGCATATTTTCTGTACCGAAGACCAAATTCAAGAAGAGGTCAAAGCCTTCACCACCCTGCTGCAAAAGGTGTATAAAGATTTTGGCTTTACCAATATCATCTACAAACTCTCAACCCGTCCAGAAAAACGTATTGGAACGGATGAAAGCTGGGATCGTGCCGAGGCTGCGTTGGCCGAAGGTTTGCGGGCATCGGGCTGTGAATTTGAATACCTTCCCGGGGAAGGTGCTTTCTACGGCCCCAAAATTGAATACACCTTGAAAGATGCCTTGGGTCGCCCTTGGCAATGCGGAACGGTGCAGGTAGACCCTAATTTGCCCGAGCGTTTGGGCGCAGAATATGTGGGTGAAGACGGCGCACGCCACCGCCCCATCATGCTGCATCGTGCGATTTTGGGTAGTTTGGAGCGTTTCATCGGCATTTTGATCGAAGGCAGTGCGGGTGCATTGCCCGCGTGGTTGGCTCCCGTGCAGGTTGCGGTTCTGAATATCACCGATGCACAAGCAGAATATGCAAAAACTGTGGCAAAAACGCTGCAAGCACATGGTATTCGCGTCAATCTTGATTTACGAAATGAAAAGATTACGTATAAAATACGCGAGCATTCCATGCAAAAGCTGCCTTATCTGATCGTCACAGGCGACAAAGAGATGGCAGCGGGTGCTGTTGCCGTCCGCGCTCGCGGAGGAAAAGATCTCGGTGCTATGCCATTAGAGGCTTTTGTGCAAAGAATTTTGGATGATGTTGCCAACAAATCTGCTTCTTAATGAATGGCAGGTACTTTTTTGTTCGGCTGTTTTAAATATACTGTGAAGGATTGAGCCATCGCTACTGAATTTCGTGACCGCCGTCAGCGTGAAGAACGTAAACACCGTCTTAATCGGGAGATCATGGCTCCAGAGGTTCGTCTCTCTGGCCCCGATAATGAACCGCTCGGCGTTGTAAGCCTGATGGAAGCCCTGCGTATGGCGGGTGAGCTGGATGTTGATTTGGTTGAAATTGCGGCAACGGCGAATCCGCCGGTTTGTCGCTTGATGGACTACGGCAAGTTCAAATACCAAGAACAGAAAAAAGCCGCCGAAGCGAAAGCCAAGCAGACGGTTATTGAGATCAAGGAAATCAAATTCCGCCCGGGTACGGATGATGGGGATTACCACATCAAACTGCGCAATATCAAGCGTTTCTTGGCGGAAGGCGATAAATGCAAGATCACTTTGCGCTTCCGAGGTCGCGAGATTACCCACCAAGAGTTGGGTTTGGCGTTGCTCAATCGCATTCGTGCTGACTTGGCGGACTTGATTATGGTGGAACAATTCCCCAAACTCGAAGGCCGTCAGATGATTATGATGCTGGCACCCGGTCGTAAAAAACCCGGTGCTGCACCCAAGCCTGCTGCAACCGAAGCAGCGGCTTAAAAAGTGGCTCGGGGTCACCAAGGCTGGAAATAGGATTCCAGACACCTCACGAGCACAATTCAGAAGGAGCAGAAAATGCCCAAAATGAAAACGAAAAGTTCGGCGAAGAAACGCTTCCGCGTTCGTCCCGGTGGAACCGTTAAACGCGGTCAAGCTTTCAAACGTCACATTTTGACCAAGAAAACCACCAAAAATAAACGCCAATTGCGCGGCGCAGTGAATGTCCATTCGACCAATATGGGTCACATGGCACAAATGCTGCCCGGTCAAGGTATTTAATTAACGACGAACAAGGAGTAATACAATGCCTCGCGTCAAACGTGGTGTAACGGCTCGCGCCCGCCATAAAAAAGTTCTCGCCCTTGCAAAAGGTTTCCGTGGTCGTCGTGGTAATGTTTTCCGCATCGCTAAACAAGCGGTGATGAAAGCTGGGCAATATGCCTACCGTGATCGTCGCACGAAAAAACGTGTGTTCCGTCAGTTGTGGATTGCGCGTATCAACGCAGCAGCCCGTCAATGCGGTATGACTTACAGCCAATTCGCTAACGGCCTGAAAAAAGCCTGCATCGAAATTGACCGTAAAGTTTTGAGTGATATTGCTATTCACGATATGCCAGCTTTTGCTGGAATCGTGGCGCAAGTGAAAGCAAAGCTCGCTGCTTAATTGATAGCGTCTTACGCATAGAGAATAAGGGTCGGCGCTTGCAAAAGCACCGGCCTTTTTTTATTAAATGAAAAAATGAACGAATTAGATTCCATCGTCGATATGGTTGAAAATGCCAAGCTGGCTTTTTCACACGCAAGCACTCCGGCTGATCTCGAAAATGCCAAAGCCCAGTTTTTGGGTAAATCGGGGCAGGTTACCGCGCTCATGAAAGGCATGGCTGCCTTGACGGTGGAGGAAAAGAAATCACGCGGCGCAGCCATCAATGTCGCCAAACAAGCGATTGAAGCCGCGTTGAATGCCCGTCGGCAGGCCCTAGCCGATGCCGAATTGCAAGCCCAGCTCCGCGCCGAAGCTTTGGATGTCACCCTTCCGGGTCGCCAACGTGGGCAAGGTGGATTGCACCCTGTTTCGCTGACCTTGGAGCGTATCGAATCCATTTTTGGTTCGATGGGTTTTGATGTCGCCCAAGGCCCTGAAATTGAATCCGATTGGTTTAATTTCACCGCGCTCAATACGCCGGAAGACCATCCTGCGCGTTCCATGCACGATACGTTTTACGTGGAAGGCGGCACGCCCGAAGCGCCCAATTTATTGCGCACCCACACCAGTCCGATGCAAATTCGCTATGCGGTGCAGCACGTTAAAAAATATAAAAAAGATACTGCGGGTTTATTTTCCGGTGATATGCCTGAAATTCGCGTTATTGCCCCCGGACGCACTTACCGTGTCGATAGCGATGCCACACACTCGCCGATGTTTCACCAGTGCGAAGGTTTGTGGGTGGGTGAAAATGTCAATTTCAAAGATTTGAAATTTGTATTTACCGATTTCTGCCGCACCTTTTTTGAAAGTGCCGATTTAGCCCTGCGCTTCCGCCCCAGCTTTTTCCCTTTCACGGAACCGAGCGCTGAAATTGATATTCAATTCCAAAGCGGCCCTTTAGCCGGACGGTGGTTGGAAGTGGCGGGTTCGGGGCAAGTGCATCCGAATGTGATTCGCAATATGGGTTTAGACCCTGAAAAATACATCGGTTTCGCCTTTGGTATGGGGCCTGACCGTTTAACCATGTTGCGTTACGGTGTGAATGATTTACGTTTATTCTTTGATGGCGATATTCGTTTCTTATCGCAATTTCAATAAATCCATTGAAAATACATCGAAATAAATTTAATAGACAAAGATACTATGCAATTTTCTGAATCATGGTTGCGGACATTTTGTAATCCGCCTATTTCGACCCAACAACTCGCCGACACGCTCACAATGGCGGGCTTGGAAGTAGAAGAGCTTGAACCCGTTGCGCCGCCGTTTTCCAAAATCGTGATCGGCGAGATTAAAGAAGCGGTGCAACACCCCAATGCCGACCGCCTGCGCGTGTGCCAAGTGGATGTCGGGCAAACCGAATTACTGAATATCGTGTGCGGTGCGCCCAATGCGCGGGTGGGGATTCGCATTCCGTGTGCCTTGGTGGGCGCGGAATTGCCGCCAGCCGAAGAGGGTGGAAAACCGTTCCTCATCAAACTGGGCAAACTGCGTGGCGTGGAAAGCGCGGGGATGCTGTGTTCGGCGAAAGAACTGAAAATTTCCGATGACCAAGGTGGCTTGCTGGAATTGCCCGCCGATGCGCCCATCGGACAAAATATCCGTGATTATTTGAATCTGGATGACACGCTTTT
>ERZ724506.577-NODE-577-length-12799-cov-4.044256_pt1 | contig 12799 bp, 11 predicted proteins | sample MGYA00376039_ERZ724506 | MGnify/ENA primary metagenome ERZ724506 (study PRJEB28724, sample SAMN07190887) | wastewater metagenome | isolation source: effluent of sewage treatment plant in Hong Hong | place: USA: Christiansburg, Virginia | collected 2016-03-01 ... | reverse complement strand
TAGTAGTATTTGATTCAATTAATTTTGTAAACACACCACCGTAAGTTTCAATACCTAAAGATAATGGAGTTACATCTAATAATAATACATCTTTTACTTCACCAGTTAATACACCACCTTGAATAGCTGCACCAATTGCAACAACTTCATCAGGGTTTACACCTTTACTTGGCGTTTTACCAAAGAATTTTTCAACTGCCGCTTGTACTGCTGGTATACGTGTAGAACCACCAACTAATATAATTTCATCAATATCAGAAGTTGATAAACCTGCATTTTTTAAAGCTGATTTACAAGGCTCAATTGTTCTGTTGATTAAGCTATCTGCTAATTGTTCGAATTTAGCACGAGTTAATTGTTTTACTAAATGTTTTGGAATTCCGTTAACTGGCATAATGTAAGGCAAGTTAATTTCAGAAGTCGTAGTACTTGATAATTCAATTTTAGCTTTTTCAGCAGCTTCTTTTAAACGTTGTAAAGCCATTGGATCTTGACGTAAATCAATTCCTTCGTCTTTTTTAAATTCGTCAGCTAACCAATCAATGATTAAGTTATCAAAGTCATCACCACCTAAGTGAGTATCACCGTCGGTAGATTTTACTTCAAATACACCATCACCTAATTCTAAAACAGACACGTCATGAGTACCACCACCGCAGTCAAAAACCACAATTTTCATGTCTTTACCTTTTTTGTCCATACCGTATGCTAAAGCAGCTGCAGTAGGCTCATTGATGATACGTTTTACTTTTAAACCAGCAATTTCACCAGCTTCTTTAGTTGCTTGACGTTGAGCATCGTTAAAGTACGCAGGTACTGTAATAACTGCTTCGTCAACCGTCGTTCCTAAGAAATCTTCCGCCGTTTTTTTCATTTTTTGTAAAATGATAGCTGAAATTTCTTGAGCAGAGTAGTTTCTGTCGTCAATCGTTACACGAGGTGTGTTATTGTCGCCTTTTACTACTTTGTAAGTCATACGAGCAATCTCTTTTTGAGCTTCGTCGTAAGAGCTTCCCATAAAACGTTTAATTGAAGAAATCGTTTTTGTAGGGTTTGTGATAGCTTGACGTTTAGCAGGATCTCCTACTTTACGCTCGCCACCTTCTACAAACGCCACCACTGATGGAGTTGTTCTTTTACCTTCGTTATTTGCAATAACAACAGCTTCGTTACCTTCCATTACCGCTACACAGCTGTTGGTAGTACCTAAATCTATTCCTATAATTTTTCCCATAATATATGTTTTTTTAATTGTTTACGTTTTAATTGTGGCATTACTTAGTCAATGTTTATGCCAATCCAAAATACTTCGGTAATTATGACAGGCTGGCACAAACATAAAAAAACCACCTAAAATTTGTCATTTTAGATGGCTTAAATGTGGTTTTTTGTCAGATTTATTAAGGGCAAACGCCAGTTTTGACTCCTGAGCTATTGCAAAATCCATAGGGATTCGTGCTAGGGTGGCAGGCAATTTTATCAATAAAATCATTCCATAAATCGTGAGTAATAATAGAGCGGGAGCTAGCGGAAAAAACACCAACGCCACCATTAATATTGGTATAGTAAGGTTTATCTTGAGCAATGCTATTAGATGGTTCGTTTACTTGTAAAAATGTATTTAACGTTTCAGCTCCCGCCATAACAATGTATTCCATGTAGTGCGAACGTCTATTTTTGATATTAGCTGATGACTTTTTTTGCATTTCGCTACCTACTACAACATAAAAGTCGTTTGCCGAAAAAGACACTTCCATATCTTCTCCACCATTTATACTGGATGATTTTTGATTTGGAAAAGTATAGTCCGCATAACTATTTACGGTTCCGCCGCCTATCAAAGAGTCGATATAATGAAAACGCATAACTACACTATATAATTTAGCATTTGCAATAGATTTGAATTTAATGAATTGAGTTGCTGTTAAAATAGAATAATCGATATACGCCACTTGTTGCGTTACTGGTGAGCCAGTAACTACATAATTACCGTGCATTGGATAAAGTGTTGGGTGATAAATAAAAGGTTTTACTGAATTTGGTCTTACACTATCCACCACAATTGTTTGTGCTGTAAATTCTTTTCCAGTGTTAATGTTTTTTATAGTTAATTTATACTCGCCACTATTGTAAAGTTTATCTGTAGTTTGCCAAATACGTTGTTGAGTGCTAAAATTACCGCCAGCTGTAGTTACAACTGTTTCAGTTAGTACAATTTCTTTTTTAGCAGCAATGGTGCCAGTTCCAACTGAGGTAACAGTTGGAGTTGTACTTCCGTTTATAAAACGCTGCAAACTTACTCTTAATTCACCGGGACCATAATTGATAGTTTCACCGTTTTGCCCTGCCGCTAAAGCATCGCCATCTGATAAATAAACCTTATTAATTCTAATGTTTTGAACAGATTGGTTTGGGTTAATAATACCATAAACTGATACAGATTCTTCTCCTGGCGCTAGAACGTCTAAGTCGTTTTTACATGAACTTAAAGTAAAGGCAGTAATAAACGATAGTCCAATATATAATATGCTATTTTTCATTTTATTTTTTGAGTAAATACAAAGTTACCATTTTTAAGTTAACTCCAAATTAATTCAGTAATTTTACATGATTTTAACGACAAATGCCTCGATTTTTTTCGGGATAGGAATATAGTTAAGATTGAATGTTAAAAACCATTATTATGTCAGTACATAAAGAAGTTAAAAAAGTTACAACCCATCAATTGCAAGAAATGAAACGCCGTGGCGAAAAAATTTCGATGCTTACAGCCTACGATTATACTATGGCTAAAATCATTGACCATGCCGGTATTGATGTGATTTTAGTAGGAGATAGCGCCAGTAATGTGATGGCAGGACATGAAACGACTTTGCCAATTACCTTGGATCAAATGATTTATCATGCTTCTTCGGTAATTAGAGCCATTGATAGAGCTTTGGTGGTGGTGGATTTACCTTTTGGATCATACCAAGGAAATTCCAAGGAAGCCCTAACCTCAGCTATCAAAATTATGAAAGAAAGTGGCGCACATGCTGTTAAATTGGAGGGTGGTCGCGAAATAAAGGATTCGATTGAACGTATTTTATCTGCTGGAATTCCAGTAATGGGACATTTAGGCTTAACTCCTCAGTCCATTTACAAATTTGGAACTTATACCGTTAGAGCTAAAGAAGAGGAAGAAGCAGCACGATTAATGGAAGACGCCAAGATATTAGAAGAAAGTGGTTGTTTTGCTTTGGTTTTAGAAAAAATACCCGCCAAATTAGCTACAGAAGTGGCAAAAAACATCAGTATTCCAGTAATTGGCATTGGTGCTGGCGGAGGTGTTGACGGACAAGTACTTGTAACACACGATATGTTAGGGATGACGCATGAGTTTAGTCCTCGTTTTTTAAGAAGATATTTAAATTTATACGAAAGTATGAGTAACGCTTTTCAGCAATACATTAAGGATGTGAAGAGTAAGGATTTCCCGAACGAGAGCGAGCAGTATTAGATTGGTCTCCCGCAGATATCACAGATAAACGCAGATTTTTTAAAGGTTATAAAATTAATAATCAAAAGTCAGATTTGCGAAAATCAGCGACATCTGCTGGGCATAATTTTATCCGATTGCCTCATTTAAATCAGGCATTTTTCCGAAGCTAATAATAGCTCTTACATGAGATTTTAAAGCTGTCCAAAAGGTTGGGTTCTCTAAGTAAGGCACTCCAAATTCTTCGGCAGTAGCTTTTACAATTTCAGAAACTGCTGGATAGTGTACATGACAAATGGTTGGAAATAAATGGTGCTCTACCTGAAAATTTAACCCTCCAACATACCACGAAATCCATTTACTTTTACGCGAAAAATTGACAGTTGTATTCATTTGATGAACCGCCCAATTATTTTCAATTGTATAATCAACATTTGGTAATGGATGTGTTGTGCCTTCAACCGTATGTGCTAATTGAAAAACAACGGTCAAAACAACTCCCGAAATAAATTGCATTAATAAATAACCTAATAGTATTTGGTAAAACGGAATATGAAATACAAAAACTGGAAGTGCAAACATAGCTGCCCAATAAAACACTTTACTTAAAAATATTTTAAACCAAATCACACGATTTTGTTCTTTAGTACTAGTGTTTACACCTTGCTTGGTGTATTTGCTAAACTGAATAAAATCTTTTAACAAAGCCCAATATAAAGTCAAAATTCCATAAAATAAAAAAGCATAAACTACTTGTAATTTATGATACCATTTTACTTTTGTGTGAGGATTAAATTTTAAAATCAATTTATCAGCAATGTCATCATCATAATCCAACACATTAGTATAGGTATGATGCATCACATTATGCTGTAATTTCCAATTAAAGACAGAGCCTCCTAATAAATTTAAGGTATGTCCTAACCAATAGTTTGTTTTACTGTTTGATGAATAAGCGCCATGATTCGCATCGTGCATCACGCTCATACCAATGCCTGATAAAGCAAAGCCCATAATTGCCCACAAAATTAAGGCGATTTTAAATGAAGGATTAAAAGCTAATAAGGCAATAAAAGGCAATAAATACGCACTCATTAAAATAATGGTTTTAACAACCATGGTGGTATTATAATGTTTTGAGATATTGTTTTCTTTAAAATAAGTATCTACACGTTTACGAAGCGTTGCAAAAAAAAGTGCTTTATCTTTGTCTTTATCAACAAAGCGGATAGGTGAAAATGCCATAGTTTTAAATTAATTTAGAAAGTACAAAAATACTTATTTTTTAAAATTACTCAAAAAAGCCGAGTTTTATGTAATTTTGTTTTAATATTGACTATTATCACTCATCAAAAAACATATTCACCCATTGGAGTCTTTGATTCTGGTTACGGAGGTTTAACAATTTTGAAAGAATTAGTTACAACTTTACCACAATACGATTATTTGTATTTAGGAGATAATGCTCGTGCTCCCTATGGTTCACGCTCGTTTGATACAGTGTATGAATATACTTTGGAATGTGTTAAAGCATTATTTGACCAAGGATGTGAATTAGTAATATTAGCTTGTAATACCGCGTCGGCAAAAGCCTTAAGAACCATTCAGCAAAAAGATTTACCAAAGATTGCACCCAATAAAAGAGTGTTAGGTGTTATTAGACCTACAACAGAGATTGTTGGAAATTATACTAAAACAAAAGAGGTAGGCATTTTTGCAACAAGCGGAACGGTAACTTCGCAATCATACGTGATAGAAATCGAAAAGTTTTTTCCTGACATTAAAGTGTTTCAAGAAGCTTGCCCCATGTGGGTTCCATTAATCGAGAATAACGAGTTAGATGGAGTAGGAGCAAACTATTTTGTAGAGAAACATGTGCATCATTTATTTTCTCAATCAAAAAATATCGACACCGTTATTTTAGGCTGCACACATTATCCTTTACTTAAATCATTAATTGAGCAACATTTGCCAAGTGGAGTTAAAGTATTAACTCAAGGACAAATAGTAGCTGAAGGATTAAAAGATTATTTAGTTCGTCATCCAGAAATGGAGACACGTATTTCTAAAACATCTTCCTTAAATTTCTTAACCACGGATAGTACAGAATTATTTGACAGCCATGCTTCTTTGTTTTTTGGACAGGAAGTGAAGTCGAAGCATTTGGGGTTATAATTTCTCTTTCTCAAAAAAATAATTACATTTGCCGCAGATCTTTAGGGGTGCTTTAAATAATTTTTCATTTAAAGCTGAGATTATACCCATTACATATTAACGCCAAACGTTTGTATGTATGCACCTGATCAGGGTAATGCCTGCGTAGGGAAACAGTTAACAACGATGTCGCATCCCCTTGCGATGTTATTATTAACAAATGAAAAAAGTAAAAAATGAACTTTAAATCAATCAAAAAAGCAATGGCTTTAGCCTTGTTCACGTCTTGCTCGTATAGCTTGCAAGCGCAATCAAAATTAAGTGGGTTTGTATCGGACCCTGACAAAAAACCAATTCCTTTTTCGGTCATAGGAATTAAAAACACCTTCTTATCAACGCAATCAAATGCTGATGGATTATTTGAGTTTGCCAATTTAAAACCTGGTAAATATGTGTTGGTTACAAAGTGTGTTGGTTATAAAGTAAGAGAAGATTCATTAGATATAAAAGATCTGATGACAATCGAAATTACCATGACTCAAGACAATAAATCACTAGATGAAGTTGTTGTAAATGCAACACGTGTAGATAATACTTCCGCTTTTGCGTATTCTAATTTAAGTGGAGATGACATAAAAAAACAAAACGTTGGTCAAGATTTACCATATGCGTTAAATTCAATGGCATCAGTGGTTATTAATTCGGATGCTGGTAACGGAGTAGGGTATACTGGTTTGCGAATAAGAGGAACAGATGGAACTCGAATTAACGTAACGGTTAACGGAGTGCCTATTAATGATGCCGAAAGTCAAGGGACATTTTTTGTAAACATGGCTGATATTTTATCATCAACTAATAATTTGCAAGTGCAACGTGGTGTTGGTACTTCAGCTAATGGGGCAGGTGCTTTTGGAGCGAGTATTAATATGCAAACCAATGAACTAAATGAAAAAGCTTATGCTCAAATAAATAATAGCATTGGTTCCTTTAAAACGATGAAAAATACAGTAGCAGCAGGAACGGGTTTAATAAATAATCATTTTACGTTTGATGCGCGTGCTTCACAAATTATGAGTGATGGCTACATTGATAGAGCTGCTTCTAAATTAAATTCGTTTTATGTTTCGGGTGGATATTATGGTAAAAAAACGGTGGTAAAAGCAATTCTATTTAGCGGTTGGGAAAAAACATATCAAGCTTGGTATTATGTGCCATCAGATAGTTTAAATAATGGTAACCGAACATTTAATCCTAGCGGGCAATACACTTCAACCCAAGGGAAAGATACATTAACAAAATATTACAATAACGAAACTGATAATTACCGCCAAGATAATTATCAATTACATTTCATTCATTCGTTTAATAGCAAACTAAATGTTAATGTTACAGGGCATTACACAAAAGGTAAAGGCTATTACGAACAATACAAACAAGGCGAATCATTAACGGATTATAATATGCCAGAGGTTGTGGTAGATAGTAATACCACAATATCATCTACTGATTTAATTAGACGACGTTGGTTGGATAATGATTTTACGGGAGTTATTGCTAACATTAATTACAAGCCAAATACCTTATTAAATTTTGTATTGGGTGGTGGTTATAATACGTATTTTGGAAAACATTTCGGTGAAGTCATATGGGCGCAATACAGCAATCCAAACGATTTTAAACCTGTGTATTATAACAATCAAGCTAACAAATATGATGCGAATGTGTATTTAAAAACGACCATTCGTCCAACAGATAAATTAACCGCTTTTGTTGATTTACAATACCGAAATGTGAATTACAATTTTTTAGGTTTTGATACATCGTTAATTGAAAAGCAACAAGTATATACTTCCTATGGATTTTTTAATCCTAAAGTGGGTGTAAATTATTTGCTAACTAAAAACACAAATGTGTATGCCAGTTATGGCATCGCTAATAAGGAGCCTAACAGAGATGATTTTATTAATTCAAGTAAAAAAAGCCGACCAAAACATGAGCAATTAAATGATTTGGAAATTGGAGCAACTCATCGTTTTAAAAATGTAAGTATTGGGTTAAATTTTTATGATATGCAGTATAAAAATCAATTGGTATTAAACGGACAAATTAATGACGTTGGTGCATACAACAGAGTAAACGTGGAAAGTAGTTATAGAAGAGGCATAGAGTTGGAGTTAAATGCGAATATCACTAAATATTTTACGTTTAATGGTAATATTACTTTATCTCAAAATAAAGTAAAAAATTATTCGGAATTTATGGACAACTATGATATTTATCCGGGCCAGGATACTATCAAATATTCTAATACGGATATTTCGTTTTCACCAAATGTAATTGCAGCAGCTAATTTTATTTTTAAACCAATTAAAAATTTAGAAGTTGGATTTTTAAATAAATACGTCGGTAAACAATATTTAGATAATACTTCTAACGGACAAAGAGCTATTCATGATTATTTAGTGTGTGATTTTAGAGTGAATTATACGATTCATACTAAATTAATTAAAGAAATTAATTTGATTGCTGTGATTTATAATTTGTCTAACACACAGTATGAAACTAACGGATACAACTACACTTATTCAATGTCGGATAGTAATGGTGATAAACAGATATATTCATCTAACTATTTAGCGCCTGCTGCACCAACCAATTTTATGGTAGGATTGAATTTGAAATTTTAATGATTGAATGGGAACACGGATGAAACAGATTAACACGGATTTTTTTGATTACATAGTGTTGATTTGTTCATGTATTTAATCTGTGTTCCTTTTTTATTTAGGCTTTAGGAATTGCAGCAAGAGTTTTATTGATTATACGAATTAAAACAGATTTTATTTTCATCGGTATTAATCCGTTGCATTTGTTTAATCCGCGTTCCTATTTTATAAGGTAGGGTTAAAGCTTCTTAACTGGTGGCCAGATATTATCTTTTACAATATTAAAGAAACATTCAGCGGCCTTTTTTATTTGTTCAGTATCGTTTTTAGGAATGCTAAACTCAACCGTTTCATTAAATATGATTTTCGCTAATCCAAAATCTTTAATGTTGTCAAGATAATAGGTGTTGTTTAAGTCAATGATAAAATAAGCTGAGGTTTTATCAATTATATTAAGAGTTGTAGATTTAATATAAATCTGTTTTTTTACAGATTGTAATAATAGGGAGCCTTTTTTTCCAAAACCTAAATCATCTTTAACGATAATTTTTAGATAATTTTTTTTGTCTTGTTTAATGAATTGAACTTGGTAGTTGTTTTTAATTTTAACTTCCATCATTTCAACTGATTCTTCTTTTCCAGGGGCGATAGCAGCAGTTGCAGCGCTTAAGTTATAAGCACAGGTAGTTTGTGCATAAGATGCGATTGAAAAAAATAACGAACAAACAATAAAAAGATGTTTCATATGTCTAAGTTGTTGTTGTTTTAAATATCATATGGTTTATCCTGTTTATTAATTGCCTTTTTTAGATTTAGGTAAACTTGGATATTTCATATTCTATCAGTTTTTCATGTTAAACAAAAAAGGATAAAGCCACACAGTACTTTATCCTTTTTTAAATGTTTTGTGTGTTGAATATTATTTTTGTTTGAATCCAATTAAAATAACTGCGCAACCAGAACCTGCATTTTTATTTGCATCTAATTGAGCTTCAATTGTACACTCTAAAGTAGATTTTACTCTAAAATCCCAGTGAGGCGCATTAGCGTAGTTTTTATTTGTAAATAATAAATGACGATCTTGATCGTAAATATTAAAAATTAAATTACCATCTGTTTTTCCGCTACAAGCAGCAATACGGTAAGTGGTTTCTCCAAAAAATGTTGTGTGAAACTCCGCCATTTCTTCTGAGTTTAATAATAATGAACGGTAAGATTGTCCATCAGAAATAAACTGAGCAATAATGTGTTTTGAACATAAGCTAGCAATTGAATCGCATTGAGCTTTTGCTGTAGTTGATAAACCTACGATAGATAAAATTAATAGGCTTTTGTATAAATTCTTCTTCATAATAATTAAGTAGTTAATTAAGATTATTTTACATTAATAATTTTATCACGGATAGCCATAATTTTTGTAGCTATTTGGCCTATTTGCTCTTCGCTAATAGTTATTTCTGTGGTACTGTTAATGTAAGTTGTTTTTTTAGCTTCATCAGTGGTTGGTTCAACAAAATTGTATTTTGTAGTGATCCCTTCATAAACTTTAGCTAAATCTTGCAAGTCAGTAACTAAGCCAGCTGCATCAGCCATGTTGTGAGAAGAAATTAATTTAATAATGCTTCCTAATGCTTGTTTTTGTTCTGCAATACGGTATTTAACTTCACTCGTTGGTTTTGATTTATAAGCTGAAATAGAAAAATTCATACTTTCAATCCAACCACCAGTTAAAATTAAGCTACTGATTTCTGTACGTTTGTTTGTTTTTAAATAAGCATCACTTGCTCTGTATGCAATACCTACTAATACCAACATACTATCTTTGTTAGAGATATTGTCGTTGATACGTTTCATCGTACTTTGATCGAAAGCAGAAGATACGCCTAATTTATCAGCTAAATTTTTAAGAGCTCCTAAATATCCTAAGGCATCTTGAGTTTGGTTATACATACTTACGTAACCTAAATCAGCACCATAAATCCCTAAATTTAAAGATCTAGCATAATCAGAAGCATATTGTCCGTTTTTATTACCGGCATTTAAAATAGCTTTATCATAAGTAACTCCAGATTTTTGAATCAATAAAGCCGTTTGAATAGGAGATGGAATACTAAATAGTTCTCCACCAACATTTAACGCAACAGCTTTAACTGTGTCTGTATCAGGTAATTCTTCTCCAGTTTCACCATCAGCTGGCTTTGGATCGCCACAAGAATAAATTAATAAAGAAGCTAAACCTAAAGCAATTACTTTGGCATTTAACTTAAAATTTTTAGTGTTCATCGTCATAATTTAATTGTTTATTGCTAAAAAACCTATGCAAGTAAATAAATTTTAGCGACATAGCCAAATAATAATTTATCCAATTATCGACAAATGTCTATATAATCCCTAAAGCCTCTTCAATGTATTTAAAAGTAGATAAAATCTCCGGTTTTCCGTCAATTTGAGCTACATCGTGTTCAAAATGAGCTGAAGGCTTTCCATCGGCAGTTAAAATTGTCCAACCGTCTTTTAATTGCTTAATATTTCGGGTTCCCATATTAATCATAGGTTCAATGGCAATTACCATCCCGTCCTTAATTTTAGGGCCATCGCCACGTTTTCCGTAGTTTGGTACTTCTGGATCTTCATGTAATTTTTTTCCTAATCCATGTCCACATAATTCACGAACTACGCCATATCCGTTATTTTCAGCATGTTGTTGTATGGCAAATCCAATATCTCCAATTCTGTTGCCACTTTTGAATTGTTCAATTCCAATATAAAGGCATTCTTTGGTTACATCTAATAGTTTTTGAACTTCTGGTGCTATTGTGCCAACCGCAAAAGTATAGGCATGATCGCCAAAATAACCGTTTTTAATAACGCCACAATCTACCGAAATAATATCACCTTCTTCTAATGGTTTATTGTTAGGGATACCATGAACAACAGAAGCATTTAATGACATACAAAGCGTATTTGGGAAACCATACATGCCTTTAAATGCCGGCACTCCACCGTTATCTCTGATATATTCTTCAGCAATTTTATCTAAGTGCAATGAAGTTACACCTGGTTTAATTTCTTTAGCAATAATTCCTAATGTGCGAGAAACACTTAATGCAGACTCACGCATTAATTCAATTTCCTCTCTGTTTTTTAATATAACCATTTTGTTAGTTTTTGTTAACCGCAAAGGGCGCTAAGTTTTCTCGCTAAGAGCACAAAGAGGTTTTTGATATTTATTTTCCAAATAGTTTTTTGAAAAATGATTTTTCTTCTTGTTTGTAATTATTATGCGCTTCTGGGTTTTTTACCATGTGATTAAAATCGCCACCTTCTGGGTGAAGAATTTGCCATGTAGCGCTCCATCCTAAAAATCCACCAACATTTCTGTCATCAATAAAAATATCTACGTTTAATTTTCGAGGAGTATCTTCTGTAATGACTTCTTCTGGATAATTCTTATTAACCGCATAAAATTCAACACCATTTTGTTTGCAATACTCAACAGCTTCATTTAATAAACTTCCAGTGCGGTATGTATGCAAAATTAATTTATGCCCTTTTTTTTGCAACTCTTTTATCGTTGCAAAGGCAAATAACATTTCTTTACCAATACGTGGATATTGATGTTCCACAATGGTTCCATCAAAATCAATGGCAATTGTTTTACTGTTATTTCCTATAAAATTTTGTTCCATTTTCTTAAAGATTCTCTGCTTTTAAAACTTTTAAATCACCATCTAATTCATAGTGACGAGGAATAGCTGTACCAATTTCAAACTCCAATATTTGTTGAGGTGTCATGTTTTCTAAATACATAATCAAGGCACGTAAACTATTGCCATGCGCTGCAACAACTATGTTTTTTCCTTCTTTCAATTTTGGTTCAATTTCAGCTTTAAAATAGGGGATTACACGGGCAGCGGTATCCTTTAAACTTTCGCCATTTGGAGGAGCAATGTCATAACTTCTTCTCCAAATTTTCACTTGCTCATCACCGTATTTTTCGGCTGTAGCTGTTTTATCTAAGCCTTGTAAATCACCATACATGCGCTCATTTAACGCTTTATTATATGTTGTAGGAACATTAGGTTGATTAGAAACTTCTAACGCTAATGTTAAAGTGTTTTGAGCGCGTTTTAAATCAGACGCAAATGCTAAATCAAATTTGAAAGGTTTTAATTTTTCTCCAGCATTTTTTGCTTCTTGCATTCCTTTTTCGGTTAATTCTACATCTACCCAACCAGTAAATTTATTTTCTAAATTCCAAACGCTTTGTCCGTGACGAAAGATAATTAAAGTTGCCATTTTATAATTCTATTTTTTAAATAATTAATTTTTAATACGCTCTTGCAAACATAACGCGTTGCGTACTAGGTTTGCCACTATAAATACAAACTCCTGCTTCCTGCGCATTGTTTAAAGGAATACAACGAATGGTTGCTTTTGTTTCTTCTTTTATTTTTTCTTCAGTTTCTGGTGTTCCATCCCAGTGAGCATAAACAAAACC
>ERZ724506.574-NODE-574-length-12828-cov-6.029985_pt1 | contig 12828 bp, 11 predicted proteins | sample MGYA00376039_ERZ724506 | MGnify/ENA primary metagenome ERZ724506 (study PRJEB28724, sample SAMN07190887) | wastewater metagenome | isolation source: effluent of sewage treatment plant in Hong Hong | place: USA: Christiansburg, Virginia | collected 2016-03-01 ... | reverse complement strand
AAACCATAATTTGTTAAGTTTGACTATGATAAAGTAATGGATGAGTTAGGACTTAAAGGTTTTATAGATAAAGCAGCTTAATTAATTAAAGGCAAAACCGAAAAAAATTTCTATGAATAAACTCTTGACGAATACATGAAAAGTAATAATTTAACCAAAGAAGATGTTTTGTATGTAGTTAATTTGTTTCATAGAAAAAAAGATAGCAAGTAAGTAAAATTTTGAGATATTGCTGGCTTGTCTGATGTTATTTAACTTATATATAAAACAGTAATATACCCATAATTAGTAGGAGAAATTTTTGTTGGGCTAAGAACGCCCATAAAAGGTATATTATTTTATGGACCACCAGGAACAGGTAAAACAACCATAGTTAGAGCTATTGCAACAGAATTAAGCGATTGACCAATAATAAGTGTTAGCACTTCTGCTATTTTGGACAAATATATAGGAGAGTCAGAAAAAAAAATTAGAATAATATTTTTGATAGCTAAATATTTTGGAGCCATTATATTTTTTGATGAAATTGAATCGTTGACTAAGTCCAGAGATTAATCAAAAAGCTCAGGAAACTCTTAAGGAGTAGTTACTGAGCTCTTAAGTTAAATGGATGGTGTAGGTTCTGATCCAATTTATAATCCTTTAGTTATTGGAGCCACAAACGTTCCATGGGCAATCGATGCAGGTATTGTTAGATGATTTGTTTCTAGAATATATATTCCTTTGCCTGATCTTCCTGCAAGAATATATTTGATTAAAAATCTTTTAGAAAAAGATAAGAAATTTCTTGGGGATAAAGTTTAGTTTTCTGAAGAAGATTATATAGAAATTGCTAATCAAACTGAAGGATATTCTGCTTCGGATGTTGAACAAATGCTAAAGGCAGCGGCTTAATAATCTTTAACGAGTTTTTTTGAATAACTTAGTAATAAAAAGGAGAATGAAAAAACAATTTTTATGAGAGAAGCTAAGAAAAATATTGATATTTTTAAAAAAGATGATGTTTTATAAAAAATCAAAAACTTTAATCCTTCTGTTAAAGATGTTAAAGAGTTTATAAAATGGGATCAGAGTCTAGGAACTCAAAGTAATAAAATTAATACAAAGGAAGAGGAAGCTAATGGTTAAAGAAATAAAGATACCAATGATGAAACAAATTAAGATGATGGGGAGGATTAATAAGACTAAATGGGTATATAATAGGAAAAGAAAGAAAAAGGAGACAATAGAAAATAAAACAATGCGAATGGAAATAAAGGAAATAAAGGAAATAATGGAAATAATGGAAACAAAAAAAATATTTAAATATTTTATAAATTTATTTTATTCGTTTTTTTTATAATGTAATATAATGAAAATTTATTCTAAACACGTAGGTGGTAATGGCTAATTGATATGTTATTAGACACTCTGCAGATTACCAAATAAAATTTCAATCTATAAGAAATTATTTAATCAGATAAATATTCCTAAATGTGTATAGATTTCATCAATGGAAAATCTACCAAAAAGTTGTTCATATTTTTTCAACAATAAGATGATTAGGATCTACCTTGAGAACAATGGAATGAAAACAATCTATATATATCTGACTAAAAGCCTATAAAAATTAAATGTAAAATGGCTTACTGGTTAAGACTGTGTCCAAATAACACTTCTGTTAATATGAATGAAATTGATTAAGATTTAGTTTATGGAGAAATACACCCTTAAGTTCTTAACTAACTATCTTAGTTTATGACATATGTGTTCCAGCCCATGATTGAGAATTTAACAGATGATTACTGGGGTCATTGTTCAAAGGAATAAAGATAAGATTTCATAAAATATAATAAAGAATTTACATCAGAGCTCGATGAATCTATACACTGTCTTTATAAAGAAGCTTTTGAGTGTAATTTTGATCGAAGCCATTATGATTACCTTGGCTCTGAATTAGATAAAGGAAACTATCTTTAAGAAAACATGGCCAAGCTTATATAATTATTTACTTCCTGACTTAATAAAGAAAACATGGTAATAAATCAAGCCTTAAACGATGGACCAAAAACTGAGCTATTATATTGGAAGAAAAAGCTATAAAACTATATTTTACTCTCTGACATGATAAACTCAGTGGACTGCCAATTTGTTAAAAACAATTTAATAGAGCTTAATAAAAGAGTTGACGAGAAGAAAACATAGCTAATTAATCAGTTCAAAGAAATTGAGAACCAAATCTAAGAAAAAAGAAACGAGATTAAGGATAATATAAAGTACTTAAAGACCCTAAGTAATTTCTTTGACCCTCTATATGAAGGAACAATATAGGAAATTCTAGACACTCTGCCTTCTTTAATGAACTCAATTAAAATGATTCATGCAATTTCAAAATACTATAATAGATCTAAAACACTAACTGTTTTATTTTAGAAGATCTCCAACTAAATTTTATTTGTCTGTAAAAATGAAATTTTGAAACAAAAAACTTGGGATAAAATATGGAGCATAGAAACGAATTAGTTATTAAGCTCATATGACTAATGTATTATATTGTGTAAGCAATACAAAGAGCACTATTTATAGACAAAATAGCAAGCAGCTGAGACAATTAAAAATAAACACTGGGATTTTGATGAGAAAATAATATTTTTCAAAACTGATTTGTTTATGAAAAGAATATATAAACTAAAAGACTTGTTTGGAATCATATAATAGTTTGATACACTAAGACACTATTAGAATTTAGATGGTGTAAATGATCTTTGTTAAGAGTTTGACATAATTATGGAAGGATTTAAGAAAAAGAATCACAACATGCTGGAGTTTGATAATATAAAGTTAGAAAAAGACTATGTTGAACTAATGCAAAAAATATAAAAATTAGATGTTAATTTAATTAGCTTTATTGATATTAATTTTTCATAAATAAAATCCATTTAATAATAGATATAACTTCTTAAGAGATTTCAGAGTATATTTTTGAGAGACTCAATTAAGAACAAATTAATAACCAAATATGAAACTATTTTGTAAAACTATGGTCAGGAAATTGACATGATTTAAAAAGTATTTGATGAATAAAAAGCTAACCCTCCATATCTCAAAAACATGCCTAAAGAAGCCGGAAGAATTATTTGGGTAAGATATTTGTTTAAATGATTATATAACCCTATTGAGTAATTGCCAGCCAATCTTTTAAACTCCAAAGAAATGAAAAAATATATTGACAAATATAACTTAGTAGGTTAGAACCTTATTATATATGAGTTGTATTATACTTAGAGCTGGATCAATGATATTGAAAGATAAAAATCTTATTTATAAACTCCTATATTAATTCTTAAAGAAAAAGATGGGTACTCGACTCTAGAAGTTAATTTGACTTAGGAGATTTTACAATTAATCAGAGAGACAAAAGCACTGGAAAGAGATGGTCTCCAAGGAATACCAGACTCTGCAAAGATTTTATTATATCAAGAAGAATGAATAAAGTAGTAGCATTAGAAACTTCTTGCTATAAAAGACATGTACGAGAGTTTATAGAAACAAGTCATTCCTGAAGTAAAGAATTTATTAATCCCTTTCTTTGATGAGATTAATATTAAGCTTAAGCCAGGAATAAATACCTTGACTTGGACCTCCCTAAATATAGACAACTTTATATAAGACGTTAAATAAGAGTAGCTTCGTTAGTTATAGCTATTAATACACATAAATGACTCTATAAACAATAGAGTAAATAACAACTTAAAAAACATAAGCTGACTATGGCTAACGAGTCTATAAACGGAAAAATCATTTGATAATTTAGAAGAGTTTATTAAAATTTAAAATGATTTTATTTAATCTAAAATGAAATATATTTTATCAAAAAATATTGAAATTGAAAGATCTATTGATGATGTGCTATTCAACATAGTCAACTATTAACTTAATCTCACATAAGAGACAGTGTCCTTTGAGGAAGTAAAAAATGTTAAGCAATATTATCAGGACACATTTTACTTAACTCTAGCTGATCTTACCAAAAGTTCATTATAACATTTTATTGACAACATTATACTACAGGAAAATAACTAAGCAGAAATGTTGATGTAATTTGAGGTAAAAATCATACTAAGAAATAATGTATTATTACTAAGACCTTCTTTATAAGATCTTTAAAATGCTGCAAACATTGTTGCAAATCAGATGATAAATCAAACAAAAGGAATTCATGAATGGGATATAGTTGATCTTGATAATCATTAAAAGGCAAAGTAATCTTATTTTTAACTATTATCTAAAGATCCATAGATTATTCAGTAGCTATTTATATTATCTGGAAGCATTTTAAACTATACCAATAAAGTAAATGATTATATGGGGGGCTTTGATAAATATTCTTGGCTCTGGGAAAAAAATACTCAAAACGAATTAAACAATTTTCATTTTAAAAATCCAACAAGAGAAGATTATTCTGATCTTTTTTCATAATTCAAATCTCTAGAAACCTAAATAGAGAAACAGTCTTTTAATACTTCAATTGGGGTAATGAGCATATAGACAGATATATTGATAGATGGAATCAAAAAGAAAATTCAGGAATGGAGAAACTGTTATGCTTAAGACCTGCATTAAAAAGCCAAACAAAAGTTAGTAAACTGCAATGAGTAAATACAGAAGATGTTTAATAAGCTCCAAAAAGAAGTAACAGATATTGATTCTTTAGGACAAATTATGCAGACGGTAAAAGACATATCTGATCTTCAAAACTGACAAAAATTTGAATTCGAAAATCTTAACTAAATGTTTATTCTTTTAGAGACCAACTTTTAAGGAGGAATAGTCGACAAGGATATCATTGATATTAGAGGAAGCATGGAAAAGAAATGGGAAGAGCTAATAAAGCTTAATCAAAAGAAAAGAATAGAATTACAACAAGAATAATATAAAAACTTTAATAAACTTTAGACAGATATTTAAAAACTTTCTTAAGATGTTAAAAAGTTTTGAGGAAATTTCGAAAAAGAAGGACCTATGGTGTAAGATATTACTCCAAAAGAAGCCTCAGATAGATTAAAGTGATTTGAAAATGAATATGAGCTTAAAAAAGCAACTTATGAAATTAATAAAAAAGGAGAGGATCTTTTTGGACTTAATAATGCAGTGTATCCTGAGCTTGAGTAAACTGCAAATCAAATACAAAATCTTAACAAACTATATGCACTATATAATCAAGTTAATGAGACAGTAAGTACTTGGGAAGAAGAAGTATGGTCTGAACTAGAGCCAAGATTGTTGATTGAATGGGATGACTAAATTACAAGATTTTCTGATTAATGTCTCAAGCTACCAAAATCTCTAAAAGAGTGGACTGCTTATAAGGACCTTAAACTGAAGATTGATAATTATAAATCTGTTCTTCCTTATATAAAGGATCTAAGAGAGCCAATGATAAAAGACAGACACTGGGAATAGTTAGTCAAGTTTACTAACAAAAGACTAAACTTCTGATAACCAGATAATTTCTACATAAGAGAAATAATGGAGGCCAATCTAATGAGTTATGAAGAGGATCTTGAGGACTTAATTGACTCAGCCAAAAAACAGGATAAAATAGAAAGAACTAAAAATGAGATCAAATTTGATTGGGGCCAAAAAGAATTCCTATTTAAAGAGTGGGGAACTAAAAGAAAAATTATGATCTTAAATGGCTCAAATTTAGAAGAGATCTCTGAATGATTATCTGATGACATTGCAACAACATCCAGTCTGAGTGCTATGAGACATATTGGCCCTTTCAAAGAGGAGGTCTAATCTATATAAGAAATGTTAATTGATATTTAATCCACTCTTGAATTATGGATTAAGGTTTAAATACTTTGGACTTCTTTGGAGAGAGTCTTTACTGAAGGAGATATTTCTAACATTCTTGTCAACGAGGCCAAGAAGTTCAAAAAAATAGACAAGGCTTGGACAAAATAAGTTATGGAGAAAGCTGTGGAGACCAAGAATATAAAGACTTGTTGTTAAAATGAAGTCATTAAATCTATTCTACCAAATTTATAAGATGAACTAGAGTCTTGTCAAAAGTAGTTAGAAAAATATTTGGAAATGAAAAGAAAAACTTTTCCAAGATTTTATTTTGTCTCAGATCTTGTTTTATTAAAGTTTTTGTCACAGGGTTCTGAGCCATTATCAATAGCCGAGGATTTAGATAAGATTTTTGATGCTATCTCAAACGTAACCTTTGATAAGATAGACAAAAAAATTACCAACAAGATTATTACAGAGCTTAAAAATATTGTAGGCAATGATGAGGAAATACTCTAGCTTGAAATACCTGTAGTGTGTTAGGACTTTATTGAAAAATGGCTTCAAAACTTAGAAAATGTTATGAAAATATCAGTTAATAATTAGCTTAAAACTGCCAGTACAGAAATATTTAACAGCAGTATCAAAGAAGGTACTTTTAATGTAGAGGATTTTATTAAGAAATATTCAGCATAAACAGTATTGGTTAGTCTTTAGATGAAATGGACAAAGCTGGTTTAAGATGCTCTGGATAGAAAACCAAATGAAAAAAATAAAGCTATTTAAGAAGTTAAATAAGAAGTAAGTATCATTATGGAAAGACTTACTCTATATTGCAGGGAAGATCTTGGTAGTAATTTAAAGTGACAAAAAGTAGAGACACTTGTAACAATCATGGTGTATTTGAAAGATGTAACTTTAGCCTGGAGATTCTGAGACTCAAATGACTTTGAGTGGCAAAAATATACAAGAATTTATTGGAACTAAGAAATAAATAATAGTGAGGTAAAAATTACAGACTGGACTGCTTTATATCAAAACGAATATTTGGGTGTAAAAGAAAGACTATGTATAACGCCACTAACAGACAGATGCTATATTACCCTTGCATAAGCAATGTCCATGCATTATGGAGGAGCACCAGCTGGGCCCGCAGGTACAGGAAAAACTGAGACTGTAAAAGATCTTGGAAGAACTCTAGGTATTTTTGTCGTAGTAACAAATTGCTCTTCAGAGCATAGATTTACGGACATGGCTAAAATCTTTAAGGGTCTTTGTATGAGTGGACTCTGGGGCTGTTTTGATGAGTTTAATAGAATTGATCTTGAAGTCCTATCTGTTGTAGCTATGCAGGTCGAGTCTGTAACCTTGGCAAAAAAAGCCAAGTTAAAAGAATTTTATTTCCCAGATGAGCCTGAAAAAATTAATTTAAACTCTTAATGCGGCTTCTTTATAACAATGAATCCAGGCTATGCTGGAAGATAAGAACTACCAGAGAATTTAAAGATATTGTTTTGAGGAGTAACCATGATGGTACCTGATAGAGAGGTAATTATAAGAGTCAAATTAGCCTCATGTGGATATTAAGATTACACAGAGCTTGCTAAGAAATTCAAAGTACTATATGGACTTTGTGAAGAACAATTGTCAAAACAAAAACACTATGACTTTGGACTAAGAAATATATTATCTGTATTAAGAACAGCTGGAAATGTTTTATGAGAAGAAAAAGACAATCCCAATGAAGAGCTTATATTGATGAGAACCCTATGAGATATGAATTTATCTAAGTTAGTTTCTGAAGATATAAACTTGTTCTTAGATTTGCTAAAAGACATTTTTCCAAGAATAACAAACCCAGGAGAGAAAACCCATGAGCTAATGGTGAAAAACATAAAGGAAGTTATCAAAAGAAAGAACTTAGTTGAGAGTCCATAATGGATTTTGAAAGTGATTTAACTATATGAGACTTCTTTAGTTAGACATGGATTTATGTTAATTGGGCCATCTTGTTCAGGAAAATCCACAATTAGAAACACTTTAGTTGAAGCTTTGTAACTCATGCCTGATAGTAAAAAATTTGTTATATAAAAATTAAATCCAAAAGCTTTTACTTCTTAAGAAATGTATGGAGTTAAGAATTTTGCAGGTGAATGGACTCCTGGAGTATTCTCAGAGCTTTGGAGAAAATGTAACGAGAAAAAGCCACATAAGCAAACACATTGGATTGTCTGTGATGGTCCTGTTGATGCAATTTGGATAGAAAATCTAAATACTGTTCTTGATGATAACAAAGTACTTACTTTAGCCAATGGAGATAGATTGTTTATGCTTGATACTGTGAAAATGGTGTTTGAAGCTGAGAACTTGGACAATGCTTCTCCGGCAACTGTTTCTAGATGTGGATAAATATATGTCTCTGCAGAAGATCTCACTTTAAAATAGGTGTATTAAGGATGGCTATAGCAGAGAACTAAGTAAGAATTAAATGGTTCTACAGAACTTATTGAGAATCCCATCTCAGTATTGTTTAATAAAGAAGAGCTTGATCTATTAATGAATATGTTTAACTAATTCTTCATTGAGAATTTGGTATTAGAGAATTTTGAAGAAAAAGTCAAAGAAAAAAATATCATATACATTCCAAGCACAATTAAAATTATTTAAGTATTGAATTTATTTGGAGGATACATATTGTAATACTAATCATAAAAATCATTTAAAAAACTATCCTATGAAGATTATAATAAAATACTATTGTTTAGCATACTATGGGGAGTAGGAGGCTCTTTTGATTTAGACGAAAGAAGAATTCTTGAATAATTTCTCAGATAAATTAAAGCCACAATGTTTCCCAACATTAATCAAAACGACTCTATATTTGACTACTATTTAGACATGAAGGAGCAAGGCTGTGAATGGAAGTTAATTATTCCAGAGAAATGGTCTCCAAGTGGAGCCATTCAATTCTCATAAATTCTTATGCCTACAGTTGACTCCACAAGGTCATCTTTAATAACAAAATATTTATACCAGAATAAAAGCCCAATCATTTTAATAGGTGCTTCAGGCTCAGCTAAGACATCTTCAATATTAATGTATGCGTAGAAATTCAATCCATAAGATATGCTTTTTCATAGGATTAATTTCTCCTCTGCAACACTGCCATTACAGTTTTAATCTTCAATTGAGTCTGTTTGTGAGACTAAAATAAGAAAAGGTTTTGGACCAAAAGATGGTAAAAAAATGACTGTTTTTGTTGATGACTTGTCTATGCCTGAGAAGAACAAATGGGGAGACTAAGTAACTTTGGAAATAGTAAGACAATTAGTAGAAGACAACGGATTTTATTGACTTGAGAAAAATGAATGAGGTAATTTTAAATACATTGAGAATCTGAGTTTTATCGGAGCTATGAGTCATCCAGGTGGAGGCCGCAATGATATACCAAATAGACTCAAGCATCATTTTTTTATTATGAATATGACTTTGTCTAATAAAATAGGGCTTATTTTTGAACCAATTATACAGTCTATTTTCCCGTCAAATAATTTCTCTAATGGACTTAATGAAATTTTTAAAGAATTGATTAATGCAACTGTAGTTGTATGGAAGGAGATGTAGACATCATTCTTACCCACTCCAAGTAAGTTTCACTATATTTTTAATCTTTGAGATGTTTCTTGAGTATTCAAAGGAATCTGCTAGGTCACTGCAGAAACAATAAAGATGTCTAAGGATATCGGTGTTAAAAATCTTAAACCTGAAATATTTTTAATATCATTATGGCAGCATGAGTGTCTGAGAGTTTTTACTGATAAATTGTTAAGTAAAAAAGATAAGGATACTGCGCAATAGATTATTCAACAAAGTTGTTTGAAATTCTTTGAATAATATAAGAATGATATTTAAGAGCTGATCTTTGAAAAAGAAACTCTTTTTGCTAACTTCTTATAGTATCCTTTACCAAAAACAATAGAAGAGGAAAATAATTCTGAAGGTGAAGAAATGATTGATTATTAAAGAAACTATGAAGGAATATAGGACATGAAGACACTTAAGGAAAAATGCTAAGGAATGCTCTGAAAATATAACAGAGAGAATCCATAGAAAAAAATGGACTTAGTTTTATTTAATGATGCTCTTTTTCATTTATTGAGAATTTCAAGAGTTATTTAAATGCCATGATCTTCAATATTACTAGTAGGCATTGGAGGCTCTGGTAAATAAAGCTTAGCTAAATTTGCTTCATTTATTCAAGGATATTCTGTCTATTAAATACAGCTTACAAAATCATATAATGAAGCCTAGTTCAAAGAAGATATTAAGAATCTTTTTGACATTACTGGCCACAAAGGCAAGCCAATCACATTTATTTTAACAGACTAAGAAATAAAGTCTGAAGAATTTTTAGAATATGTTAACATGGTCTTGAGCACAGGAGAGATTCCAGGCTTGATTCCAAAAGATGAAAAAGAAATATGGATGTCAGAGGTAAGAACTGAGTACATAAAAAATCATAAGGAGAACAAAGAGCCAACAAATCAATAAATTTATGACTATTTCTTAAACAGATTAAGAGATAATTTACATTTAGTTTTGTGCTTTTCTCCTGTAGGAAATAAGTTTAGAGAAAGAGCAAGAAAGTTCCCTGCATTATTTAACGAGTGTACTATTGACTGGTTCTTGCCCTGGCCAGCAGAGGCTCTAACACAAGTAGCAGAACAAACAATATCAACAATGAAACTTGATGCTTTAGATGAAACAAAAATAATGCTTCCTAAATGGATGTCCGAAGTCCATTTGGTTGTCAATTAAATGTGTGATGTTTACTACTAGAAAATGAGAAGATAAGTTTATGTGACTCCAAAAAGCTACTTGTCCTTCCTAAGACTGTTTCAAAAACTCTATAATGAAAAGTTTGATTAACTTGATATTGATGAGAGGAATTTCAAGATAGGAATAACTAAAATTAAAGAAGCAAAAGATGATATTGAGAAGCTTGAAAAATAACTCAAAATTGAAGAGGAAAAAATAAAAGTCAAAAAAGAACAAGTTGAGGATATTATAACAGAGCTCAATAAAGAAAGAACTAAAGCTAATACTAAGTAGTAAGAGGTTACTCTGGAAAAGAACAAAATTGAGGCTGAAAGACAAGTGATTGAGAAAGACAAAAATGCTTGTGAATATGAGCTATCTTTATCTTTGCCAGCACTATTAAGAGCTCAATAAGCAGCTAACCAAATATCAACTAAAGAAATCTCAGATCTAAAACCTATATTGGTCTAAAATGCTCACATTGTCATGAAGTATGTTGTTGATGCGATAAATGTAGTTCTCTATTAGAAGGTAAGAAATGACATAGTTATGCTTGACAAGCCAGTGTATGCTTCTAAGAAACAAGAGCCTGGTAACTTAATTACTTTCTTTGAAGACTCTTGGGACTAATATGGAAAAGCTGCGTTCTTTGAACCAACTTTGGCAGAAAAGCTTCAAATGATGGCCAAGACTGAGAATGAAAATCTTATCAATGGAGAAATACTTGAGCTTCTTGAGCCATATACATGATAGGCAAACACTTGGTTGAGTAAGGCAAATGCTATGAATGCCTTTAATAAAATGGGTCTTATTCATGACTGGATGATCCAAATAGAACAGTTCTCAATATAGACTAGAAATATTAAGCCTAAGAGAATCGCTCTTAAATAGCAAGAAGATAAATTAGAGACAGCAACTCAGCTATTAAGAAAGGCTGAGGAATAACTGTGATTAATTTAAGAGAAATGTTTTTAATTGGACTAAAAATACAAGACAAATAATGATGAGAAAAATGAGCTTGAAGAACAAGCAAGAAAGTAAAAGAAAACTATAGATCAAGCCAATAAGCTTATTAATTCTTTGTCTGATGAGAGAATTAGATGGACAAAAGGAGCCAATGAACTAGCAGACTTTAAATGATGACTTATAGGTAATGTGGGGCTATCCACTGCATTTATCTCTTATTGTGGTGCATTTAATGCAGAATATAGAGACTTGATTGCATAGACAAAAATTATTGATGCTTTGATCAGATTTGAAATACCTTATTCATCCTCAATATATAAAGAGCTTACTTCCTTTTTGATTGATGACGCAACAGTAAGTCTTTGGAACCTATAGGGACTACCCAAAGATAATTTATCTATTTAAAATGGTATCATGATAGAGTCCTCAGATAGATATCCCTTACTTATAGACCCATAACAGCAAGGTACTTAGTGGATCAAAAATAAATACTCAGAAATAAACCAAGACACTGGATAAGTAAGTTATGTTTCTGTTAACATTTCTGATGAAAAAAAGTTCAAAGAAAGTCTAATTAAGTGTATAGAAAATGGAGAGGTTCTTATTTTAGAAGGAATAGAAAATGAAGTAGACCCAATTCTAGATCCTTTATTGGAAAAATAGTGGATTAAAAAAGGAAGAAATTTAAAGGTCTCTTTAGGGGGTTAGTTAGTAGACTTTAATCCTAACTTTAAAATGTTTCTTACCTCTAAGCTGGGCAACCCTCGGTTTTCTCCAGAGCTCTCAGCAAAGACTCAAGTCATAGATTTTACAGTAACACAGCATGGATTAGAGCAGCAGTTGTTGTCAGTGGTGTTGACCAAGAAATAAAGAATTTTGGAAGACAGTCTTAATTAACTACTAAGAGAAGTTACCGCTAACAAAAAGTCTCTACAAGAACTTGATAAGACTCTATTGTAGAAGCTAACAACATCTAAGACAAATCTGTTAGAGGATGTTGAGCTGGTTGAAATTCTTAACTCTACTAAGACTAAAGCCAAAGACGTATAAAACAAACTTGCTGATGCTGAGAACAAAACAATTGAAATTAATGAAAAATGATAAATATTTTAGCCCGTCGCTGTTAGAGGATCAATTCTATATTTCAGCATACTAGAAATAGCTTAGGTCAACTGGATGTACAACTCTTCTTTGAAACAATTTTTATAGCTATATAATATGGCTATTGACCAATGTCCAAAATCAACCTCTCCTTAAAAAGACGTT
>ERZ724506.573-NODE-573-length-12839-cov-2.827362_pt1 | contig 12839 bp, 7 predicted proteins | sample MGYA00376039_ERZ724506 | MGnify/ENA primary metagenome ERZ724506 (study PRJEB28724, sample SAMN07190887) | wastewater metagenome | isolation source: effluent of sewage treatment plant in Hong Hong | place: USA: Christiansburg, Virginia | collected 2016-03-01 ... | reverse complement strand
TTCTTCGCATCTGCCATCATACCTCTAGGATTGTTAACCCTGATCTATCACTATTTCCAGAAATTATACCGATCAGGCACATTCCAATTAAATAAAATCCAAGCGAATGAGGATCCCAATAATATTGTTGCCAAAGATCCGGCGATGATGGATGACCCTCTTTGGGGAGGAGATCCTCAAAAACCGTTATCGTATGGCTTTGGAGCCTCAGTTTTCTATTTACCTTTATTGGCTGGGTTTGTTTTATCATTCTTTACTAAATCTTATCCTTGGCAACTCACTGGCCTATTGCTGGGAAATACTGCATTAGGATCATTTGCTTTAGGCTCAAAACATTTTCTTAACAAAATTCCAAAGTTCTTCTTCGCAGGAATCTCAGCCCTCATGGTGGGCTATGAACTTGTGCATGCGGGAGTTGGATCGAATCGGGCTCTATCAACAACTGACCAATGGAACACAGGATATGTTGGCATAGGAATAATATATGCTATGCTCTTAGCAGGTATACTATTTAGTGGATATCTTCTTTATCGTCTTTTCTCTCATCTGTACAAAAGTATCATAAAACCTTTCGGATGTTTTTCAAAATTATCAGCAGAGGCAGTCCCCACGATGAAAACTATGCCTGATGAGGAGATAAATCTAAGAGATCAGGCACTGGGTCGAGATTAAAGAAGAAAAACGACAATAGCACAATCAAAAATAAACTATTTAAGCAACGAAAGACTCAAACCATAGATCACAGACCAAGAAATCAATTTAAATAACATGAATCCTCAAAGCTTTTAATCTGATCTTTAATACTTGGGCACTGGTTTCGACAATAGATCCACGTTTAAGGCCAATGATAATGCATATATTTTCCCTCCTTGGTCCTCATCGAAATTGAAGAAGAGTCTCCCTTTGAAAATCAATTCCCAAAACCAAATATATACTTTAAAGAATGGAAGCAGGAACATCATTGGGACAGTGAAGAGGCTGATGCAATAGGAATAACTAAGCGAGAATTCCGATGCAGCAGTGGTCCAAAACAAGGATAATCGAAGCAGAACAAACATATAAATGCAAAATCTTTCAAATAGGCAAATCTCCAATAATAACCTATCAGATGCATACGAGATGGTGAGAAACAACAATGCGTCAGAGAATTTCATCAGCATCAACAACAAAGCTTACAGTTATAGGGAAGATTAAATGGGTAATTTCTACGTTATGAACTATATGGGCAGTCCTGAGTATAAGATGTCGGAGTATTAGTTTGTGAATATCTTTAATAATAATAAAAATACAGTCACCTATGACAATGCTTAGTATTTTGTGAGTACTCCCTTTGAGCAAAATGGATAGTATACTTATTATCTCCAAAATGTGAGCACTCTGTAAAAGAAAGTGATATCAAGAGAAAATTTACTTACTTTATTAGCCAATTCTAGTAGCAAAACCAGCAATCGAAAAGTACCCAGCATTATGGAGATCCCGAGCAAAAAAAGTAACCAAATGCAAGAGTACGTTCAGTATAACATGAACCCCTCCCAGCAGAACATATACTTCACCAAAAGTACTGATCAATATCTCATCAATGGAAAAGTCTACGAAAAGTAATTTGAGGATATGGAGTCAATGTACTTCAGAAACATATAAACTGGAGACAAAATTAAAGTATCCAAAGCCATGACTCAGATCAAATAAGAAGGAAGTCAAGTGATGATAGGATCAGTTAAAGATTTAGTCGAGAATAAGCTATATCAGAATAATCAGGTAATGATTGGAGGGCAGAGTTATATCTATAAAGGGATGCAAAATGGATATTATGTTTTCATGAACACTGTAAATAACTCCACCAGATCATTTGGCTTACAATAATTAGCCGAGTACTTTGGGTACAAGGCATCTCTCCAGAATATTAAAAATTCAACTGCCAATTACTCCAGCCAGCAACAGATATTTAATTCCTCACAAACTCGATAACTAAAGTTGTATAAGACAAATAAGAATGAAAATGTATATCTATTTATTGATCCCGTCACGCAACAGCAATATGAGATGCCGATGGAAATGTGTGATTTGAATGAAAAAGTGTACCTGGACCAAAACGAGAACATCTGGCACAAGGGACAAATGGTAGCTTTTGAATCAGAGATATCTTCTCCTCAAAAATCAAACATACAGTTACAGCAAAACATAACAGGAAATAATTACACAGTCTTCAATAATTCCCCACAATATAAGGTGTCTCAGCAAAGCATAAACTCCGAATCGTCGAGCATGAGTCTGAACCGAAACTTAAACCCAAATGAGTATTACGCCATAAAAGTTATAAGCAATACCTATGTTTATTCTGAAACAAGACTACCATCAGAGGTTCATATCATAGGCACCAGAGATGGTATAAAGGGAAACAATGTGGAGAAAGTGATGAATGAACTGAAAAGTTTATATCCTCAGTGCCATATCCTTATTTAAAGTGCAACTAATCCAAGTTAGAAACTCTACATAAATTGATATATATGTGCATAATAAATAAAATATTAATAATCAACTGGAATGATTGGAAAGGTTATCATTAACCTCGGGCTATTGCTACTTGTTTTAAGTTTTAGCTTTCTTCATTTTCTTGATATTTTTTGATTTCCCTTTATAAACTATTTCCACAGACCCCACACTTCGATTCAAGTTATCCTATTTCTATCCATCATCTGGCTGATACAATTCGATTGGCTTCATATGCAGTTTGTTGGTCGACATTGTTAATTATGTTTCGTATTTCTTTTTCTGACGGATTTACATGATTAAAGAGATTGTAGTTTTTTTACTGACAATCAGCACAATGTGGAAAATAAGCAGGCAGAAGATAATCAAAAAAAGTAGCAGCACAATGACACATGAGATGATGGATGCTGTCCTGATTGCGCACTTTTCAGGGAATTATGATACAATGCAAAATATAATAATTATCCCGATGTATAATAACTGTATAGATAGTGATCCTAGCAATGCAATGAATTATATGTAGTTTTTAGCACCCACGCAGTTGTTTATCCATTTGCAATGGTGATCAAACATCTCCACGCATTTGTTGCATTTCTTGCAATGGAAAGAATGTCTACTTCGATATGTGCGGCACAAAGCGCATATGTACTTCCATTAGGGGTTTTTTATATTCGATTATTACATTATTGCTTTACAATGCTACTAATGTATCGAATCTGCAGGGTCAATTATACTCACCCTCAACCATATGAAAAAAACAAACCCAAATATGCAGGCATCAATCGAACCATACACGATCCTCTTTATCTCCTCTTGGACGAAGCTTATCATGACGAAGAAGTGAACTGTAATCAGAAGATAAAGAATGGCTGATCCTAATTGCCAAAGTGATGGGGCATTTGTGAACCCATTTTTTAACCTTGTTCTCATGACCTACTCTTGATACTATCTTGTCGATAATTTGCATTGGTTGGGTATTTCATCCATCAAATTTAGTTATTTTTCTTTAATTATTGAATAATAGTTCTTCAATTATAGAAAATAATTAATTTTCTTGCTTTAAATCAAAAGTGAAATATTTATTGATCATTTTTAAATTTTTTTCTTGTATTCGGAGTCCATAATGTTTGCGAAGTCTGACTTCTTAACGCCTTTTTCTAGCTTAAATTGAGGGTATTTGGCTAAAAATTATTCCTGAGTGTAGTGCACGTTCAAATGTCCTAAGGCTTGGATCAAATAGGGATATGGGGCTTGACCATTGCCTTTATCTCCAAAAACATCAAAAGAATCGAACATGGCCTCAAAATCAATTTTTTTAAAATAATAATTTTTTTCCTTCATCTTTTTCAATATTGTTATCATCTCCTACTTTACTTTTTAAGGTTTAGTTTCTAACAGCCTGGCTACCAGTTCCTACAATCATGCATGAATTACATTGCAAATTTCATGAATTTTATGTTTCTATAAATAGGCCTAAGTTTTTTTTAGTTGCGTGATTTGCGAGTCATTGAGTTGATGACCTGCTGATTTCTCTACGCTTTTGCTGAGCTGGTAGAGGTGATTAGTACTCATTGATTTAATAAGTTATATAAATGCAAGAAATTTAAAATATATGGGTATACACAGCATCATTTGTACTGGTTTATATATATGCTCATTTTTTCTTTTATGGTGGTTATTTCTAATCAAATATTTATTTCTGGAATTCCAGATCTTTCAGGATAACCTTACGATTAGATTCTGTGACATAGCCAGCGATCACGAGCTCATCCAAAATGAAGTAAGTCTAAAGATGGATAAAATCATACTTTGTGGAAATTGAAAATCAGGTCAAGCTCACAGACATTTCCGAAGTACTTATCAAGCACTTCCACGAATGAATGGATGAGCTACAATATTATCAATTCATTATCATTTTTATCCACGATTGTAATAAAGTAGAGACTAGCATATCTCTTGTAGACAATCTTGTATTCTTTATAGTCGATGAAATTGCACATCTTTGGTTTACGGGTTATCACTAATTGATTCACCTGAGTTATGCATTCAATACTTCTTTGAGGAATCTTTGCTTTTCCTGTTGGGACATATTCGAAGAGTACCACTTTGTCAGCCTCGAGCGACCGTGTCTACTAATAAGGAAGAAACAATGAATCATAGTTTTTAAAATAATCAAATATAAGCTTACCCTAAATCCACAAAATTAAATCTGATATTTTAAATTTTATTAAACTAAATAATAATACATTTGCAAATACAAAATGTGCATACAAATTACTGCATTAGTTTCAGTTTTGGAACTGATCATTTATTTCATTTATTTTCTTTATCATATAACTGTTTATCTACTCGTTTGCATCCATTAATATGTTTGATAATCTTTGGAAGTGCACAAATGTGAACTCTCCTTCAAATTCTGAGTATATTATTTGTTTTTGACTTGATTATAACACCATACACATCTTTTTTAGATCATCATTCTCTCTTATTTTCGTCTTCTCCCAATACAATTTCTCGTCAGTCAACCAAATTTGAGAACAGCTGAATGTGCTTTTGATTTCGACCCCACAAAGAATGAAGGAAAAACAGAGGAGGTTGATGAGAGCTGGGAAAAACTCTTATTAATTCTTGATATCAACAATATGGAAGTTGATATCAAAATTCATACGCAGATACTTGTCTTTGATTATTGTTTGATTGATTATTTATTTTATTTTCCTACTCATGTAGCAAATCTTTCCTTCTGACAATGTTGAACCTATAATATTACAGTTGAAATTGGGGTCGATTGTTTGCTTGCTCCTCTCGAAATAGGGACCTACTAAGTTGCACATTACTGTCAGATTTGATGATTAGAAACAAGTTTTCGAGCAATCGCTGCCAACGTTATACAAGCTGAAAGGTGGAAGTAAAGTTTATTAGTTCATATATATTTGATATTTTACTTAAATATTATTTTAATATTAAACAAACAGGCACATGATCAAGGTACTCTTTATTTTATCCTAGAAAGTTAACTCTACTCGAACCAGTTCTCCCATCAAGTCACCTCTAAGAGCTCCAATGAGGCCAGTTTCACCTATAAGATGCTCACCTTTTTTAAAACAAGCTCCATTATCTCCCATCAAGGTCAGAATCACAATGAACGGGTCAAAAACTCCCACCAGGGCCAGGGAAAACAAAAGGGTGGAACTGACGAGATCTCCTTTAAATAATATATAAAACTATGAAACGAGCGGAATGCATCGAACAGTCAAGAATGGAGTGGGATTGTTCCAACAATTAGCACATCAAATAAAAATAGACTCATAAAAAAAATAAAACAAGTTAATTTCTTACAATACAACGAACCCCTTCGAGTATTCATAGAAGAAAAAATAGTTACTTGGAAATTATTCTAAAAGTTCTTTCGCTGCACTCATACAAAATGTTAAATAAATTGAGAGTATTCAAGCTTCAAAAGCCAACTATTTTAACAATCAATTAAGTTTCAAAAATCAATAAAAGCCAAGATATAATGAGACCACAGTTAAAAATGAACAGTTTCTCAAACTAAAAACCCCTGACCCACAGCCTCTTAATGTGATCTAATCTTTTTAAAGTCCTCACACAGGAAGAAAATAATAAAATAATGTAATGAAATAATAATGTAAGAAACTGCAAAGAAAAGCTGAGCCTGAATATAAAATTGAAGTGCAGCCAGTAGAACATGTAGAACCTGTAGAGCCGGAAAAAAAATAAGTACTGACATCTTCTTTCTAAGATGTCATTCTGTTAATAAAAAAAGCGAGTGAGAAGGTCAAAGACTAATCATCAGTGAGCGAGTAAGAAGTTAAAATGTCAATAGAAGAAAATAGATTTAGTTTCAATATGAATCCATTTTTTTGATATTGAGATAGGTTAATCTAAAAATTATTGATGGTTTAAAAAGTTCTCGATTTTTGTCTTAATTTACTTTAAATTCTAATTTAGTAAACCTTTTTAATATTTATTATACAAGAAAACCTCATTCATGAGCAACTAATACTAAATTGACAGAGTCTTAGACGAAACTATCATTGATGAAAAGCCACATTATCTCATTAAATGGAAAGGTTTTTCCTCCACGGAGTCCACTTGGGAACCAATTGAAAATCTTTTAGATTAATTGGAGTTTGTTCATAGTTGGAAAGTGAAAAACAACCCTAGTCTATCAAAGAAATTAAGAAATAAATCTAAAAATGTTCATAGTTCTTAGATGGAGCCTGAGGTAGAATAACAAAAACTAGTCATGGATTATGGGAGAAAGAAAAAATAAAAGAGTAGAAAAAAATTGACAATTGATGACTCTACCAGCAGCAATAATGAATCTAATTAATTTGGTTTCTAATAATCTGACGAACTCAGTTTTTGCTAAAATATGAGACTAAAAAGAAATCGTTTGAGAAAACCTAAATTGCCAGCTGAAAAGCCATCATCTCGAAAAAATAGCAATAGTGTAAATGAGAGCCAAGAAAATGATTATAATGGTCTTAAGAAAGTGGGGAAAGTTACTAAATAGGGCCTTAAATCAATTCTTTTGTGTTTCGAATGGGAAGGAGATCATTTTTGTGAGGTACTACTTAAGGATGGGAGAAAAGTTCATATGAAAAAAGAAGATGTTAAAAAAATATGCCCTCAAATCTTATTCTAATACTATGAGAAGATTGAAAGAAATCATTTATGATGGTTGGTTAAAAAATTTATAAAATAATTAATAAATATTATTCAGAAAGTAGTAACTAAAGTCGGAACTTGAAACCGATCAGTTATTATTTGTTGGGGCTGATTAAATATTGAAAAATTTGCACATTCAGAATTAATTTGTTTTGAAATCTTGGATTTCATCCTCCCAATTCTATTAAATCCAACGATTCTCCTCAAAATGGTGGATTCACCAATGTTTTTCTTTAGCCTTGTCCCATTATAATCAGTTTAGATATAATGGCACTCCTTTTAGTTCATCCAAATGTTGATCGAAGACTATCCATTGTATAATACTTTTCTGTTTATTTTCTCAATATTGTTTAGAATATTTTGGGCAATTACTTTGGACATTGATTCCACTGCTGACACGGAGTAAACATTTTCTACCACATTTCCTAATATGTAAATATTCTCATATTTGGAATTATTGAGTGTATGTCGATTATTTTCAAAAGGGTTGATATTATTTTTATGAAGAACTTCAGGCACCTTTATCGGCAGATAATGAAATAAAGAATTAAATCTTATCGAATTCTTTTGTGAGCTCAGCTTTATTAATTTTTTTCTGTAATTGATACTATAATCCGCATTTTTTATCAATTTTATCCCACATCTATCAAGATAATCCTATAACAGAGTGTTGTAAGCTGAGTTAAATGGGACCAGGCTATTCCCTTGACATATCACAGTCATGTCTATCGGTTCTAGCTCATATGATATCTTATTTCTCAAAGATTTCATTTTGGATTGCAAAAACATCATGAAATAGTTCTAATCTAAAATACGACAAAGATTACATCCAAAGTGAACATCTTTAGGAACTGTAAAAACAACTGAACCTGATCTCATCGCAAATAGTTCATCAATATTATTATAGTCTAAATCATCGTAAATAAAGTGATGAGAATTCTTTATGTTTGAACTTCCTATTGATATTGAGTCTTCTCCTTTCCAATCTATGGGATCGCCTGAAAAGACAAGATTTTTATAGAAGTATTTTATACCGTTTTTCAATGTTATTGATGATCCGCCTGCATTAATTTATTGAACACCCACTCCCATTTCTATATCAGAGAATCTGTGGTTGGACTGGATCACATCTATGACAGAAACACCACCTGGAACCAAAGATGGTTCTACAATTTTGTTTTCTTCCTCAACTGTTAAGATAGATACAGCCTAATTCGAATACTTGGATACAGCCTTAGCAATTCTATTGGCGTAGGGCCCGATAGTGATGAGATCATAGTAGCAAGAGAAAGAATATCTTCGAAGTCTGCTTATTTTCATTATTCTTATAACCGATTAGTAATTTTCGATTTATATAATTAAAAAGAGAAGCTTACTTTTACAATTCAATAATCATTAATCAAAATCATTATTTCTGTCATTGAAATGTTCGATTATGATTATTAGTCAAAAAGGACAGAAAAAATCATAATATTTATTAGTTGAGCAATGTTTCTGTCCCAAATTTATGAACTTTTTTACTGAAAATTTGTGGGAATATGAATTTGTTTTGAAATTATTGACTTATAATATTTCTTAATTATATTTATTTATAGGTATGCTGATTGAATAATTTCAAAGAATATTGCATACTCCAAAACTGACAACAGGCGAGACTTTGGGGAAAACTCAAGATTTAGTACATATTTGTTGATGTAGATTCTGTGCACATTTGAAGAAATATTCCCTCAGTCACTCAACTTGGAGTGCATTCAAAAAATATATGAGAAAGTGTTAGGGCCCAATCAATTCCCAAGCAACTCTTAAATCCAAATCACTTTATAATAACAAATAACCATTAATTACAAGCTAATTTAGTATTTCATTGAGCTTGTCAAATAGAACTTTGTATCCCTTGAGGTCTACCAAGCCCTTGAAGACCAGACTCAGAGAGCTGAAGCCACAATAAGGTCTCACATCAAAATTTAGCAATAAATGAAAATGTATCTGGAATATCTTTAATCCAAAATTCAAAAAATGCAAAAACAGATCCTCAGTGTCAATCATTCGCCCGAGCAACTGAAAAAATAAATCCTCGTGCTGCAAAACAGGGAAGCCATTCTGCAGAGGGAGAAGGTGCAGTTTATGAAGAAAAATTAACAGCTGGAGAGATAAATATAAAGATTGAACAAATAGCTGGAGGGATCAGTGAGCAATAGAGAATCTGTAAATGAGAGTAAGATATTTAGGAAATACTTAAATGAATTGAGCACCAGACATAAGAGCCATAACTAGGCGACGACAGCATCATAGGACAAAAACATCACCCACGAATTCCATAAGATGGGAGAAAAACTGGTATCGGGAGCCAAGCTATTGAACTATCGCATATCCAAAGATAATAAATAGTATGAGCAGACGGAGGTCAAGAAGCCGATCTATGCAATGATTTAAAGTAATTGATTAATACTACTGAATAAACTTTTTATTATAACAAACCATAAAAATCAATTTAACATCATTGACACTATTTCAGATTCCTGAACGCTGATTTTGTCCAATTTCGACTTTATTTTCTTCAATCTTTGCATTTATTCTTCACTTATGAATTCCCCCAATATTTTATTCTACAATATTTTATTTAAATAATGATTTTAACTCATCTTCTCAAGTCTGTTGAAACATTTGTGAAAGTTAAACTCCTCCAAACCATGTTGTGCTTATCCTTATTATTCTTCCATAAAGTTATCTTCATTATATTAATCCTAACCTGACATTGAAGGCTACTATCCGCATTCAACTTCCTCCCCTAAATCCTCATTTTCATTTTCGTTATCATAATCGATTATGAGTTCATTATTCTCCATATTTTTAATATATTTATCAAATAACAGTAACAAATTACTGACTAACTTACTAATTTCCTCTGAAGGAATAGCCTTCAAATTGCTATGCAATACTTCATTTTGTTTTTTGAATGTCAGCACAGGGTTAAATATGATTCTCGATAAGATCTCTAAATTGGCTAAAATGTATATTTTGAAGATTGGTAAAAGATTTATACTGAATTAAGAAAAACAGCTATTTTCTATTTTTTTATTCAAATTTTCAAACAACTCATTCGCAAATTGCAAGATTTATTTCTCACTCAGCACGCCTGATGCAGTTATTACCGGTTGGTACAAACACATCACTGATGCACTGTATCCCAGGGCTGCACTACGATATTGGCCATTAAAGTTCTACATCATTAAAGACTTCACATTTTGAACATTGTATTTCTGATTCAGCGACATACTGACTCGGTTTGAAATCAGCTAAAATTATTGAGGGCACAATTTTTTAATGGAAGGGACAGATAGCACATTGGTGATGAGATAAAAGTCTAAAAGATTTAAACAAATATCTCCAAATTATTTCTCCTAGTTATTCATCAAGCTTTATCTGACGACTATTATTAAAGAGAGTGACTCGGATGGATTCAAATTTTTCTACAGATGCTTTGTCAAATTTATTAGAGGAGTTAACAGATTTATACTGCTAAACATTCCAAATTTAGGTAAAAAATCACTCATCTTTTTGACAAACAAGTCCAATATTTTTTGTTCGCATTTCTCAGTCCTGAATAAATAAGCTGAAAATATTTTTAATATCGATTCAATACCTTCTTGATCAAATTCTTAAAATCCCATATTGTTTTCTTAGAATAAGGTAAAAATCGTGCAAAAAGTAGCAGAAATCTTAGACTGTATGGGGCCATCAGGCACAAGATCATTGTTATTTAGATTGGATATACAAGTGGAGATCATTTATGCGCACTCCTCCATTAGAATTAGACTATCTATATCTTACTCTTGATCGATTGAAAAATTGGCATTTTTCTTTATCTTGTTTCCCAAAATTTAAACGAAACTGCTGAGTGAGTATTGGAGAATTTATTTTGCCAAAGGCATGATTATTTTCTCATATTATTTTATTTTTAATACTTAGTTTATGAGTTTGCCGATTTACTACAGGGTCACCTACTGAATTATTTTTAACAAGACAACCAGACACTCGTACATGATTAACTTGAATTGATTAATACATTTTTCTTTCCGACTTAGCTTCAAAAAGCATATTCCTGCGCATATTCTGACCAGGACAGCCTCGTCTTTTGTCAGGTGGTCGTAAATTAATTGAATCCAGTTCATGAAGTCATGATATGCCAAACAATTCAAATCATTTTGATCTAAGACATTACTCAGTGCTCTGAAGGCAGAAACTCTGATCACAACGGAGCTGGAAGAAACCATTTTTTTTATATGAGTATTCAGAGCAAAGACAGGCTCGTTTTTTTATGCTTCTGATTTTAGCATATCAGCACTAATGCTAGAAAATACTGTTAAGGCCATCTAAAATTCCAACAAATTTGTGCTGTTTAGCAGTTTTTTCAATATTTAAAAGGATTAAGAAGTAAGATTTGCAATAGTTTTATCTTTCCTGAAACTGATCTATGTCCATATTGATGCCGATAAAACTCTGATATTTTTGTTGAAAAAAGAATAGTCTCGATATTAGATTTCATACTGATAAGGCTGAAGTACAATCTTCTCTTATTCTTAAGGTTTTACTTTCATAAACTTGAATAAGCAACTTTGGCATCTCTTTGTGCATTCCAAATTCACATACTAGCTACAATATTTGACAACTTCTCGGACTAAAAGAATTTGGACTCTTCTTATTTTCTCAGGATAACAGTCGTATTCGAGCTCCTCAATAATTTCTCTCAAGAACTATTGAAGAATCATATTAGAATTCTATTCGACCTTTTCTTTATTTTTTGATTTATTCTTTGTTTTTTTCTATTTTTTGATTCGCGATATTTTTCGAATGTAATTTGTGATACCTTTTACCACAGACTTTTTTGAGTGCAAATATATCGATTCGAGACTATCTAAATTTTTATATTTTTCGTCAATGTTTTATATATACCATTTGCTTTTGAGAATTTGCAAAAAGCACTGCATCCATGTCGAATGGTCATTCTAAGGATAAAATATAGTATGGGCTTAAGGGAATGCCCAAGCATTGCATAAGAGCTTACAACAAACCCATACAATGGTAGGAGATGTTTAAATATTTTACTTCAATATTTGAGAGCAGAGGGAAAAACAGAGTATGAGAAACTAATTTCTCTTTTAGTTGGATTCATCTTTGAGAATAAATTTGTTATGTTTGAATAGACTAACAAAAATATTCAAGTTAGTGAATAGATTTGTTCTATTTACTAAATTAATCACTAATTTGTTATGTATTTGTTGATAATCAATTTGGTTGTTGCGCGCGTACTAATTGAGTACAACTTAGAGAGTGCGACGGAAGAATTTAGCCAGCCATGCAGATTACATCTCATAGTTTTAGTATATCATCTGTTCATAGCAATACTTCAATATATTTTTATCTAAACCCTTGACTGTCCGCTTGACAACCAGCAACAGCATTGACTTTAACAAAGCATCGTTGGGTGTCACACTTGCCTGTTTAATTATATGCATTATTTTCTGCATGTACATTTGATCATGCTTTATCTACTAGCACAGTTGAGTGGTTTCAAAACCTGGTAATCCCATATCCCACTCATCATTGATGACACTCTGGTTAAAGTGGGCGATATTGGGTTCGAGGACGGCTAG
>ERZ724506.570-NODE-570-length-12858-cov-3.352730_pt1 | contig 12858 bp, 6 predicted proteins | sample MGYA00376039_ERZ724506 | MGnify/ENA primary metagenome ERZ724506 (study PRJEB28724, sample SAMN07190887) | wastewater metagenome | isolation source: effluent of sewage treatment plant in Hong Hong | place: USA: Christiansburg, Virginia | collected 2016-03-01 ... | reverse complement strand
AAGAAAACATCCCCAAATTTACCTTTTCCTAAAGATTTAATGATATCAAGGCTGGACCCATCTATTTTTTTATCCTAAAAAATAATTTATTAAACCGATGCTCTATTCTTTTTGGAAGAATAATTCCAGAATTTTTTCCCCCCATTTTCTATGTCCTTCATTGTTGCAGAAGTTTAATAGAGCATTTGTTTCAACTAACTTCCTTTGAATTGCATTTTTTTTTGTCGCTGGATATAAATCTTGCTCTTACTATTTATTTCTGCCATTTCGCTATTTCTTCGTTCGAGTGAGAAATTTTTATTTGACTCTATTCGAATGAATGGATTGTTGATTTATTTTTTGATGACGGAATTGGGAGTTAAAGGGGGGATATATTTAGGGATAAATTTGGGGATAGATTGGGGAATGGGCTTAGGGAGCACAACATTATTTTATTTATGACAAATATAGCACTTGGATTAGATTTTATTCTTTGAGGGAGAACCAATAAAGGCATTGCTTTCGTGGGGTTTGAATATTATTTACGAAGATGAAAAATAGTTCATTTTTTAATATATGGAAATAGAATTGCGTTATTTTTAATTAATATATCATAAATCAAATTAGCAAATAATTGAATCAAAGCACAGCACTCATCTGTATTCATGGCAATTAATTTTATATTCGGTTATTTGCATTGGCTATCAAATATTTATTATAAAATTTGATTTGTTATATTTAAATAATAAAATCATAAAGAACAACTCGTTCTGAAATACTTTTGCAAATTGTTCTGCATTCCGGTCCTCAGTTAATTCTTATTCCATCTGTCCATTGTTCGATACAACAACTTGTCGTTCCTCATCAGTTGCATCACCTTCTCTCGCAACAGTATCACATTATTTCCACTATTTCCTAATTCGTATCCTAATGCCCTGAATTTCTGGTACCATATTGGATTACGATATGTTTGCCTGTACACGTGTCTATATTTCCGATGTCCTAAACTAAATATATCATTTTTATTACATTTTCCCATTCGGTAACAGTAACTAACCATTTGCCGTGTTAGTTGGTCGCATGATATGATATGTTTTTACCTTCTTTGTCTCCTTCTTTTACTTTTCTTTTATTTATTCTTCTCTTTATTTTATTATGTTTTCTTTTCCCTCAACTTATTCTTCATCTTCGTCTTCCCATTCTTCATCCTCCTTTTCATTATCACTATCATCTTCCCATTCTTCTTCATTTTGCTCTTCGTTCTTATTCAATTATTTTTATTTCACAACAACCTTCAGTGTTGTAAACTAAATGCCAGGGACAACTCGATCCTTTTGCTCTTCAATTATTTATTTAAACTGACTTGAAAAGTCATAATACTATAAATATTCGTCATAACCTTAATCTACTTTCATAAAGGTATGTCCTTTATCATTCATGTGCTTTCTAACAGCTTCTCCAGATGAGAAATCCTTCGCATTTTTATTTTCACAAGTGATGCACATAAAACCAACCTCAACTTTTTCTTGCAAATATTCAATTAGAGCTTCTTGGTTTGTACAATAAGTGGGTTGAGCAACAAAAAAACTATGGACTGAACTCATATGTCTCAGGTTCTCGGAAAAAGCCTCAAATGATTTCAGGCAAAATAGACAAACCTTTTTATTTTTTGCAAACTTCGGAGCAGGTGATTTTTGAGCTTTTTTCCCTTCAGTACTTGAAGGCACGAGATTGGGATTATGACCTTTTGATTTGATATGCTGATCGAATGTGTTGGCTGAGGCGAACTTTTTTCTAAATAAATAGGATAGTACCCACATTAATTGCACTTAAATTATTCTGCTTATTCGAGTTGAATTTAAGTTTTTTTGCTTTTAAACTGGTCGAGAGTGACAGGGGCTAATTTGACCATCTTTCTCTTCAAGTTGTACCTATGAAAATCAGACTTATAATGCAGCTTATGCTATTCTTGAAGGGGAAAGTTGACAAAACAAGTTGGACACTTCAGATCTGAAGTTGCAGGATTATGGACTTACATCACCAATCAATTATAATTTTAGTAAAAGTATAAATTACAACAATGCATATATCAGTATTTTTTTATATTCTAATTAAAGAGTCTCACACAATGCCACATATTAATGGCAATTTGATCTTCGTTTTTTTCTATCAGCCATCGATCATTCACATAATAATAAATGCTCCCATGAAAATGTCTTATTATCTTTATCAGATGGCAGCAGGGAATCCCCTTTTTATAAATCATGTCACAGTCACAGTACCAGCATTAATTTTCAAGACGATAGTGCATCCAGTGGGCTTATTGGCAATCGATTTCTAGAGATTGTAGGATCTGAATTTTAATAAAGCCATTTTTTATTTAAAAACTTTAATTTATGATTCGTACTTTGATGAGAGCTTTGTAAAATTATTAGAGGAGACAATGAAAGATTTTCCCCTTCAATACCACACTGAGGCGTAATAGATCTTCTTCACTCATAATAATTTCCATTTGTAATTCTTCTTTACCCTTTTCTTGTATTTATGGTCGATTTTTCCCCAATTTTTTATAAAGCTCAAGAAAACCAAATTCGAATATGGAACTGGCTTTTTATATCTTAATCTCTCTGGAGTATATTTTCTTAATTAATTTTTATGTTGTTTGGACTGTCTTATGCTTAAGTTCATTAATGTAAACCATGTGCGATTCCTAAAATTCCATTAAATATAATCCTGAAAAATGTTTTTGCCTTCGAAAAATTGAAAGTTTCATCAAATTATTGTTCCTTAATTGTTCAGATATTTAAAATTTGTATCGTATAAATTATCGATTAAAAAATGACAGGTGAGTATTAAGTTCATTAAAAGTAGGACGAGGATCCCAACCGTTATAGAATAACTACTTTGGAATGTTGAAGTAAAGAGCTTCAGGAAAAATAGTCATTTAGGCCAAATATTCACATAGAACTTATGAAAAGTTGGAGTAGATTTACGACTAAAAGAGCATAAGACCCATGCATACTTTGTTTGAGGATAAATCATTACCCCATACAATCATTATGACTTTAAACTCAATGCTATTTTATAAATAGAGAACATCAATCTAAATGAATTAACCATATCTTCGCATGTTAGTGTACATTTTTTTTTAGTATATAATTAAGTTTTTATGGAGCACCTATCGGATTGGATTAGACACATAGGATTGTACAACTCTATTCTTCTTCGATATTAAAGCTTTTATCAGTTTTTATTGAGGATTTAAATTTTAGGCCATATGCATTTGATTTTTGTGATATTTTTACAAATAGAATGCGGCCTCTGAGTGATTGAGTCCCATTTCATTTATTAAAATCCAACGTAATTTGGAACTACTGGTGCCCAAGCCAAAATTTAACTTTAAAGAACCTACTTTTAAATCACAGGGTAATTAAATTTGGTTGATATGAGACACTCTGTCTTGTATCCTAGATTAGTTCAGAGATTTATATGATTTTTCATAATATTTTTGATGAAGAGACAATCTTTTTTTATGTTTCTTTTTTGGAATCTCCAACATGGCATGATAATATCTTAGATGTCTGGTTAGCTGCATTTTCAGCCTCTTCGATCTGTCTTGCTAGAACTTGTGACTGCAGTACTTGCAACTATATAATCCAGTGGCTTGATCGAATAAAAAATGTTCATAGCAATAAGAAGAGGTATCCCCTCCGGATTATTCATGCTCCACTTTAGAGCATGATGATAAATTATTTTCTTAATACAGATTTTCATTTTTAAATTAGTTCTAATTCAATTAGATTTAATTATTTTATTGAATTGTTTTTATCTGTCTATTTTGAATTAATTTCTTGAGGCTCGGCTGAGAGGACATGATGACCCTGTCTGAGTGCTGAGAAAGATTGAAGATGAGATCATTTGTCCGCATTTTTATTCTTTTTTCTAAAAATTTATATAATTTTAAGTAATAATAGTCCGCCAAATCGACCATCAATGTCATAAGAATACAAAGTTGATGATATATTTAACGAACTAAATTTATACCTGAAAGCAACTGCTCGCAAAAGATCATTTATTATCAAACCTCTCGTTTTGAAAGCTGAGTTTAAGACATTACCTGCTGTCTCAGATGCTGCCAAAAAGGTTTACTAAATTGATATCAGCCAACTCCTAAGCTTCAGGGATTGTTTTAATGATAAGCAATGTATGTCTGTTTTTAAACATAGATAAATATGTTCGACTCCACGAATGGGAATTCCTGCCAAAGTTCGAAGGGAAAAAAATAAGATCGATTTAATTGAACTGTCAGCACATCGCTATTATCGTCAACAAAACACTAAAAAAATAAATAAAAGATTGCAATTTCTCAATCACTGTCTTAAAAACAGAAGATTTATAAAATTTTCCGAAATAAACCCTCGGCTACATCAATAGAATAGGAAAGAAAAATCTAGTCGTAAGCTTTTAAATTATATTAGACTCTTTCAGAATATGTTGCTGAGGAGCACTATGCTCTCATAAACTACGTTAAAAAGCCTTTAAATTTTAACTCAGTCTAAAAAATATGCATGTCCACTCCACCAAAACCTCAATAAGATCCGCTAAGTTACCTGAATAGCAGAGGAAAATAAGTTCTAGAAAAGTTAAGACATTTTATCACAAGACAAGATCTCCTTAATTTTATGGTGAGCCAGGAGCTTTCAGATGAAGGCGAACGTGAAATGAGGAGAATAATCCTAGCAGATGTTTTAGGTCATAGTAAAAAGAAAGGAGGATATTAAAAGAGTATCATTGAAGCTCTTCAAAAAAATTTAGATGATTGATCACCATAGTTTAACTAACATATTAAAATTGAATATATATCATGAAATAAATATTTAGGCCTTACTTTCGTTAAGTGAGCTGTCTCTACTTGCCCCTCTGGCAGCCTCATAAAAGGAATGATATTTCCTCTTTGCGTCTTAGTATTATTATTGACATTTTAGTCTAAATTTTTAAGAAACTGAAAGCCTCTCCAAAAGGGCTTTCTATTTTTCTTCCATTTCCAAAATTAAACTTTCCTGCCTTTCTCTTTATCTGATTTATTATTTCAATTTTCTTTATTTGTAATCTTTGAACTGTTTGAGCTTATCGAGGAAATACACTTTTCTCTTTTCATGGGCTTCTATGTGCCCTGAGCGTACTTTATTCGCTTTTTCAACATTGTCTTAATTCATGTTATCCACTTGTATATGGTGCAGAACGTTTAGTTGTTGTTTTTTCTATTTGAATGTTTTCACTTATTCCTGTACCTTATGGTTCAAAAGAGTCATCACTATTTTTTTATTATATTTTAAGTGATCTTTGATCAGCTTATTAAATTATGATTTTCTTTCAAGACTCTCTTCATTTCTTTTTTTTTACTAAGCTTAAGAGAAAACGTACTTCGATGGATTGCTGTTTAAATTATTTATTTTTTTGCCTCACTTCATCCAAGGAGGTTAGCTTTCTCCTCACATTCAAAACCTTTTTCACAGTTTTTTCTTACCTATTCTTCATATAGTTAATCCTAGATTTGACAACCTGAGTAAAAATCTATATACTTTAATGGCATTTTCAGTTTATTTATTCCTTTCTCTTAACTAGCGCAGAGAAATTTCATCGAGACCATTGTATTCTTTTTGATATTTTTCAGAGTTGCTCGCAGTGTTGAACTATATCTATTGATATTTGGTAAGTTCGGGAATATCACTCATTAATAAAATTATGATGAAAATATAACATTAAGTAGAGCTTCAGCTTTCTTTCAATTTAACTCCTCAATATTTAAATCAATAATAATCGAATCATTCATAATTGTTTTTCTTCTCATATCTATTTTTCTTATTCATTTTAAACGATTATTTTTTATCTTGAAAGTTTCTATTATTTTTATAATTGTTTATAATTTTCAAATGTCCACAATGTAGCAGTTAAGCACTTCAGGAAATATTCCCCTCCCCCGATTTGGCCATAGTATAACCTACTATGCTAAGGATAAGGTTTGTCTTTTTGGAGGGGCAACTGGGACAACGGGCCAATTTTCCATCACTGACAATACTTATACTTTGGATTTAATGACCAAAATCTGGAAAAAAGTTTAAAGTAAACACTCTTATATTTAGCAACTGGGACAACTCCTGTAGCGAGAGCGGCTCACGGAGCCACTTCAATATAGACAAATAAAATAGTAATTTTCGGAGGTGCCACTGGCTCAGGTGGCCTAGCCTCTGATGAATTATATCATTTAGACATCAAGTAGAACGTAGGAATTTGGAATACGATAACTGTCAGCCAAAAAACTCCTGGTAAAAGGTATGGGCATACCTTGACTTATTCAAAACCTTATTTAATTATTTTTGGAGGAAATATAGGCGATAGAAACGTCAATGATTGTTGGATTCTTAACATTTAATTAAAACCTTTAATTTGGGCTGAAGTTAGATGCCAAGGAGATACGCCATGTCCTCGAGTCTACCACTCTGCAGCTTTGTGCAGTTCGGGATCAGCAAGTGGCATGGTTGTGATATTTGGTGGCCGTGCGAATAATACCTAACCTCTTAATGACAGTTGGGGCTTGAGAAGGCATAGGAGAGGGCATTGGGATTGGGTAAGAGCTCCTGAAAAGACAAGCCCATCTGCTAGATATCAGCATAGTTCATTGTTTTTTGGATCTTTAATGCTTGTGATCGGGGGAAAAACGAACAATGTCGCTGAGTCACTACCGCTTGAAGTTTTCGACACTGAAACCAGTGAATGGTTTTCGTATAATATAGCTCAGAGATTTAGACATGGATCATGGGTGCATGAAAAAAATCTATACATCTATGGAGGATTTGATTTGTCTACCCCAACATTGCCAACAGATTCTATTTTTAAAGTTAATTTACCAGCGTTATTAAGAAACAACCCATACCTTTATGGAAAGGTCGTCGATTTAAATTCTTCAGTTTCCTCAGTGAATTCCAATAATTCAACTTTATCAACAAATACTGGGAAAGGTTAAAAGCCAAGGTAAACAATCTCTAAAAGAGAATATTAAAAATAATAGCCAAGGCGTGGCACTGCCCCTTAGAAAATATAAAATTAAGATGTTATTCAAACTTCAAAAAAGAAAAAGAGAGTCGTCATGATGGACCCAATTATCGGAAACATAGGCAATCGAAATAAGACAAATGTAGATATCAAAAGACCATTAACTACAAAGCAAGACATTCCGCACCTTTTTCTAAACCAACTCATGAATCCTCTTAAATTCCTTAACTCAGAAGCAGTTAAAATAAATTTTAAGCCAGAAAATATTATCATTCTCTGCGATTTGGCTTAAGAGATTATAGCTCGTCAACCTATGGTCTTAAGTGTGAAAGCTCCTTTAAAGATCTTTGGAGATATTCACGGTCAGTTTACTGATTTGATGACATTTTTCAATTTATATGGAGCACCTCACGAAAATGGGGAGAGAAAAGATATTTAAAACTTTGATTATGTGTTTTTAGGTGATTTTGTTGATAGAGGGAGCCACTCACTGGAAACAATATGTTTACTTTTAGCTTTGAAAGTCGTTTATCCCTAGCAAATACATCTAATTAGAGGAAATCATGAAGATAGTCAAATTAATTTGAATTTTGGTTTCAGAGATGAATGCGCAGAAAAGCTTGACGAATAGCCTTAAAATTCTAATTCGGTATTTAATCGACTTAATAGAGTCTTTGATTGGTTACCTTTAGCAGCGGTTGCGTAATAAAAAATTTTATGTCTCCATGGAGGCATTGGAGCATCGCTGAATTCTATCTAAGATATCTAAAGAATTAGAAGGCCACTGGAAGTAATGCATGAAGTGCAAGATGATTAATCTCAGTTGGTTCTCGATATACTCTGGTCGGACCCCTCATAAAACGATAACTAACTGGGGATAAGCCCAAACTATCTGAGAGATCCGCAAGAATCTGGCAACATTGTTAAATTTGGACCTGACAGAGTGCACGATTTTCTGAAGAAGAATAACCTGAGCATGATCATCAGAGCACACGAGTGCGTGATGGATGGATTTGAAAGGTTCGCGGGAGGAGCTTTAATTACGGTATTTTCTGCCACAGACTATTGCAGAAAACACAAGAACGCAGGAGCTATCCTGATTATAAAGACTAATTTATAAATAATGCCCAAGTTGATCTACCCTCTGAGCTCGAATGTAAATAATTGGATAGAAGACGAAGAACAGTTAAAAAAGAGACCCCCAACTCCTCCAAGGTGGCAGCAAAGATGAAACAATTTTAATCTGTTTTAAGATTTGCTTTTAATTTAATTTTTAAACATCAATCAATATAAACACATAAAAATCAGATTTTATCCAAATTTCTATTAAAACCTCCTCTTCTATTCATATACTGCCGATATTATCGTCGGACCTGAGTATTTTTACGCACTCCCTCACACGCACTCTTCGTATGATTTTAATTCTTTGTTGATTTGAATGTACTGAACCCCATAATTTTGCTCAGTTCATCATTGTCAGGTATATCTAATTAATTCTACGATTATTGTTCAACTTACTCTTACTCTTTCTCTTTCTCATTTTTATTTTCACCTTTATTTGCTTATTCTGAAGTTGAAATTATTTTTTCTTGATTTTAACTATCTGGTTTTGTATTTTTTGCTTGATTTAGTTATTATATTTGCAATTGCTTCTTCAGTTAGAGCTATTTCTCTTTAATTATTAGTTATCTTGGATAGTGCTTTTTTTATCTAGACCTTGATCTTTATCTAACTGCCTCATGCTATTTTTAATCTAGAGTACTTCTCAATGGTTTTGACTTGTTTACCTCTATTTTTTATTTGTTGTCATCACGTGCAATTGAGGGAGGAAGAGTTGGGGCTTTGAAGTTAAATTTTATGCCAGGCTTTGTATTCGGTGCATTCGTGGATTGAGGATTATTGTGGGCTTAGTTAAAGGTGGGATCCGAGCTCATTAAAAATTAGAGTTTTATAATAGTTCAAAAATTATAAATGGGAAAGGAAATAATTTCAATGCATTTATTTTTATTCATAATCATAAAACATATCTACTGTAATAAAGATGAGTCTGTTTTGTTGTAGTAACCCAAAAACCAACGAGAACTGTCGAAGGCATCCTAAGCATTTGCTGACACTATTTTGTTCGAATAAAAACTGCATGGAACCACTTTGTACTGGGTGTGTGGATGAACATCATAAAATTCATGGGGAGTTGAGCATTGGGGCACCTATAATTATTGATATTAAGTAAGTTGAAGATTTTATGATTGATTGTACAAAAAAATAAATAGGAACTATTGAGTAGACTAAAGATAAAATTCATAAACCAGTGGAAGTTATCTACCGATTTATAGATAGATTCTTCTACGGGTCGACTGAAAGAAGGGAGAAAATATTGAGAGAAAGATTTCGAGCAATGGTTTCAAATTACAATGCATTTTTATTAGTGAGCTCGATCGAGGCAGACCATTAATTTTCACTAACAAAGGGGTTCAAATAAAAGTACTTTGAAATGCTTGACCAGCTCCTGGAGGAAGTAGCGAGAAATAACGAGGCCAAATTGACCAGTAACTCCAATCAGTTGAAAAGGCATTGATATCAATATAGTTTTATGTTTAATACTTGAACATTTAAGGGTGAATTCATAGACTAAAATATTATATTATATAATGGTAAAAATGTTGAGATGATTGCATCGGTGAGTTGCTCATGGTGGGCAGTCAGGACTTCAAATCCTGAAGATGCAGCAGTGCATAGCGGTTCGATTCCGCCTCCGGTGTGTTTTTATATATTCATCTCCCAATCAGCAATATTTTACTGTATTTGCTGACAAAATAATTGATGTCGCAGCAAATCTTATGTTCAACGCACTAATTGCTTATTTCATTTGGATAGCCAAAATCGGAGTATTTAAATATATTTTCAGACACATTCATCAATCATTCTTACGATTCAACCTCATTATATTTAGTTTAAAAGTAAAAAAAGGAGTGATTAGCGACAATCCTAAGCCCAACCCTATCATCCCTGCGCAATTTAATAAGTATTTATTGATAGCGTTAGTAGCGAATAAGCTTGACATCAGGTAGAAAAATCCGAAGGGCAAGCCAGCGCACAAAGCATATACTCCTATTTTCAATATTCTTTTCCGAATTGTTTCATAGTTCCATAATCCTAAAAGATACGCACGAGAATTGGAATCATTTTTTAAAATTAGTAACCCGTACAGAACTCCGAAAACAAAGCATCCAACTGAGCAATCAATCAATTTTAAGGACTGTAACTCTTACCCTGTCGAATGAGTCTTACATGAGGCATTTAAATTTTATAAGTATTTTTCATAAATGGGCCGCTATCGTAAATTAATCTCATATAGCCCGATGGGCAAAACGATGACGATAATATTGAGGAGAGCGATCCCTAAGACTTTCAATTTGTTGCCGCCATTGATAAATGAGGACCAACAAATTAAATAAAGAGATTTCTGGTAAATATATTTATACAGAACCAACAATATAGCTCCTAGTGACATGCCGAAGAATATTTGATTCACGCTATGTGAACCTAAATAAACTCGACATAGAGGAACAAAGATGGCGATGAAAAGAATGATGAGGGCCCAAACTAACTTGAACTTGCCGAAGCCCAGCCCATCAGATATGATTGGTTATAAAAATATGACAGCGTTTAGACTGTGGCCGCTTGGACTCCCAAAATTAGCTGGACAGGACCATTCCCATCTGAAGATTCGAGTATCATACCAGAAAGGACGAGTCTCCTGGATAGCCTAATTGAGGATATGGTAGATATAATTCGCCATAAAATAAAAGCAGAGATAAACAAGTAGCATTAATTTTCTATTGATCAAGATGTAGCTGATTACTATTAAAATGCCCATTGTGATCGTTTTGCACAAGTAAGAGATCAAATTTGAGATCGTTTGCGCGAAGTTAGAGGGCATTGCATTTTGTAATTCGTAAATAAAGTTGATGCCCAAAACAAACAATGACATATCAAACACAACATTCAGAGTTATAACTAAAAAAAGTAACAATGCTGAGGAAATGAGTACGACTAGTGTGCACAATTTACTAATGTTAGTTCCTTCTGGATTTTCATGCAGATGCGTCTGCTCTAATAACTGAATTTTATCCATTATTATAGGATGAATATAAAAGTAAAATAATATAAAAATGCAAACAAAAGTCGATATTTCATTATTTTTTCTGACTCGTCTTAAGGAAAATAATATTATCACCTCTTTTTCCTAATATCTATTCCACTGTTTCTAAGTATCTGATTTGCATGGCTGCCTTCGAGTCGAGGAGCTACGAAGCCTGCTTCAATAGTTTGGATGATTCCACATTGGCCTGGGCGCAGATAATGCTGGCCTGACTCCTTCTCTTGGTCACTGCCACGCTGGAGAATATATCAAGCATGTCCTTCGGAAGCATTATCTCTAAAACTAAGTGATAGATTACATTTAATATTGGATGCATCTACAATGATACCCCAATTGCAGACTTGCCGATTTATTTATATCTTTAATAAGTTGGCAACTCTATCACGGTTTTCAATGATTTTCTGGAGCTCTAACGACCCCGCCACTTGTCTTAAGCTTGATTTCGATATTTAAGCCACGCACTCAGCCACCTGGCTCATATTCTTGCCTAATCTATAGACTGTGTCAGTGGGCGAGAATATCCTGTAGAAGATTACTGTCTCCACTTTAAACTGAACATTATCTTTACTTATTATTGACTGCTAATTTAATAAAATTTGGGTTCGTAAGTTTACACTGATAATTTATTCAGTTATTGGGTTAATTACTTTTAGTCCAGGTTCAACTATCTCCTAAAATTTTCCAAAATGGCTCAGTAAACCAAGTTACCCAGTGTTCTGCTGATACAAGGGGAACGAGCAGCAGCAGTGGCAACAGATGGAGCAAGGAGTGCATAACTGTCCTAGTTTGGATAGAAATTTGGCGTAAAACTGAACATCTGGATTGGAGATGATTTGTGATTCGTCATGAAGCAATTTTTAAAAATAATTGTTTTGAATGAGAGCCAAAACTTTGGAGTCCTCTTCTTCATAATTATATTTTCGAGAGGAGTAATGCGTCATTTCTACGTTTTCAGCCATCCTGATCTGATGAATTATAATTTTGGATGATCACTGTTATAACTAAAGTTATAACTAAATATAAGTAAAATAATTGTAATCTTTCTCAAAGGATATAAAGAATGACCTATCAAATTGGCAAATTGATAAATTAAGCCAATCCATACCTGTTTAAGTAATTGTTGCATCTGATATACTTATCACTGTTTTCTATAGCTTTTCTCTCTATTTAGGATATCCTCTGTCTTTTCTGCAGTATATTTATATTCGTCTCCATAATTTACTCATTCAACTTTCTAATTCGCGAGTTGATTCCATTGATGATATTTTTATTTTCATAAACTTGTTCCCAATTTTCCCTTAACTTCTCTTGGACATCCCTCTATGCTTTGTTTATTTCATTTAAGTCTTTGTACAAGTTCATGAGATTATCTCGATCGTGCTCGTGCTGATGACTTTCCAGGAGCTGTGATCGACTATCGATCAAATGATCAATAAATTTATTGAGTTCTTCTATTCTTATGTTGAGATGTTCTTGCTTTTATTTAATTTTCTCCTTTATATTATCCTCTTAATTTTTTAATTCATTTAGCATTTTATAACTCCAAATCAGTTTCTATAATTCTTATCCATGCTTCGATAGTTACTACTTCCTCTGCTATTATTGTTTTACTAATTATTTGCATCGATCTGTGATCTCATCTGCATTCAATTAGCAATCAATTG
>ERZ724506.569-NODE-569-length-12864-cov-9.880475_pt1 | contig 12864 bp, 12 predicted proteins | sample MGYA00376039_ERZ724506 | MGnify/ENA primary metagenome ERZ724506 (study PRJEB28724, sample SAMN07190887) | wastewater metagenome | isolation source: effluent of sewage treatment plant in Hong Hong | place: USA: Christiansburg, Virginia | collected 2016-03-01 ... | reverse complement strand
TCTAGTAATGACTTTTTAAATGTAATAGATAAACTACTACATGCATTTGAACAATAGTCCAAATAAACTCAGCCATACATTATTTATTTAGAATGTAATAAAAAATTCTAATGTAAACAAATGCTATAGTTAAAAGAGGTATTAATGTGGCAAGATTATTAACGGCTGATGAAGGGTTGTATCGCGAAATAGCATTCGGTTCTACCAGTAGAAAGTTAAGAGATTTTATTGACGGACAAATGGAACGTCAATTTAGTAACTTAAATGAAACTGGTAGACAATGGCTAGAGCGTGCTAAAAATCGCTGGGAAGATGTTAAAGAATCCAATGCTATGCGTAGCATTAAAGCAGCAGCTAGAAAAGTTTTACACGGACAAGGCGCAGATGTTATTTGTGAGTTAAATAATATCGGTGAGTTCCAACACGCCAGAAGTTTGAATCGTCGATACATAATGGCTAATCCATTAGTGCGCAATGAGTATATTAAACAGCGTATAGATGGCTATAGCAACGACTATATAGATATTGAACCTAGTAGTATAGGCGACAATCATCGCGACTATAGGCGTGTTATGGACGGCATTGTAGTATACAAAGATAGTGACGATCTTACAGAAGATGATGTAATGTCTTACGAAGTATATTACGATGTTGACGATGAGTTTGATTTCGGTATTGAAGAAGCCCCACTTGAAATAGAAGAACAACACGCAATCCTTATTAATTGGAGTTTTGCAGAAAGTTGTTTAGCTACCGGTGGTGATGACTTTAGTAGTAAAACTAACGGTTCATTATAAAAGGGTATTAATACCCTTTTATTTTTTAGAGATTAATTATGGATATTTTAATAGTTGTAATTACTTTATTGACAGTGTTAGCGTGGTTTATAGTCTATTATCAACGTCAAGTTATTTTAGCACAAAAGGTCAAAATAAAAATCTCTGATGAGAAAATAAAACATTTAGATGAAAGTAAAGATTTAGATCAATCATTGATAAATCTACGCACTGACATTATAAGCAATTTAAAAGATCAAATCATGCGTTATAAAGAAATGGTAGCAGATTGGCAAACTATAGATGCTAATAATGGCGTTATTATTGCCGAATTAAAAGCTGAATTAGAGGCAGTAAAAAAACAATGAAAGCACCAGTCCCTAGTTTATCTAGTTTTATTACAGAACCCTATAAAGCTTTAGATTATCTTTTTGGGTGTTTCTTTAAAAGTGAAGAATCGCAATCTACTGTATCTTTAGATGCTATTAGTTCTTTACCATATTTAGTAAAAGTACACGGTAATGATCCAGCTACCTTAGCTAATGAAGTAAAAGATTCTTTACGTTTTTTATTAAATCGGTATTTTGATACCGTAGTAATAGATAGTAATTTTACAATCCCAGAAGATGCTGTGGATAATAGATACACTATCACTACTTCCATTAGTGTTGTAGATAACAATAAGTCTTATAATGTCTCTAAATTAGTAGATGTTAAAAATTCAATTATTGTAAATATCATAGAACAAAATATTTAACCCATAACTTAGAAATAGGAAAAAACATGTCTGAACAAAATCTAGCTGAAATGCAAATTGGTGATATTACGGCTGATGGCAAAACAGTTGTTAGTCAAGAAACTGTGCAAGATCCTAATGGCGGTACAGCTACTTTGACAGCTGTAGAATCACCTCGCAATGACAATATGTTAACTGAAGATGAAATTGAAGATATTTCAGCAAGCATTCATGTAGTGTTCGATGAACCTCGCTTAGCAGATTTGTTAATTACAAAACTAATGGCTAACAAACGTTTCCATGAAATGATGGTTCCAATGGTCGGCGGTATGATTCAGCGCATTATTAAAATGCATGAAAGCGTAGCTAACAACAACATTGTTGTAGATTTTAATGCATCTGTACAATCTGATGGTTCTGCTGACGAAATTAAAGTAGAATTTTCTAACGTTAATGGTGAAGTTAAAATCCAACGTGTAACTCATCAAGATAAAGTTTGGGTTGGTGAAGAAGAACTTGCTAATAATCTAGTACCGCAAGCTATCGAAAGTATACGTCAACAAGCTATCACTATGTCTTTGGAATTTACAGACCTAAATACCATTTATGGTAAGTTGTTTGCTAAAACTAAAGAAACTACTACAGCTGCCGATGTTGCTAATTTAGCAGATGAACCAGCTACTGACACAGTAGAATAGTAAATAAATTTATACTCACTGTAGGGGAATCCCCTACAGTGAGTATATTATTTTTTATTTATCTTTCCTTAATTTATGTATATAACTAATTGAGTAAAGTAAAAATGTCTTTTAATTCACACGAAGATAAAGTTAATTTAGCTGCTATTAACATTATGGCTAATTCTTTACAAGAATCTGGAAATCCTAAAATAAGTGAAACATATTTTGCTAATAGATGGCTTAGTATGTTTTTAGAAAGAGAGTTTGGTAATCGCGATAAAGTAATTGTTAATGCGTGGGTAATTGAGGTAGCTGGTAATGCTAGTAGTCCCGTAGACATTACTGATAGCAATGGTAAAATAATAGCTACTATCCCACCTATTGTAGGTTCTACTAAAATTGTAAAGCACAAGTCTTCTAAAGAAGCTTTTAGTAATATAGCTGCAGAAGCAGTTTTACATAACCAAACCATTCCAGGTACTGGAGATAAGTTATTATCTAACGCTGCTAAAAAACTAGAATTAATAAACTACGATTCTAGTGATAAATTTTGGTTAGACTTATTTGCTTATTTTAAAGTAGACTTAAAAGCTTATGTAGAGCAATTTAAAAAACCTAATGAAAAAGTAATCGGTAGTAATCCTAATACTGTAGCTGATAACAATAAAGATTTTGATATGGGTGATTTTAATGACGACTAAATCGTTAGATAGTCGTTTTAGTTTTATATCTCTATCTGATATACATTTAAATCATCCTAATACTCCCACAGAAGATATTCTAGATAGACTGAATACTTACGTATTAGATCCTAAATTACTAACTTCAATACATGCTATATTTATTGTAGGTGATTTTTGGGATAGATTAGTAGATTTAGAAAACCCTAATAGCTGTCACATTAAAACATGGATTAACAGATTCCTAAGAACATGTGTTAAATATGATTTAATGTTATTTGTAGTAGAAGGTACATTTACTCACGATCGTCATCAGTCTAGGGTCTTTATTACAGAAAATGAAAACTCTAATATAGGCGCTAATGTACACTTTATAGAATCGGTTTGCATAAAGTATTTGCCAGAGTTCAATTTAAATTTACTATTCGTACCTGATGACATTAAGCCTAATCCAGATGATGTTTGGAAGTTAGTAAAGTTAGAATTGGATAAGCATAATTTAGAAATGGTAGATTTTGCTTTTACTCATGGTACTTATGAACACCACTTACCGCCACATGTACATGTACCTAGGCATACCAATGCTAGATACGAATCTATTACTCGCTATTACATTTTAAATGGACACATCCATATCCATTCCATTAATGGTAAAATTATTACGCATGGTAGTACAGATCGTATATCACATGGTGAAGAAGGTCCTAAAGGTTTTATAAAAATAGATTTAACTAAAGCGGATAATTGCAATATAACTTTTATTACTAATACTAAAGCTAAACTTTATATCACTATTGACTGTCGTGGTTTATCAATAAAAGATTCTTATGCACAAATTGCAAAGTATGCTAAAGATGTAGTAGGTACTAGTTATAGATTGTTTATAGCTAAGAATGATCCTATTGGATATGCAATGCGTGCATTGCGCGAAATGTATCCTCAATACGAGTGGGTACCGCCTAAAGTAGAAAAACCTAAACATGTTAATGTTGTAGAATTACAAAACAATATTAAATTATCTACTGGGGTAACTACTATCAATGTAGCTACTATTATTGATATGGCTAGTAAACGCATAGATCACAAATTATCCAATAAAGAAAAACTGATAAAAGTTTTTCCTAATTTCAATCCTATATTTGCAGAAGAACTAAGACAAAAAGCAATGGTATTGTTAACTAAGGTAATAGAAAATGGGAATACTAAATAGTAAAATAGCAGAGCGTGCTGTTGGTGTAGAATTTCCTATTTCTATTGCTACTGCTTTAGCTTTAGAAACAATTTGTGGTTTAAATCCTGAAAAACCTATAACGGGTAAATTACCTATACTAGAACCTGAGTTAATTTATATTAATATCAGAACTATTATTCGCAATATATTAGGTAGTGTAGATTCTGTTATTAAACATCAGCTAACAGCCGATATAGTTATTTCAGCAGTATTTGAAGAATTAAATGCAATAGAACACATTGTATCTAAATACTCAAATGGTTTAAATAGAGTAGCTTATTATGCATGTAGTTTTTCTAACTTAAAGAAAGAATTTCCATATGCATTAATGAAAACTATTAATTCGGAATTACAACAACATTATTTTAATCTGGAACGTGATACTATTAAATTGTTGTTAAAAGAACCACCACAACAAGAAATAGATATTTACGATACCAAGCTTAACAAACCTAAAGGTAATACTTTTTTAATTAGTCACTTACCTATAGATTTATTAAGTAAAAGTAATTTTACTGATTTAACATTATTAGAAACTCACACTGGTAATTTAAAAAAACCATTAGAATGGAATACTAAACTTACCAAAGGTAAAGATTTATTACGTATGCCTTTTAATAAATTTACTTTACAAGTGTTTGGCGACAACAATCAACTATTTAGTGGACAATTATCTAAGGTGCAAAAAGCTGTTATAGAAATGGCTGAGGCGCATAAATGGAATGCCACTACTACTAGTGATAGAATAATGTTAGGTATTAGACAAGTAACCGATGTAGAAATTAAAAGTATTTTAATGAAGTTAATATAAATTAGTGATATTTATATTAGCAATTTATAGAAACAATAAATTATTTGTACGATTCAGCCTAGGAGCTATAAATCTAAATGTCAGACTACAAAACCGAATATAAAACAGAATTTAAAACGTCTATTTTAGACGAAGCCAAATTAGCTTTGCGCAGTAAAGTAGAAGGGTCTACTGGTACAGCAATGCTTAAAGTAAGTATTTTAAATAATCAACCACGCGTAACTGTATTTACTGGTGTAGCTGGCGATCCTAATAAAGGTTGTATTATTGCACGCATGGATGGTCCTGCGTTTGCTACATTTTTAACCACTGCATTAGATTTAATCGAAACCGACGACTTTAAAAAGTTTGGTGTTTATAACAAATCACATCCTAAAGATGGTGAAGGTAAACAAAATACTAAAGAATTTAAAGTAGATTCTTTATTGCAGATTGCTAAAGATGCCGATGGTAGATTGTTCATTAGCGTAACTGATAAACAAATTACACCAGTTAAGTTTTATTTTGAACCTACTAACTATCATAATTTTGTTTACAATGGAGGTGAATCTACTCCTGCTGAAATTTCTAAGTTCTACGCTAAAGGTTGGATTAAGCTAATTTTTAAATTGTTTCCAATGGTTATGGAATCACAATTTGAACCGTATAAAAAGCCTAACCAAAATGGTAACGCTGGTGGTGGATATAATAACAATCGACCACAATATAACAAACCTGCTGCAGAACCCACTGCAGAAGCATCATTTGACGATGATGTAAGTTGGGACTAATTTCTAATAAATAATACTTTATAGTAGCGGTTATAACCGCTACTATAAATGTCTATGTCCAATATTTTTTAAATCTACATTATAATAGTGTACCACAATCTATAAAGAGGATTGCCCATGTATTTTTGTTGTAAGGAAGATAATGGTGTTAAAGAAGTTATTATTAGATCTAAACATTCTAAAGATGTAATTGTATTTAATACAGCTTTGTATACTAAAGCTAGTCCAGAACGACTATATCCAGAAAAGTTATTTGAACATATTAATGCATTTATTAGTACACTTAGTGTAGCTAACCAAAATAATATATTTAATAGTTATCAAAAAGCATTTAGTATTTTAGACAACATTGATTTAACAGTAGAACAATTAAAAAGTGAATTAACTGATATAGTAGGACAACTCTATAGCAGCTTTACTGAAGAAGCAGTACACAATTGGATACTGTATAAAAGTAATATCCCAATTCATAAAGAAATTAAAGATGTACCTTACGACTCTACTCCTCCAGAGCGTACATATTTAACTAAAGACTACAGATATTTAATGACATTGTCTATGTCATTGCGTTTGATGATTCCTATTTGGGGTATGTTAATACCTAAAACTCAAGCCAATGATGGTAGTGACTTTAAAGAATATGGTGTTTATTCGTTAATCAATAAAAGCTGGATTGTTAATTCTAAAGCAATTGAACGTTTAAATACATATTTGGAAAGTTCTATACAAGGTAAAGGTGTTAATGATAACATTGTTATCGGTGGTATGTCTCAAGAAGAACTTCCAACTTATGTTTTATCAATTGGTGTGGTAAGACGTTTACCCATTGCTAGTCCTTACGATAACTTAGTAAGTAATCTTTATAACTATTTGTTATTAAATGTTATTGGTGGTTGTGAGAATGGCAGACGCATTAGTACTAACTTACGCGCTAAACGTCCTGAAGGTAGAGAGGAAGAAGGTAGCGAAGGTATTTCTCGTGCAGAAGAAGTAAAAATTAAAGAATTACTAACTGCTGATAATAGAGTAACAATAGACGGTTACGCTAGTAAAGTATTTAAAACTCTTTTGCAAATAGATTCTACAATACCAGAAGCTAAATTAGAACTATGTTTAAAGTATAGCGAACCAATGCGCGATGTAGAAATTATACACCGGTCGCATTACAATCGCTTAGCACAATATGTTTTTGGTTGCGATAAATTAATTATTCCAGCTGAAGCATTCGAATCTGTATTAGCTAAAGACAATGTTATTAAATGTTTAGCTGCTACACAAGCTGCATTGTGGCATTGGGGATTTTTAGATTTAGCAATGTTAACAACAGCTGTAAAAGACAATACTGAAACTATTCAAATTGTAAATATTAAAGAACGAGTAGACGCAACTATAGTCAGTGAAGGCAATAGTGTATTTGTACATAACTTTACTAAACCTATTACGGGCGACCCTAGTAGACGTAAAGAAGAAAGTACATTTGTATTAGCAATAGATGCTTTCACAGATTTGGTGCGTCACAGTGATTGGCGTGTACAATGCCCACCACAATTAGCTAAAGAAGCTAAAGTAGTAGGTCAATATATTAATTTACCGTTAGATATTAAAGATCAAATAGGTAAGTTATTTATTAAGATTTGTAAGTTGTAAAATCTAATGTAATCAAAAAGAGGTTAAAATAAAAATGGTAAATCCATTTACTCGTAGAAAATCTAGTAATGATCCGGTGGTAGAAAAACCTAAAACCGATAGCGTTATTTTAGATCCTGTTACTGAACGTCCATTTAGCGGCAGAGTAGCTAGTGGTGTTCCTGATATGTTTGTAAGAAACAGATCTAGTAACGCAGAAAACCTTTATGTTAAAAGATTAATTGTAAATAAATCTAATCACTATCACGATCAATACTTTCGTACCTTTCACAGTGTACTAGACGATCGTGCTATTAATGATTTTGGTAATGGTCTAGATGTAGATCGCATTAATGTTAACAATGCTTCTCCATTTGCGGTAGTAGATCCTAGCGTAGCGCGTTTAGCTAACCGCTTTATTGCGCCTGATATGTCTATTGATAAAAAACGTGATCGTGTAGCTATTGCTAACAACTTTGATGAAGCAAGATTTGTTTTCATTATGGAAGTAGTAAAAGAAATATTTAGCGGTGTGAACGAAGTTTATATTGTAACTGGTTTTACCGATAGATGTGATGTTACTTACGATCGTCATAATGATGACATTGTTTATATTGCTCCTTCAACAGAGTTTTATATTAACAACGTAATTACCATGACAGAAACTGACGGTATCAATAATGGTTATGGTAACGGTAATACCGTTAAACTTAAAAACGTACAACAAGTCCTGTATGAAAATCCATTTAAAGATAAAGGATATAATCACACTGGCTTAACCACCATAACGCCACATGACATTGCTTCACGTTTACAAATCAGCCATCTAAGTGATAACAATACTCGCGGTATTACTTTGGACAGTGGTTTTCGCAATTCTGCTAATTCTACCAAATCTGTAAGTTCATTAAAGTTCTCTAGACGCGGTAATACCAATGTACCAGAATATGTATCACGTTTAGTAGGTGGATATAAAGAAGGTATTGTAGAACTGCAAGCTGGTACTATAGATGAATTCTCAGTATGGGATTCTGTTATATCTAAAGTAGCAGAAGATAAAGTTAGACAAAATCACTTATTTGGCGTATTGCGTAATGAAACCCGTCTAGAAGAAGGTAAATGTTTTACATTTAAAGATTTGCAACGCTTGTCACCTGGTATTGATGATGTTACAACAGTCAATATGGGTAGTAGACGTCGTGATAATTTAAATACTGAATATCACCATAACTCTAGTATGGATTATGAAATTTGTTTACGCATTGCTCACGCTATGCCATCTTTACTAACTTCTAGTTCTTTAGAGTTCATTGCATTTGAAGTAAACAATCACACTTTCGATTGTTCTTACAACATTGTAATTAGTAACGATCAAGATTTAGAACCACGTACATTTAAGTCCACTATGGACGATGTACAAATGGTAAACATGTTCTTAAGTCGTTTACGTAATGAAGTATTAAATGGTTTAGTAGAAAACGATACCATTCCAATAGAAATTTACGTAGAAGCTTCTTTAGTAGATGAAATTTATATTGAAGTAAGCTTTGACGGTCAACCATTTGTACCATGGGCAATGCCTGCATTTGCCGATAATCAAAATAGTCCCATTATTTGCCAAGGCGATAGTTCTAAGTATGCCGATGAAATCGCGCAAGACCTAGGACATATTTACGATGCTATCGGTTTCCAAGATAGTTTACCAATTGGCAATGCTGGTTCTTTTAGAGACTTTTAATAGTAGAAATAATTATGAACTTAATTGAGTTTTATACCAGTGTACTAACTGGATTTGGTTTGTCGGTAGATTCTGAAGGTTTAGTATTTTTAGATACAGGTAAAGACGTAGCTCCTGTAAAAATTGATTCTAAGCAAATATGTTTGCCTACTAAAGATCACTTACGTGATTCACCATGGGATAAATATGTACCATTTCACCCTATTTGCGAAAACTCTGCTAAAGGTGAATATCCTACTTTAAAATGGTTGCGTAAACAAGCTAACTATAATTTATCTAAATTAATTGGTGAGCTATGGGCTGGTTTAGCCATAGTAGCCAATAATAAAGATTTACATAGTGGCATGAATCCTAACCAAATCACTATGCTTAAGATAGCGCATGAAATTGACGGTAAATGCGTAAAAGCTTTACAAACAATTTTAAGCGATAAAGTTACCTTAAGTGGTAATGGTCGCATTATTGCATTAACACAAAAACAAGGTGGTAATGTAGAAGGGGAAACATTTAAACGCTTTGCTAATGTATCATTTCCTATTACTGAACAATTTGAACATGAGAAAGATATCTTAGGTTTAGAACTTCGTAAAAAAGATATGAAAACTATCAAAGGGTTGTTTGAATATATTTTCCCTAATCACGAAGATATTAATGCATTCAATTTTGGTAGTAACGAATCTGTAGCTCCTTATTTCCATTCTCTATTAGGTGCTTATTACAACGTTGCTGCTCGTATTAAAGAATTGGCATTAGATTTTGATAATCTTTTGCCTAACGCGTTATTATTCCGCAGTATAGATTTAGAATGGGTAGAACATTTATCTGAGCTAAATAAATACAAAGGTTTGGTGCCATCTTTAGACGGCAATCGTTTTGTAGAAAATGATTCAGTAGAAGAAAAGCGTGTAGGCTTCGGTAGTAATTTAGCAAGTAAAGTTACTGACTTTAAAGCTGATATTCCTGCAGTAAAAACTGACACTGCTTATGGTACTACTGTAAAAGCTTCTAATGATATTGCAGAGCCACCTAAGCCATTAGAAACTAAAACTAATGGTGAAGGTCCTGCTGTAGTAGAATGGAACTCCAGAGCCAATAGAGATCGCGAACGTGAACGTGAAAGATCTAGAGATTACTACGATCGTGACGATCGCGATAGTAGAGATTCTAGAAATACACGTGAATATCGCAAACCTCAACCTCGTCTAGATGCTCGTGAACAAGCCAAACTAGATAAAGAAGATCAACTCGACTTTATCGAAGACTTTTATAGAGCAACTGGCTACGAACCAGATCGCAGAGATTTCGATGAATATTTCGAAGATTATTTAAGTGATGGAAAACGTTTACATATCCGTCGTGAAAGTAATTCTAGAGATTCTCGTGGTCGTGACGATCGTGATCGTGGTCGTGATTCCTATAGTAGACCAGGGGATCGGTTCTATAGTGGTGGTGGACGCAGCAACTCTGTAGATTATAGTCGCAATCGTCGTTAATAATTATACGGCGTAGCGTTAATGCTTACTGGAATTCCAGTAAGCATTATTTTTTTCTTTAGATATTAGGATGAGTAGTTAAAAATTGTTGGCGAATCATTTCTATTTCGGTAGGATCGGGAATCAATATAGATGTAATTATGGTATTGAAACTATCACTAGATTCTATCCCATTTAAACGACCTACAAACCAATGCATGTAAGCATCTATACCTAAGTATGCTAACAATCCATTAAAGTCACCTTGCCATCTATGGGCGTCTACAGGCTGTACTTTTAATTGCTGTGTAGTAGTTCTATTTCTAAAGTATTGTAAATGGTTTTCTAACACTATCCTAAAGTTAACATTGTAAAAAATAGTAGGACCTGATGATCTAAAATTGTTATAAATAGGCTGAGGCATGATTAGTATTTCCTAAAACTAAAATTGTTTTCATAAAATTTCATCTATACATTATAATAATGGGTTTCTATAAATAGGAGTTTAATCTGTGTTTGCAACTCAGATACCACAAATTACGCCAGAAGATATTCGTTATGTTGGAATGCGTACAGAAATTGATCCACGCTTCTTAGGTACATTATCCCTAAATCCTTTCTACTGTTACTCTAGTAGTAGCCGTATGTATATGTTTAGTGGTCATATCAATTCCTCTGTAGTATTAAATCACGCTAGTAAAAAAACTATTGTTACCATGTACGAACGCGAATATGGTAAATATACTTTCTCTATTAAAGCTCCTTGTAACATGAAAGTAATTAAAACTTTCAAACGCTACGATAGCCGCTATGGCAAAGGTGCAATGAAAGAAAATAGTCAAACTTACGTAATGTATATGGATTGTGATAATCCACAAAATGTAGGTGTAATTGAAATACCATCTTACTTTAACATCAATAAAGATTTTGGATTTCGCTATGTAATCAAAAAGTCTTTTACTCCAGGTGACGAATACCTTAAAGATGAGATTTTAGCTGATAGTCCTTCAGTAGATAATGAAGGAGATTGGCGTTACGGTATAGAACTAAATATTGCATTTATGTCTATAGCTGGTATCATTCAAGACGGCTTTGTAATATCTGAAAGCTGTGCTCAAAAAATGGCTACTACTACCTACGGTCGTAGAATGTTTAGAATTGGTAGTGATGATATCCCACTTAATACCTATGGTGATGAAAACAACTATCAACCATTTCCTAAAATTGGCGATTACATCAGACCAGATGGTTTGCTATTTGCTAAGCGTAGATTATCTAATCGTACATTAGACGGTAATGATTTTGATTATTCTTTAGCGCCATTAAAACTTAGTCCTAAATCTTTATTAGCTAGTGGCAGAGATAGTTTTTACGATTCTTCTGAATACGGTAGACCTAATGCAAAAGTAATTGACGTACGCATTCACGCATCCAGTTCTAGTAAACACAAAATACCTACTGGAATGCATGAGTATCTAGACAATTATGTTGAACAAAGTAATTTGTTTTATAGTAAGATTCTAGAAGCATATGAAGAAATTCGTAATGAGCGTAAACGACTTAAGCAAAATCTCAGAGAAATGCCTGAGTTACAAAACTTAGTTGCTATCGCAATGGCTGAAACTAATATTGCTGAAAACAAAAAAGGCAACAAATTAGTAAAGACTTATAAAAGTGATCCCATTGCTGACGATTATTTAGTAGAAATTGTATTTGAAGATTCCAACGTACCACTTACAATAGGTTCTAAAATTACTGGCTTGCATGGTAATAAAGGTGTTGTTTGTGATATATGGCCTGATAGCTGGATGCCTAAAGATGCAGCCGGTAACGTCACCGACATTATAGGTGATGGTGACTCTACACAAAAACGTACTAACACTGGAGTGTTATACGAACAATGTTATAACGCTTTTAGACGTGAGCTAGAAGAAACTTTACGCAGCTTGTTTGGTATAGATAAAAAGCATCCTACTAAAGATGAATTATTGCGTTGTAAAAATCAACGTGAAAATATGGATTTAGCTTGGGATTACGTAAGTGCATTTGTTGTTAAAGCTAGTCCTTTAATGTACGAATATTTAATTGAAGCTTTAGATTTACGTAAGTTTACTAAAGATGATTTTGTAATGTCTGTACTAGAAGATCGCTTGCGTACGTATTGGCCGCAAAACACTGCTAAAAGCTGGCCACAGATCATTAAAGATTTAAGGGATAATTTCCCTATTACTTTTGGTCCAGTAGAGTATGTCGATGTAAATGGTAATCTAACTGTTACTAAAGACAATGTAATGATTGGCGAAATGTACTTTATTAGATTAGATAAGTTAGGTGAAGATTGGGC
>ERZ724506.567-NODE-567-length-12878-cov-4.828823_pt1 | contig 12878 bp, 8 predicted proteins | sample MGYA00376039_ERZ724506 | MGnify/ENA primary metagenome ERZ724506 (study PRJEB28724, sample SAMN07190887) | wastewater metagenome | isolation source: effluent of sewage treatment plant in Hong Hong | place: USA: Christiansburg, Virginia | collected 2016-03-01 ... | reverse complement strand
TAGCTTTTATATTTTTAGTTCTCGTATTGATTAAGATTGGTGTTATATTCATATTATGAACTTTTTCCATATACAGTAGGACGGGAGAACATTTAATTCTCAAAATTCCTCCTTTTTCTTTATGGGTATTGATTTATTTTTGAGGAGATAGGAATTTTTTAGTCATAATTTCTGATTATGTTTGATTCATTATAATTATACACAGGATCAGCAGAATAATGAGAATTTTATTAATATCGATTTAAAACCTAATTTCCATTTTTACCATTATTTTACGTCATATTTTGATATTTAATATTGAAGTTATTTCTTTTATTTTGGAGATAAGAGGCAAAATTTTATTCGTAAGCATCCTCATCCTCTTTTAATGGTCTCCTTGCACAATAATTTTTCTATTAATCCTCCGATATAGCAGACAGATCACTCTATTATTCTTCGTTTTTTTATTGAATTTGTTTCAGAAGAAAAGATTTTTTTGGTTAAGTTGCCTTGCTTTGAGTTTTTTTAATCATAGGATTTAAAATTTTTTACTTTTAGCATTTGCTGCACAGGCTTAGCCCAGTTTAAAAGTATTTTTTCAATGTACTTCGATCATAGCCTGAGTTTCTCATCATTTATGAAAATCTCGTCACTGAGTGATGACCAAACTAAGTATGGAGCTTTGTAGCCATCATAAAAAATTAGTGGAGCATTGGGATTCTTTGATAGCCGCCCTTTTATGGCTGATCAAAACTTTCTTCAGGTATAATTTTAGGAGTTCTCCATAAATGAGGCACTTTATCGTTACAATTAAAGACTCTAAATTTGGAGGCCAAGACTCGGAGCACTTGTTTTTTCCTTATTTTATCATTTTTTGCAAGTTTATTATAGGATTAAGGAAACTTGCCTAAACAGATAAAATTGACGATATCTTGGAACCTTCTCTCGTAACTGTCCCGAGAGCAGTCATAAAAGCACTGCCTCAGATTAAATAGACTAGGCTTTTCATGATTAACTTCTTGTATTTGACTATCTGGGTTGGTACACATTTTGAGTTTGAGTTGAGGGATTTGACTAATCGATTAAAAGATATTGCTTCTATATTTGGGAATGAGAGGGAGTCTGAATATGGACTTTTTTCGTTTGCACTCTCTGCATTCATCAAGATATTTATATAAGTATTTTCTAAAAATTCTTTTATCGATATTCAATGGTATTTGATGCAAATTCCTTCTTGTCTGGTTTTAATCTCCATGTGTTCGGAGGTGGGCGTCATCCAAAAATTTTAGTGTTGACAAAAGCATTGGTATTTGCAGAGTTCCATTAAAAAGATGAGCTGTGCCATGGTCACAGTGTTTAATGGAGTATCGGTTTGATCTTATTCTCAAATTGTTGATCATTTTGTATCTCTTGCCCTTATCATTGGTCTCTGAAATTCTGGCAGGTCTTTATTGTTTTAAAGAGTAATTAATAATATAAATATGCTATTCGTCGTAGCAATCTTATTAACAATCTTAGCATAAGAGGGGTATTAGTTTCAGGTTCAAAGGAGGCGGTGGAACAATCGAAGGCAATGGATTCCTCCAATTTTTTCTTGCTCTCGATTTTTTAGCTGCATTATGATATTGTTAAAAATCCGAGTTGGAACCGCTTTAGTTTTGACTGATATCTTAGCCATTAGAGTCTTATTTTGAATCGTTAAAAAACGTTTATTGTTTAATTTAATTTTCAGTTTTTTAGCCCAGACTATTCTATCCCTATTATGAATCGTAATATCCAAGGAGTGATCTCGACTACATTGGTTAATGAGAATTATATGACAGTTTAATTAAGTTATAGTGGATGTAGTTTATACATGTTATACCAATATTTATAGATTTACCGGTTTTTTATATGATCGTGTCATTTGAATATAGAAAAAATTACAAAATTTAATAAAGTCTGTTATTTTCAAGTTAACCAAACTATCTTTAATAATAAAGATATGCTTTTACTTAACTTTTATTTCAACTATTAAATATTTAGTTTGACAATTTTCGAATTTTTTATTAATATAAATTCTAATTCTGATTTACCTCTTTATTACTATTTTAATGACAGAGAATCTTGACTAAAGCTGGGACGACTCTCCAGCGCCCTCCAGGAAAGCATCCAGTAACCTTGTAACTAAAACAAATACCTCTAACGCTAGGAATACAAGAGTTTTTGAAAAGTAGGAGGCAATACTAAAACAGTAAATTATTAAAGATGAATCTCTTGACGACGAAAACTGGGATGGCTCAAACAAAGAGAGCAAACAAACTTCTGATTAGGCCAAAATAGAAAAAAATATCATTGAGAGAAAAATAAGCAAAGATCTATAAAAAGATGTTCAGGATAAATTTCGATCTGACAACGAAGAAAAAAAATAAAATTCGGAAGAAAAAATTAAAAAGAAAGATCCAGAAGAATAAAACTTGAATACTAGTCTATGGGATAATTCAGCCAATCTTTAAAATTCAGATGCCTTCAAGAAGAAGAAAACAGAGCCATAAACAAGTGAAACAAATAACAGAAGAGTTCTTGGATAGAATAAAGAAGATGGCCAATCTCATGCATAATTTGGAAATAGAGGGAATACAAATCGAAATAAATATGGTGATAGTAATTAGCAAAATGAAGGGGGCTTTAATTCCTAAGATAGACAAGGATTTAAATTTGGTGATCGTGGGGGAAGAGGAAGTGGATTTGGTGATAGAGGGTCATACGGAGACAGAGGATCTTACGGAGATAGAGAAGGCGGATTTGGAGATAGAGATGGATTCGGAAGTCGAGGAGGAAGAGGAGGTGGTGGATTCGGTGAAAGAGGAGGTTTTGGTGATAGAGGAGGTTTTGGTGAAAGAGGAGGTTTTGGAGGAAGAGGAGGAGGATTTGGTGGAAGAGGAGGAGGAGGTGGATTTGGTGGAAGAGGATCTTACGGAGACAGAGAAGGTGGATTTGGAGATAGAGATGGTTTCGGTAGTCGAGGTGGAAGAGGAGGAGGTGGATTTGGAGGTAGAGGGGGTGGCTTCAATGATCGAAACAATTTTGGAGATCGACAAAGATCTTTTGGAGATAGAGAAGGAGGATTTAATAATAGAGGCTTTTAAGATCGAGGAAGAGGAAGCTTTGGAAGAAGAGATTTTGATAAAGATGGATCTGAGAGTTTCAAACCATCAAATGAACCTGAAAAAAATATTCAGAACAACGTATTAACCTCATAACCTTAACTTGAAAAATAATTGATTAACATCGCTGAATTATCAATGATCGAAGGATTACAAAAACCCCAGGATAAAAAGTTTAGTCCTTAATTTCGAATTAATACGACAATGGCTACTGAACCTTTAGGATTAAAATGTTGGCCAACTGTAAGCATTTATGTGAAAAAAGCAAAGGTTTCTCTTTATTTGTCTCGAATTTTAGATCACAACTGCTCGATTATATACTTTCCCTACTCGAAGTACTCAATGAATTTATATCCTGGCAACATGGTCAATCAATTTCCTTTCGATTATAGAAAGAAGTTGAAAGAAAAGAATAAACCCGTTGGCTAATCGTACTTTCAAAGATGTGTTGGCATTAGAAACTTCCAGGTTGTTTCTTTTGCTATGATTAAGTAGGAAGATTCTGAGACCACTATTAAAAGTTTAGAGAGTCTTTTTGACCAAGCAAATCGAGCTGAGAAGCAGTTACTCTAAAGTGTTATTATCCCTTACTCGCCTCCATTAGGATCGTTGAAGCCAATTGTGAAAGTTGCCATTGAGTCATTAGAGAAGTACGAAAAGTTCAAGGAGATCATCATTTCAACTAACGATCCTAAAACATTTTGTAAATCCTCAAACGAATTTCTAGAAGTGATTCAAGAGCTTGCCGACAACAACGACTTAGTTATTCAATGATTTAATCCTCCTAAATAGTATAAATAATCAATTTACTTATAAATGATCAATTAAATTATTTTGGAATGAAACTCTTGTGAGAAATTATAAATATTAATAAAATGCAAGGTACAACCGAAGGGGAGATGATGAAGAATAAAAACTAAGGAGGCGGGTACATAAAGTATTTGCCAAAGTATATGACAATTAATATAGAGATCCGGAACAGCGAGCACAATTGAAATAAGCAATTTAAAACGGGTATAATAGACTTAAAAAGCTACAGAATAAAAAACCCGACGCCGAGACAGAGGCTAAAATGAAAACTTTATAATTGCGCCTTTTATTAATTGACAGTTGCTCATAAATGAGTATTCTCAGACTTGATCATCTGTAGTGGGTTTTCAAGCATTATTGTACCCACATTTTTAAAACGGGAAAGCATATGACATTTTAGAGGCTTTAATATGAAAAGGTTCACTTAACCATGTAAAGATTTTTTCTTTTTCTTCGAGATTTTTAGCTAACTATGATGGGGGTGGGAGATAAAAAATAATAAGTCGTCGATAAAAATACAATCATATTACACTTTAAGAAAATATCTTCAAACTCTCGAGATCTAAGTTTTTAATAATTCATAAGATGCTTATAGAGGATAGGGGTCATGTATTACGACTAAAAACAAATTTTTTATCAGAAGAGATAAAAATTAAAACAATAAAAATAAAAAAGAAAGCAAGACTATGAAAGAAAAAAAATGCTTAGACTCAAGAAAAAATAATTAGAGGGTGACAAAAAAATAGATGAAAATGAAGAAGACGATATTTAGAAAGGGAATAAATAATAGACGTAATAAAAAAAGTTAGTCGAAGAAGAAAATGATTAGTTTATTAAAGACATGCTGAAAAACAAATAAATAGAAGATCCAAATGAATAAATGAATAAGATAACAAACAGGTACGCGCTTGAGTAATAGAATTTGGAAACTGAAGGATAGAAAAATGTCGTTAACTTTTCTTAAATTGGCGATGACACATTGTTATTGCTGACTCAAGAAGAAAAAATTTAATATTATTACAAATTCATGATTAGGGTTGATAGTGTCAAGGATTACAGAGACAAGCTGACTTAACTTAATTTACCCATTTTTAATAAAGGAAAAAGCAAATCCAAACCATTAAATAATAGTGAGTAAAAGGTGGTTAAAACTACAGAAGACGAACAAGCAAGTAAAAATATTTAATAACATAGGAATTTAATAATTAAAGAAAAAGATGGATGAAAAAAAACTAAAATAAAAAGCAGCTCCTATTCCAAAACCTAAAGATGATGGGGTATGGATTAAAGCTGAGGAGTAAAAAAAAAAGAAGAAAGAGCTCAAAAAAGAGAGATAACTTAATGCAAAAGAAAAGAGCAAGCAAGAAACTGATGCATTGATACAGAAAAAGTTGGACTCTCAAAAATCAGTTAAATAGAAAAAGCCTGAGTACAATGAGAAATAAATTGATTGGAACACTCTAGGGAAAATGTCAATAGATCAACTAAAGTTTAACAAGTTTAACCCGAACAGATATTTTAGTAAAGATGATGACGATAAAATATTTTTAGACGAATATGAAGGGGGCAGGCAAAGAGTATCTTCAGGAATGGAGTCTGCTCGAGAGAGAAACTCCTTAACAGTTGTCGAAGATGTGAAGAAGAGAGTTGGATAAGTTGAGAAAAAAGAAAAAAGAATTGAGAAGGATTTAGAAAAGAAAATTGGGCAAAATGTTCCAATAAAAAATAGATTTTGAATATCTAATTTTTAATTTCTTAAAGTATTAAGTTAATTAATCAAACATGTCATCCTCCACAGCAATACCCCCTCGCCTTTTTATTTACTTCTCCCAAACTAAGATTTTTGTTTACCTCTTAATTTTTTGCTTTTCCTTTCTGTTTGTTTTTTTACTGGTTCTTATTTTGCAATTAAAGCAACATTTGGGCAACAGTCTGAAAGGCTTCTTCAACTTTCTATGAAGTTTTTGCAGAAGCTTCTATATACTTGACTTCAGGATGATCCTGTACAAATTTTTATATCTACTCTATTGGGACTTTTCGTAAATGGTTTAAATCCGATTTATTGCCAACCAAGAGAATTTGAGTTTGCGCTGGACAGGAATTTTTTATTTATTGAAACCAGTAAGTTGTTGCATCCTGATAAGATTGAAGATCTGTAATATCAAAGACAATCATGAGAGCATGAGCTCCCCGATAATACGAACTTGTGATGGTTCTGAATTTCTATTGACCTGCGGTATCCCATATTTGTAGTTTAACGCTCTCTCCGTTGAGGATAAAGGATTTGAAACGAAAGTCAACGCCAATGGTGGCTAGAAAAACATCGCTAAAATCATTATCAGCGTATCGAATCACAATCGAGGATTTGCCAACACATGAGTTTCCAACTAAAACCACTTTGAAGAGGTGCAAGTACTACCCTTTGCTCATAGTTATTAAGTTTGCTTTTAGTTAATTACTATATAATAATCTGAATATTATTATTTAAACAATCAATTCTGAAAAGCTTCAGTATAGTTCAGCTTTTAAATTTTTCATTTTAACTTTTAACTTTATATTATATTCGATATAATTCCATGTTGAATCAACTAGTACTAGTCACTCTCTTCGTCTTCGGAGCACTTGCCCATTATCCAGGAGTTCAAGATAGTTCAAATGCCCTTACTCAAAATTTGAGTAGAGATTTTGAGTTCCCTTCAAATTCCCATCCTGAATCTCATCAGGAATGATAATGATAATCAATATTTTGTAATTAAGTATATATATATCAAAAAACTGAGCAATCTTATTTTCCTTTATCCTTTTTACGACTACTGCTTGAGTTCGAGTTCTGAATTATGTCCTGCTTCATCTTATCCTTTTTGCTTTGCTACATCGTATATTGTGTTTAAATTTTCGACATGATATCAGGATTCTCGAGAATTAGTGATGGTGATGGCCTTTTCTTTAAATTATTGGGACTCTAGTTTGAGTAATTTAATATTTAATTTTTCACCATCTAATAATTAGTGCTCATATTGAGGCTTGTATCGTTATGATTCGCAAACGAAGTACTCATATTAATCATGTCCTCATCTTGCCGGAATAACAAATTCAGAGTGAGGCAAATTGGAGAGTCAGATAGATAAGCCAGGTTCTGTTCCGTCAGATTGTGAAATGAGTGCTTAAGCATGTATCTGAGCTATTTTTTTTTTATGTTTATCTTCATTAATACTCAATTACCTATTGTGTTTTGAAATATTATTTCTTGTAGCTATCCTCCTAAATTTCATAGCTTATATAATACTTCTAGATTTTGTCCACAGGAAGATGCTCAGTTGGTCGAAATGTTTATATTGAAATCGTAAAATAAAGATCTTGATCCAGAAGTTGCCTTGGATCTGATATTTGATTTTAGTTTTGATTCTATTAACTTAGTTTTTCTTTTAATTTTCTAGCCTTTCTATCTAATGTATATTCTAGGATCACATCAATGTGCGCGACTATTTTTCCTTTATACACCAGTGCTACTTGTCCTTCGAAATCCATTTCATAGAGAAGAGACTAGAGTGTTAAGTATCCGACTGCATAGGTCTGAAAATCTCGAGGATCCCAAAATGGATCTTTGGATTTGTCGATGTACTGAGTTACATATAAATTACCGTTTATTAAGTTTTGTTTTCAAGGGATCGTTAAAATAGATTTTCTGTGATTTAAAACCTATTTTTAAAAACATCCACTGACCACTTATAGGAACGTCCTTATTAATAATTATAAATTTTAACTAAAATTTCGATTTTTCCTTGAGATCCTGACTTCAGAGCATCAATAATTTAATAATTAGTAAAGTTATGATACTCGATCTAAATTTTACACTCGATATTGCGCTGCATTTATCTAGCCCAGAGATTGAGCTTCTCGACCATTGGAATTAATTAAACTAATTTCTTCTGTAAACTTTTTTTTTCTTTCTTGATGAATGCCTACTTCAGCTCTTCTGCTTCTCGTTTTCTTTTTCTGACTTGGAGTGTTCTCTAGTTTATGATATTTTAGTTTTGGCATTGGATCATGCTTATCTTTATTTTTTTTTCGATTTACCCAGTTTAAGTTAGAGTCATCTACCCTGAATGCTGTCTAGTTTCAATATCAGATAAATCTAGCTATCCTTAAAAAAAATGTTATTCATTTCCAAAATTATTATTGAGATGCTCTCCAAAATCAACTGCAAAACTTTTTCTTATGTTATAGATATTCTCCTTTTTCTATTTTGCAGATGACTCAAGAGATTTTAGTTTTTACTCGTACAGTCTGATTTTTTATAATAATTATTATTCTCTCATGGCATAATGCATTGTTAAATCATCCGACAAATTCAAAGACACGTTTTACATGGCTTCATTATATTCTCTTTGTGAGTATTTTTATTAAGGCAAATAGTTAGCCAGGATTTATTACCCTGTCATGTTCAATAAATTCTCTTCCTAGTCAGATTTACCACTCTTTTGTGAACTTTTTCTAGACCTTGGGGGCATATCGTACAATATATCGGTCATGTTTAAACTTTTCCTTCGTTCGGTCTTTTCGAGATGTTCCTTTGTGATCTAAGAATTGTTTTTATTTTAGTTTTGAGGAGCTTCATTTAAATTATATACCGATTCCATTTTCAAGTTTTTACGTATTTTCTCTTTCTTTATCTAATTTTATATTTATGATTCTTTGTTCATATCTTAAACATCCAAAAGTATTGATTAATAATCATGATTTCCATGATTATTTGTTGTGCTCGTCGTATTTGCACTTGGGTCCGAGGACTTATAATCTTAATTATTCTTTTGAGTCCCTCCATTGTGGATAACATTAAAGTCATAATGAAAATTATTCCTATCAATATATTAAACTCTCACCTAGGCTTCATTTGTGTTTGCACCCTTGATGTTGACTTAACCAAATCCTTTCTTTTTATGATAATTAGCATTTTGAGATTACTCTTGAGGGGCTTGAACATCTTGAAACTCGATTTTATTTTATTCGTCTTAATCATCTCCAATGAGCATAGTTTCTCTAAATTTTCTTTATTTTTCTTTCCTCTATCTCTAGATTTATAAAAGTTTGTCCCTAATCTTCTAAATTCTCTCTTTTTAACTAATAATTTTCTTAGCTTCTTGTTATTTCTTTTTCAATTACTCCCGAAGTTTAGCCTTTTAGACCTATCGCTATATTTCCATTTTTTTTAATTCTGATTTAAAATGTTCTTATTTTTCTTTCATTTTTCTTTCATTCTATTTTTTAATGTCGTCAAATTATTTCTCAATTTATTAAAGTTTACTCATCATCTAGTTATTCACAACTACAGAATTCGCTGAGAGAGAGTAACTAGTTTAAAACATTTTATTTTGCCTTTCATTTATTGCGAATTAGTAATCAATCATTCTCTAGTCTATTGAAGAATCTGTATTAAGGTCTGTTTCTGTTGAAGTGTTTATATTGTTAATTGTAGTTTTTTTTTGTTGATTTTCCTCTTATTATTACCAATCTAACAACAAAGATTAATCTAAATTATCTTTATTTTCTATGGCTGTCGAAGTTTATTTCTTTTAATTTTTCTTTTCCACTCCTAATACACTTCCTGATGGTTTAACTTTTGTCTTTTGATTAAAATTTTTAAATAAAAAAATCGAATTGGTTCCAAAAATAATTCTATCATTATGAAATATTTCAGTTTTTTTATCGATCTGCTTTCCATTAACTAGAGTATATTAGCAAGCCTGCTCAGATAAGGGCTCGACATAAAACTTTTGATTTATTTCATAGAGGCGAGCGTGTCTGTCCTCTATCCCCAACCCACACAAAATGAGCTTATTCCTTCCTCCTTATTTTAAGTTTTTGGTCCCAACATAAAGTTATTATTCGCATGAATATTTAATTTTGAAGCTTAAAAGCCTATCTTCACTCAGATTGGTGATAAACGCATTTGCTTTTGTGCTTCCGATTGTCGTATTAAATTGGGAATCATAAGAAAGCTATCCAGTATAAAACTAGTTGGGGTCTGCGATTTAAACAAACTATCGAATGGTCATATTTTAGTCATCATCATCAAAGCCGGCTGTGTTGATGGCAAAGGATTGCATGTTTTTTCTGATCTATCGCTGAATTTCTTGAATGTTTGCGAATATGCTCCCATTCTACCCATCTTCTAAGTTTATTCCTTTTAACTTTGCTATTCTGAGCATTTACTTAAGCCTTTCATTTTATTCTCGAAGCTATCGAATAATTTTGTCCACTGCGCTTTCATTTATTATTGGCTTGTTTTTAATCTTTTTAGTCTGATCCGCATATCTTAAAGTCGATAAAGTCTCTTCATAATTGTCGTTAGCAGGAGACACTGCGCATATCATTGTAGTCACAGAGTTACCACCTAAAGCGGTTTCTAAAATTCTTGTTAGGGCAGACTCTCGATAAGGAATCTGTACATTCAATTTACCTGCCGAAAATTATGCTAAATTTTCTATGACTCTGCCGAGAGTATGCAATGATTTATTGATCTGACTAGCTTACTTGAGTCTATCTTTATCGCTGATGCCAGTTTTAGCTATTCTTTAACTTCCTGCTAGATCTACTAAATTTAGTAAACTAGATTTTTTATTCATTTTCCTAAATTAAGCAAGCAATACTGCTCGGTGATAAATTATTTTTGGACAAATTCAATCATTACAATCGTATGGGCTCTTGAGCTATATTCGTTCATAAGGGTCGAAGCCAAAGATCTATTTTTAGCTCCTTCCTCCATCCTACGCTAGATTTATGAGTAGCTATGGACTTAATATCGAGTTATACCTTACACGTAAACACCAACCTTTTTGCTTTATCGAATGCGAAGACCGTTTGAAGGTCTTTTGCTAGTATGGATAAAAAGATCTTGAACTTTTTAGTTATAAATCTCCAGCATACTTATAGATAATTAAAATTACTTTTTCCCAATCACCTTATTTTTTTATATGCCTTCAAATATTTTCTAGCAAACCATTGGCACTATGCCTCTATTGGTCTCATAGCCGATCATGGAGTAGGACTTGCCTGCTCCTGTTTGACCATAGGCAAAAAGACAGCAATTAAAGCCATTCCTGAATAGAGAAAAAGAGTACCATGCATTTTTGAGAATGTCTTCGCCGAGATGCTGGAATATTTTTTTTTGATCTACAAATCGATCGTCGATGGGGTACAAATATCCATTTTCCAATTCCTAGAATCCATCATGAGACCAAAAGCTATAATCAAATGAGAACTGGTATTATTTTTGAGAGCGATCTCTCGGGTTTATTAGTATAGTAGTTTTATCTTTCATTTGGATGCAATTTAGACAACCCAAAAACTTCTCTCTTTGATTAAAGGGTCTCACTCTTACAGCTACTTTCACACTCATTATATATAAATATATATAATAAACAGATAAATGTATAATCCTATTTTTCAACTCTTATACTCTCTTCAACCTTTTATCTACCTCCAACACCCACTAATTAATATCTCACGCATCCTTTGTCAACCTTAAAATTATTTATGGCATACTTAATTTCTATATCAGTTATCATATGATATTTTTGTCCAATTATTTTAATAATTTTTCCTCTTTCGCACTCACAAAATTATCAAATATTTTATCAATTTGAACAGAGTGAAAAAAAATATTTTTTACGGTTCATTTCTGGCTGATGACATCAGCATAGATCACATTTAAATTTTTCATTTGATTTTTTAATATAATAAGAAAAGCCGATGTCTGCTCAAAAGAGAATTGATAAATAATTACAAGACCTTCAAAAAGATCCTCCAGCCAACTGTTCGGCTGGCCCAACTGAAAATGATAAGTTCCATTGGCAAGCAACAATTGTTGGACCATAAGGAAGTCCGTATGCCGGTGGAGTCTTCTTTTTAAATATTCACTTCCCAACTGATTATCCATTCAGACCCCCAAAGTGCAATTTCGTGACAAAAATATATCATCCTAATATCAACGCAAATGGTGCAATTTGTCTCGACATTCTGAAAGATCAATGGTCACCTGCACTGACAATTTCAAAAGTACTACTTTCCATCTCATTTCTTCTCACAGATGCGAACCCTGATGACCCTCTAGTCCCTGAAATTGCTCAGATCTTCAAATCAAACAGACCAAAATTCGAGGCAACCGCAAAATAATGGACGAAGAAGTACGCCCAATGACTAATGATATATAAAACTCATATATTTAACAACAATAAATCCACTCAATTCTTTTATGTTAAATTTAAAGTGATCTTTTGTTCAATCAGACTGAAAATATTATTAATCAGTCCACTATAATTTGCCCTTAATTATGACTCTTAATTGCTGCCCTCAAGTACTATAGTTCTTCAGCTGAGAGATCTCCATTATGGCCCGAGTTAGTTGGAACTACAATTCCTAATTAATTCGTATTATCTTTCTGATATTTTTGGATATATTGATTGATTTCCCTTAAGGCCGAATGGAAGTCTTTGATGTATTTCATTAACTCTTGAGGTCCTTAGCTTTTAAACTCTTATAAAGTTTTGCTCAGCTCTTCATCGACTGTCTTCAAAGAGTACTAAATAGAAAAAAATGTACGATTGTGTAATTCCAATTATCTAAAGTTTTTTTATCCAGTTTTTAATTTTCATGGTATGAGCAACCAAAGTATATGAGCCCATATATGAAAGATTTTACTTCTAAGTTCATTTATTTCTATTTTTATATTCCTTCTTCAGCAAGTTCACGCAGAAACCTCACTTTAGTACCTCCACCATCAACATGTTCGATTGTTTGCCAGATTTTTTTCAGCATCTTTCGATGTTCTTCCTTTTTCCAGATTGTCTCTTAAGATCTCTTACTTGCAAGTTAAGTTGAAACCTCTTCCATCAGGCTATTATTAACTCCTCCTTCAATATTTTTTACTTTGACAAATTTCTG
>ERZ724506.565-NODE-565-length-12900-cov-6.556793_pt1 | contig 12900 bp, 18 predicted proteins | sample MGYA00376039_ERZ724506 | MGnify/ENA primary metagenome ERZ724506 (study PRJEB28724, sample SAMN07190887) | wastewater metagenome | isolation source: effluent of sewage treatment plant in Hong Hong | place: USA: Christiansburg, Virginia | collected 2016-03-01 ... | reverse complement strand
ATCATAAGATATTTAATAAAATTTTAAGATTGCGTTAAATTAATTAAATTTTTAATATGCGTTATTTCAACAGAAGTCGCACGAACAAAAGTCGCAAAAACATCAATAAAAATATAATAAATAAAATAAAAATAAAATGTCAAAATAAGAAACAATCAACGCTGTTTATAATGACGAGGGTCAATGCATGTGGGTGCAGACCGACAGAACCACCTACACCAAAAAATCAAAAAAAGTACCCCTGTGTGTGAAGACCTGGGCTCTAAAACATCTAGAAGAATTCAAACAATGGCGGATGTACCGACAGTTGCGAACCACGCAGATGAAGAGCAAAAACGCCTACATCGTCAGGTTCGCCAAGAAGAGCCCCGGCGTGAAGATGGAGGAGGGGCAGGATGAATTGCCGCCATTTCCAGAGGAGGAGTAAGAGGCAGCGCCGGCTCGCAAACTGACTAAATAGGAGGAGGAAGAAGCTTTCTAGTTCAGAGTCGCCATTGACGGTCTCTTCAACGGGTTCGCGGTCAAAATTGAAGACTAGGATCGAGCCGAATTAAGAGATTACATTTCTTTTTTATACCAATAAAATTGAATCTTTTTATATATGTACAAAACTAATAGTTTATTTAAAATTATGTAACATTAGTTGAATTATTATTATTATTATTATTTTAACTCAATCACCCATATCCCCGAGTTTTTATTGCGTGCTGAGAATACCTCTGAGCCTGCCAAGATCTGCAGCCAACGCTTTGGCGTCATTAGGATCGGTGAGATTATTCCACTTGGCCTTAGCAAGAGTTTACATATATTGCGCCCTATTGGCGGTAAAGGCACCGCTTAGCCCAGAGGGCTTGGCGGTCTCAGCAGTGAGGACATAGCCATAACGATCCGCTTTTCTAAGAGCCTTTCTGTACTACGTAGCATTGCGGTTCAACGCGGCTGCAGCCTTTCGGTTGGCCCGATTCTAGGCTATCTTCCGGTTTTCTGAGTTTACGAATCGAGCAAGACGAGCTGCTTTGAGCAACGCTTTCAGCATACGAGCCTGCGCAGCCAATTACACCCTTGAGACAATGTTGCTTTATGCATAAGAGTTTATAGAATCATCACCGCGCTTGGACTTAGCAGACCACACAAGGCCCTAATTATTTTATGAAGGACCTCCCCACTTAAGAGTTTTGATATTTACAATGGCTTTATCTATGTCCTACAGACGTATTTGCTGGAAAGTGAGATTAGCTTCTGTAGCATTTCGCGCAATAGCCTATTCCACGATCTTGAGCCTTCGAGCAGTTCCGTCCTATGGGGGACGGACCCCATAGCTGGCGATTACGTTATTCACAGCCTCGTTTTAGAATAGAGGGACTTTTACAGTACCTCCGGCAGATTCAGATGTTTTAATCTACCCATAAGGACCATAATTAAAGCTTGACACATCAGTCGATGCAGTATCCATCAAATTGAACTACGCGTTGAATTGCTACTAGCTAACCTTTTTAGGTTAAAACTTGCCGCCAGTAGTGTTGTACTTGAACGAACCGCCTTGAACTTCCATGAATTGCTTAGTGGAGTCTGAATAACTGATAATAAAATATACGCTAAAAAAAAAGAATATAATAAATTATAAAGAGGATCATTTTTATTCCGGCTTTTCAATTTCGTCGTCCTCGACAGGCTTGAAGGTCTTCTAGGTGGTGGCGAGGGATGCGGCATACTTCTAAATGTCTTGCTGGTACTGCGCAGTCAGATCAGCAAGCACGACTTCGCGCGACTTGCCGCAGTCAAACACCCACGGCGTGTACTTGAGGTTCCAGGCAGCCATCGCGGCCGCGGATTAGCAGCCGTTGAACTACATAATGGCAGTCTTCGGCAGTTAGCCTTACGAAGCGGGGTCCATGGTCAGAGTGCAGATAATTATGGATAATTTTACAAATATTTTATTATAAATTAATTTGAATTTTTAGATATATTCCAGGCGCAGGTCAGAATGTCAGTACCAAAGCTGTTGCAGTATTCGGACGTCAAGCCGCGAGGAGTCACGACCGAGTACAAGTCGATGCGGTTCACGCCGCTCACCTCCTTCAACAACTATATCACCAACGATATTGTCAGGTTCTGGATCCCTATGATCAAGGGGTTCTGGGACCCGTACAAGAGCTACATCGAGATCGAAGTGGAGGTGGCAGACGCAGACTTCCCCTACGGCACAGCCATCCAGGTGGACAATTCGGCCAGCTCGTTTATCAACGAAATGACCATCTATGCAGACTCCAAGGAAATAGAGCGGATTCAGGAGTACGACACGGTGGCGGCGCTGCTGCACGATGTCATGTACACCCCGTCAGACAAGTTTGGGAAGGAGTATGAGGGTACTGGATATATGAGCCACAACTCGCACGGGTTCTGCACGGACAGCCGGTAAACGACGTCAACGTCGATCGGCACAACCAGACAGACTTACCGGTACCAAGACAACTGGAACGGCGCGGTTACATCGGTTGATGCGATAGCCAGTCTTGGCTACTATACATCCGGATATAATCCGGCACGCCCCACATATATCGACTATATGTAAAGCATGTATGGATTTGTCACAGGTCTGTCAGCTGAGATCTCGGGTACCGGCGTATAAGCGGCACCATATCCTTCAAGAACACCATCACCGATATACAACATATACTACCAGGTCGGAGCAACAGAACCTGGAGGACGCAACTCACATCTTAAAACCACACCACCAGCAGTGCGCTACGCTTACGAGCTGGACAATGCGGGATACTGCCAATATGCTCCAGCAAGCAGCGTTGCGGGAGAGGTCAAGCCTCTAGATGCAAATGTGTTCTCACCACGACCATACGTCGAAGCGGTGTACGAAAGCTCTTGCTACGGTCTGCAGGGTAGTACGGCATACAACTTCATGCTTTACGACTACCTTGCATACACCACCCCAGGAAACGCTGGGACAAACACAGCCTGGCTGTCGGCCCCATACGTAACCCCTAACTACAACAACTCACAGGTTCAGTACAATGGCTACAGTCAAGCGTTCTCATAGGAGCTGTCCAATGGATCAAACTAGCCTCTGTTCGCACCCGCACACGGACAGACCTGGATACACAACGGCGCGTTCCTCCCTAGACCTCAGGCGACTCGATAAAGAGTCTTTCAAATACCGCTAATCAGCTCCCTGATGGGGGTGCTGATCCCAGCCTAGAGCTACAAACTCATCCCGATGGAGGCTCTGTAAAACCTGATGATCGAGTTCAGACTGAACGAGTACGCGATGTTCACCTCAGGATACGCCGAGAACTTTGTCCACGACGCCAGCAACACGACAAACCGGAACACGACACCGATGTCAGCCTATGCGCAGCTGTAACGTCAGTGGAAGATCAACAAAATAGAGATTTGGGGAGCCATATACCAATTTGACGACTTTGTATCGGGAATGGTGCTGCAGTAACTGTCGGCTGGGGGAATTGCTCTGTCTTCAAACGGGTGGGCGCTTGGTCCTCGGTTTTCACTGTCAAACACATCACTGCTCAAAAACTCTTGGCAGATAAATGCCGGCTATGAGAGCCTGAAAACGCTTGTATTCAGAATCCAGTCTGACGACTACAAGAGGTACTCATTCTGTCGGAAACACTACTACCTTAGCGGCAATGTGTCATCCCTGCAGCTTAAGATCTCCAACACATACATTCCGCCCCAGCCCATTTAGGGACATGCAGGCAACATCCTGCCGGTGGGAAATGAGAAGTCGAACTCGCCGTTCATAATTTAGCTGCACAAGACATTTGGAAAGTTATTCAACATAGGAGCGAACATGTACATCAATTCATCAAACTTTGCGGTGAACGACCGCCCCTACAACCCAACAAACATACTTCCTTACGTCAATGTGATAAGTGAAATGAACTCGGCGATAACCAACAATGACACAGCCACCGGACTGCCGTTATTTCACGAAAATCGGTGTGTCGGTAGGGCTGTTTATGCATTCGACCTGGAGGCTCTGCCTGGGGAGCCTGACATCATATCAGGCCTGAACACACTAAAGTGGCGACCTTTCGAAGTGATGGTGGACGTGGACACTGTGGCGTCGTCATTCAGCAGAGACTCGACCCTCGTGTTCCTGCTAAACCACGACGTGATATACATCCTCAAAAACGGCGAGGCTCCTGAAGTGCTTGGTAAGGGATGATTTTATATCCTCGGTACCTTATTCCTTATTTTATGTATGGTGCATAACAGTTTTTTTTTTTTTTTCACAACAACTATATTTATATTATTAGGGTGTACCGAGCATCAATTCCGGTGCTCGTGAAGTTTATCGGATTTTCGTTGATATCGACGAACCCGACCTCCAGCTCGTGGCCAGTCGACCAGTCAAACTCGTCCACCCCGCCGAGCAGACCCCAGCTTTTCTGAATGACATTCAGCACGCCGTCCGCAAACTCAGTGCTGGCGTGCGCGATCTCGAGCACGCGAGTCTGGCGCCCTGTTTAGTCGAAGCATCCGAAGCCGTTGTTGAATAGAATCTTAACGTGTTCGCCGATCGGATTGATGATATTGTACCCTTTGGTGCTGATCTGCTGGCGCGCCACGAATCCGAAATGGTCGACAACGACAACTTAGGCACTGCCCGAGCTCTCGAGGCGTTAGGGCATGATCGGCAGGGTGATCCGGATAGGATTGATGTTGTCGACTATCTTGATAACATAGGCAGTCTGCTCTTGAGTTTAGGTCTCGCGGTCCATAATTTAGGGAAAAAAATAAATATTTAATAATAATATTTATTTTCTTCACCGCGCATGGAATAGTACAAGAATTTCCCAGTAATCCACCCTCCGTAGGTGGAGGAGAGACAGGACGACTAGGGAGTCACCAACCTAAAGTACGCTTAAATACTCCAGAAGTCGTTCATCTACCTGATGGTCGGGCGGCCGGGGAGCGGCAAGTCGCACCTTATAAATCAGATGATTCTTCGGGACGACCTCTATAAAAAATAATTCCATAAAATAGTCTACATCTCACCTTCGCGAATCCACAAGGACATCTGCGTGGATGACGACTTCCACGCCTAATTTATTGATGAAGATCATATTCTCCATTGTGTTGATCTGCTAACTGAAGTTGCGACTGCTAAACCTGGCCGCCGAATCAACGTTCTATTTGTATTTGACGACTGCGTATCCGGACTGCGTGACCTGCGCTAACGGTCAATTGTTACTAATCTATTTTTTAATCGCCGACACGTCATCCCTAACTGCAATATCTCTATAATTGTTACGACGCAGCAGCTTCGAGCCATCAGCGCTCAGATACGTGCTGTAGTGACCGGCATGTTCCTATTCAGCCCGTCGCCCGCGGAGCTGGACATCATCAAGTCGGAGCTTATATTCGACAAGGCTATGATTAAGTAGGCGGCGCTAATTATAACCAAATACTTCAACGCGCAGCTAAACTAGTTTATATTTATCTAACTGCACCCCACCGTGTAGCTGTACTATAACTTCCTCAAAGTTTTATGAAATAAAATTACATTAATAAAATTAAAAATTTAAATTACTTTCGTTCTGGAAATGTTTTCAGCTCTGTAAACGTTCGGCACTGCCATGCTCCCCACCATCCTCGAAGGGGCGGTGCAGCTAGGCAAGAACTTCATCTCGTAACACGTCGGCGATGTGTAAGACTATGGAATTAAGAAGACGCTGGGGTCGTGCACTGAAGGTCTCGCTGACACACTTGCGAACAAATTGCAGCTGAGTCCTGAGCGACGTCGCGCAGCGCGCACGATCATCAACGCATTCAAGCAGTCGAAACGCAGCTAATAAATGTAACGGGAGGATCAATATGAGACCATGACTGGCAACATGTTCAACTAGCCCCAGCAGCAGTAGCAGTAGTATTAGGCTCCACGTAGGCGCAAGAATCGTCCTCGCGAATATGAGGCTGATGACTACTGAAATAAAAATTATGCAAACTTTTTGATATGACTACATATGTACAAATGTATAATTTTTGGGAGTATTTTTTTTTTTTTTTTTTATGGCTAAGTTCATTTACCGATGCCCGAGCTGTACCGAAAGTTGTCGTCAAACTGCTGCATATATTCCAGCTCCTCCTGGCGCGGGTCAGTTCTACTCGTCGCACTAAAGTCGGTCATCGCGCGACTGTCGGACGGTGCTTATTAGCTATTGTAGTTTGGCCTAAACTATTTCCTCAATACTACTTTACGGTTTGTGAGTCCGTTCTCCTGGACGAACTTCATGTATGCGAGGTCGATTGACGCATATTAGTTCAGCATGTGGAATTACCAGAAATTGGGGTGTAAAGGGTTGAGTAGCGACTACTATTTTAGTTACGATATGCGGGCGTCCCGGAGTTTGGGATCCTTGTGATCTATATACTCTAGCTTGCCCTACTCCCCAAAGTTGATATCTTATTAGTGAGGCCGGCCCTCGCCGTCGAGCCACGTAAGTGTGACACGATACCGCTTTGAGCAAGTCGGGCTGCTGATGAGCTGCGGTATGGAAATATTGTGAATCTGACATTATTCGTTCCATTACTTGAGCAGATTCCGCTTCTGGTCGCTGCGTTAGAGACGATTCTGCGCCCCAGGTCGCGCAGCCCCCTGTCCTCGAGCCATGCGGACGTCAGCCATGCGGTCCTTCCGGATGGGTGCGAACACCTTCCCAGCCTGCGGGGCTCCGAAGTTGGTGCGTGCTTGAAACTGTCCAGGCCTCACCGACTAGTCAGCGTCCTCACGACCCAGGCTGTCGCGATTATAGCGATCTTTAATATAGCCATCCATATGTTTATGATTAGTAGAGTCTAGAGAATTTGATAAACTGAAATTTTATACCACACGATGTACAAAGCAAATGTTTTTTTATTTATTTTTGAAATTAATTAATTATAACAAAAGTCTTGATTGCTTTCACACTTAATCACCGACTGTGCGTCATCAGGGCAACAGAATGTGCCAGAGCGCATCACCGACATCCACCCGGTTAAATCCGTCAACCGACGCCACCGTTGACTCAATATGTCGCTTAAACTACTCCGTCTCCTTGTAGTAGATATACACCACCCTACCTGCCACGGCTGCGGGATTGTTCTTTTTAATGCATACTAGCGTGAGCTGCATCACGTCTCGTCCCTCCCGCCTTACGGGTCTGGTTATCACTCCCCCGACCTCCAGGGCGTCAGCCGAGCCGTCGTCGTACTTGAATATCACTCGTTAAAATTGCGCGTAGGGGTTTGCATCATCTCTCGGGGCCTCTTCCATAGATCCACACTCTCTGAATAAAATATAATAAATAAATTATAAGCAGCAGGGAACCCCAGACACATAAAACAGTGAGAACTACATAATTCATACCAAAACTTATACGATGTAAAATATTAATGGTCGCTAGTCACTCCTAGCGCAGTATTTAAGTATACTGGAACTCACCGTCCTCAAAGGTCAGCCGACTCTCGCGCATCAGGCCTTCAAAGTCGCTGACGCTTGCAAAGTATTAGGACGAGCCGTCCGGCCGTATGTAGCGCCGCGTCGTCGTGCTCAGCGACTTCTGCAGGTCGGTGATCATGATGTTGCCGAAGTTGCGGTTCCAGCGCTCCTGCGACACTTTGCAGTCGAGCTTCGGACTCAGCACCTCTCGGAACAACTCCTCCACCACCTGCGCCTTGCGCACGCCCTTGAACTTCCCGACGAACTGCTTGTCGGACGTCTTGAGGTAGTAGACCTTGGGTGCGATAAACTGAGCCTCCACAATGCGCACCCCAGCCATCTCGTCTTAGAATTTGCCCAGGTCGGAGGCGTGCACCAGGTTGGCTTACTCCAGCACGTCGTAGGCCTGTGGTGTCATGACAAACGAGTCGGTATCCATGTACAGGATGTGGTCCGACACCGACAGGCCGGCATTGCGGATCTGTGCTGCGGCGTTTATCATAATGGTTCGCGCCTGCGCAGTCACCATCAGCGCCACCCGCTTCATCGACCCGATGTGGCTCGTCTCGGACGTGTCGGGCGCAAAGACAAACTCCATGAACTCGTTGTCTTACCCCAGCGGTCGGATGATGTTCACCTCAGGGATGTATTTCTTGCGCATCGCCTGCTCCTCCACCCCTTCACGACTCGTGTCCCGCTCCAGCATCCCCGTCACGAACCGCACCATCTCGTTGCGATCCTGCTCGTCAGGCTCGTCGCCGTTGGGGTGCGTGACCAGGGTGCGCCAGTCGCCGCTCACGAGCGTCTTGAGGTCGGACAGCAGCGCCGCGTTGAATGCAAAGACTATTTTGCGGTAGGGGATCGTCGGGTCCCGCTACCAGTCCTGCGTCTTCACTAGTATCCGCTTCTCGAACCGCCGCTGTCCCATTTACCCATACAGCTGGTTCAGCAGCGACTTGTACAGCGCTCGCTGCGCCTGGGTCGCTTCCGGATCTGATTTTCGCTCGTAAAAATATTTTATATAGTTGGTGAAAATGCCTGCCGACGGCTGCGGGTAGCGGATCACTCGGTCGATCACCAGTCTCCTCAGCATGCGGTGCTCGGTCAGCGACACCAACTCCACTCCGGCTCGCCACACCGGTCCTTTATGGCTGCGGGGGTAGCACAGTCCGTTGCCGTCTGATGTGCGTACCGCCAGAAATCCGATCGTGTCCTCGTACATCTCAAAGTATGTGACTCGGTACAGACTCCACTTGTCGAGCGGCTCTGGCGCGGGTCCGAACTCCTCCTGGTACTCGTAGTCGTACGGCAGGATGTGGCTCCCCGGCTCCCGCGATATCCAGACCTTGCTCATGGCTGCTGGGTAGAGGGAGTTCACGTCCAGATAGCGACAGCAGTCCTCCCCCTGCACAACCTTCGTCACGAACGTCTGGGTCACCCCTCCAAAGTATGCGTCCGTCTCCGCGTCCTCGATAAGGCTGGACATCGTTCCGAACAGCTTCAATCCTGGCGCCATGAATTACTTTGTAAACATGTCCAAAGCCAGCGACGACGAGGTCTGCTTGAACAGCTCCTTGCGGGTAATTATTTACGGTCGGATCTGCACTCGACCGTCCACCTCCGGGTCTGCGGCGTACATGTCGCGCACGGCCATGGCAAACTGCTCGACGCACTCGAAGAGACTGCGGCAGTCCTGCACGCAATACTTGCGGATTTATTCCATCACCTCGCCTTCGATGTCGCGCACGTCGCGCACGTTGAGGATGTCGTCGCACTTGTCCTTCAGGGACACCTTGAACGTCTTGGCAATTTACTCCAGACTCTGGGTCATCGTCAGGTAGAAGTCGTGGAAGGTGACCTTCAGCTCCGGGATCCGCATCATCTTGATGTCGGTGGCTGTCCCGCTGATCTCCAGCGAAGGGTACATCTTCTTCAGCGCAGGCATGAGAATGATGTAGTCGAACTTGGAGCCGTTGTGCGCATAGATCAGCATCTCGCGCATCTCCTTCGCCGGACGTCGTTCGCGAGCCTTCAGAAAGTCCCTCAGAAACTCCTGTTCGAAGCGGGCGAGCACCTCGTCGGGCCGTCCGTCGAATATCCAGGTCTTCTCCCTGCCGTACACCACGATGAGGTATGGTTCCATCGCCACTCCTTTGGCCGAGTACGTCTCGATGTCCAGGGTAAATACGTCCTCCATCACGTCCTCCGACACCTTCTCGAGCAATCGAGCAGCATTCTCCTGGTCCGCCGCCCACGGTCGCTCCATGACGTATCCCGGGTTCGCACCCCTTCTGCGTGCCTTGCGCATTTAATCAGACGCGGCCAGCTCAATGTACTTTACCACCTTTTCGCGCGTGGTGGGAGTCATGTGCGACATCTCGCTGTCGCCGACCACAATCTTGAGACAGATGGTGAGCACAAAGTCCTGCGGGTTTTTCGAGCCTCGGATGAAGTCTGTTATCGTCATCTCTGAGTCTCCGAGCACCATCACCTGCGAAGACTCGACCACGTACATAAAGATCGTCGATTATGAGATCTTTCTGGTCACGCTTCGGAATCGTTTTATTTCGCGCACCAGCGTCTCGATCGTGTTGTGCACCTGCAGCACTCGCACACTCCGCAGGCACTCGTCCACCGACTGGATCATGTTCTCGAAGCTGTCGTGCAGCATCAGGTACACAAAGGTAAGCGTCACGCAGTTGGGAGGAGCGTCCGCATAATGCGCAAATTACGCGAGGTAAATGTAGCTCTCGCGAGCCCACCCGTCCAGCATCAGCTCCTTCATGTTGGCCACTCGCGCGTCGTCTCGATTGATGATAATCAGGGCTTCCGCTCGCGTAAAGTCAAAATATTGCTGGGCGTTCATGTCCGTCAGCGGGTATGACATTATGTGGCAGTGGGTCAGGGTCATAAAGTCGAACATCGCGTTCTGGTCAAAGTCCTAACCTCCGGACCCGATCAAAAAGTCTAATACATTCTCCGCAATCACCTTCCCAGTCCGAGCGCTCTCGTACAGTCGCTCTGCCATAAGTCGCAAGTACTGCTGCAGACCAAGGTTGCGGATGTCTACGTCAAATGTCTCCGACTGCATCGGCACCCCTCCGACTCCCGCCTTCACATCTATTGTGACCTTCGTGGGAATACCGTCCTTAACGTTGTCAAACGTTATCCAGAATCCTGACGTTACGTACTTAACCACATACCTCCGGTGTTCTGGTCCTGGATCCTCCCTCACCACCACATGTCCGGTGTAGTTCGGTCCCAGCGCGTCTTCGTCAAGCATTGCGGATGCCTCTAGGGTCACGTACATCTTCCAGCTGTGGAATAGTCGTCGGCGTGAGACGTGCATTCGGTCCACCCGCTCCAAAAACATTCCCAGGCTCTGAGTCACCGCATTAGCAATCAGCTGTGTGGTGCTGTCAGAGAGAATTCTCGTGTTTAGTGAGTCGATGGCGTAGCTGTCGATGCCTGCCATGTTGTCGTGAACCCTCCCAGTAAATTTTAGTTAGTCGGCGCCTGTTAAAAACACACCCAAGTCCGTCGCCATACCCTCCCCAACCTTTATCTGTCCTGGAACCTTGTGTCGGTACTCAGCTATGAATCCCTCGGGTCTCATGCCGTTGTTGACAGCTCGCACCTCCAGCACCTGCCCCTTCATCGGATTTGGAAAATACTCCCACACATTTGATGTATGTCCGTACTTCTCAGTCGTCCGGTTCAGAGCGTACCTGTAATTGAGAGCCTATCGGAATGCTGTCGGATCTCTCAAGTGTCTGTCGGTCCGCACCCGGTCAAGCTCCTCCAAAATAGGTGTGGACACCTGTGACATCCAACGCGTAAACATGCGCACCATCCTCTCAGACTTCGCCTCCGCCTCCTGCTCGCTACCTATTTTAAACGTAGGTCTCAGGATAGCCTCAAGCTTCCCTGCGTTGGCGGTCTGAATCGTATCTTGGTACGCAAGCGACTGTGGTGGTGACAGCATCATAAGGATATAGGCTCCTCGCTGTCTGGCTCGTCTGTTTCTGTCGTGGCGTAGCAGCAGCGTGCTCAATATCAGCATTGCCTCCGACATAATGGTAAACATTAAAAATATCGCCGCACCTCCCCAGCCTTCGTTGTATAGAGTCATAAATCGTTCTAGTCTGGTTTCGCTGTCATCCTCACCATTCTCACGCTGCCCGTAGGCAAATAACATCTCGGCCAGGTACGATGAAGCTGTGCGGTCTGGAACGAGAGGTGCGTGTTGAAACGGCATTACATTGACTGACTGGTAGTCTTCGAACGTGTCCTCAATCTGCGCCTCCACCTGTTTCAGCCACTGGGCATTCGACCTGAACGTCTCCATGTTGCGGTATCCTGCAGACTTTATGTTTACTAGAGCGCGCACGATGTCGTTAATAAACCGGTCGGCGAAATGAGTGAGTGCTCGCAGAATGTCCACTTCGTGGTCTGCCTGAGTCAATCGTGGTAGTGTGCTGGTAATTGCCTATATTTCGCGCTTGTCCTCCACCATCATCCGCACGACTGTCGAGCCTCCCCTTATTCGTTCCACCATCTTCTCATAGTTTGGGTCCAGCTGTCCCTCAAGTTGTTCTCCAAACCAGTTGGCAAGCGCTGCGACCGATCCCTCTCTGCGTCCTGCGTCACGCTCAAGCTGATTGAATGGTCCCATAAGGTCGACTCCCTCGCGATTCATTAGTCGGGTCGACACCCCCACAAATACCTTCATGTCGCCGTAATCTCGGTAGGTGCCTGACTCTGGGTCCAACAGCTGGTTGGTTACGACCATCATGGTCTGCGACATCCGCTCCTTTGTGAGTCGTCCTTTGGCAGTCAAATCAAGCATGGCAAGTCTTCGGGCTCCGATATTAGCCCTCATCCGTGCATTATTCAAAATTAAAGCCCGATCCTCCTCGTCGTCAAGCTCCGTACGTCCGAACCCCAGTGTTCTGTATCGCTCCTCGAACGGGTTCGAGCCGTCGTAAAATATGTCGCGCTCGATCTTCACCTCCCACCGCGGCGCCCCATACACCTCCAAGGCTGCGAGGCTGTCGAAGCCCGCGGTGAACCCGATGAAATTATTGGGGACCGCCGATAATACCTCTTACCTCCGTCCACCCATAGCTTGCTACCGACTTCGCCGCGAGCTTCGTTCAGCCTCCCGGTCTTGACGCTCTCTGAGCTGTCCCCGCTCCCACTTTCGCTCCTCCGCAGCCTCCGCGAGTTTGCGCTACTCTTACCCACCCTTTTTAGGAGTTCTGTCCCCCTAGGGTTTTTCCATTTTTTTAAAATAATATTTTTTTAATTTATTATAAATCCACAATTCGACATCCCTTTTAAACCACCTTTAGGCTTAACTTGGTCCCCCCACCTTTTTGTTACTTTTGTCTTGCCCTTTTTTGCTTAACTTGGTCCCCCACCTTTTTTCTATTTTTGGTCTT
>ERZ724506.564-NODE-564-length-12902-cov-3.542228_pt1 | contig 12902 bp, 29 predicted proteins | sample MGYA00376039_ERZ724506 | MGnify/ENA primary metagenome ERZ724506 (study PRJEB28724, sample SAMN07190887) | wastewater metagenome | isolation source: effluent of sewage treatment plant in Hong Hong | place: USA: Christiansburg, Virginia | collected 2016-03-01 ... | reverse complement strand
CGGCGTCATTCTGGAACAGCGGGTGCAGGCAGTAGGCACGCGCAGCGTCAGAGGTGTTGAACCGGACATTACCGGGCAGTTCGCCCTCAAGGGCCTCGATGATGGCGACGCCCTCATGGATGTGGTTGATCAGGAGAACTTGCGAGCGCTCGGCGCGCCTTTCACCGTAGAACTTGGCGATGGCGGCATACTCATCGGTCGCCTGAACGTGATTCAAAAGTGTCATCGTGCCTCCAAAAGATAGAGTGTCGGGTCAAGGAGCCAGTCTGGCTTGGGCTGATCCAGCTCCCAGACGGACGATTCGGTGTGCCCGTGGGCACGCAGTTCAATGTGAAGCATCGAGGTTGGCTTGCCCTTGTCCTTCTTCAGGACACGCTTGACCCAGCCGATGCGCTGACCGGCGAGCACTTCATGCCCCTCGATCGTGTTGATCCAGTTGGGCGTCAGTTCACCGTAGACCACCAGACCGCTCGGGCCTTCAACCATCACCGCCCAGGTCTCATTCCACCAGGGACTCCCGACAGTCGGCCCAGTGAAGGGGCAGACCATCACGATGCGCCCAGCCTCGACGGCCTTGACTGGCGCGCCATCGTCGCAATAGATGTCCACGCCCTCGTGGATGTTGTGCTTGCGGCGGACACCGAAGGCGCCCGGGTGGTCGCCGACCGGCGTACCGTAGGTGTCCCAGCCGCTGATCGGGTAGATCCAGGTCATGTCTTTCTCCTTGCGGCCGCCCGAAGCAGCTCGCGTTTCAATTCCTGTTTGGCGGCGGCCAGGTCGCCGGCGGCCGCCACCAGCTTGGCGGCGTGCATCAGCCCGGCCAGAAAGCCCGTGCGCCGGCCTGCGCCCACTGGCAGTGCCTCTTCTTTCGGAGGCTGCATGCGGTACTCCCACAGGCCCGCCGATGCGACACCGCGCCTGCGGCGCTGAATGTCAAAGGCCCCGAACGCTGGCTTGCGCAGGTCGCGCAGGCGTGCTGAGATCGACTGCAGGGGGTCACCCGTGATGTCCGAGAGCTCGTGCAGGGTTCGCCATTGCTCATCGAGCATGGCGCGGTAGACCCGCACGGTCTGCTCGTTCAGGCGGTCCTCGTCGAGCGCCGGATCGAAGGTGGTGCCGTGGTAGGTCAGGCCGGTCATCGGGTCAGGAAGTGGTCGTAGATGAACTGGCTACCAGCCGCCAGCGGCTCGCACAGCTTCATTTCGGCCCAAACCGAGGCTGGAGCATCAAGGCAGACCAGACTGCCGCGTGAGTTCATGATGCCTGCGTCTTTCCAGTCATCGGGATTTTCACGATAGTTGGCAAGCATGCGTCCGAGCATGCTCGAATCCGACTCACGTGTGACGATGCGGCACTGGCCAGCCTGATCTGAGTACGCTGGGACGATGAGGAACAGGCGGAAGCTCACATCAGCTCCTCGATCTCTTCGGCCAGCTTCGTGGCGCCCGCCAGGTGCTCGTCGATGGACATCGTGTTGTCCGTGATCACGTCCCAGCCGGTGTTCCCGTAGACGAACTGGACCCAGCCCAGGTGGCGCGTGCCAGACTCGCCACCTGGAAGACTGACCGTCCCGAAGACATGGATGTTGTCCTCGTCCGTGCTCATGATGCTGGACATCACCGTCTCGAGGCTGTTCGTGCGTTCGCAGGCCCAGTCCTCGCCGTCGTCAACGCGCAGCTTGAAGCCTGCAGCAAGCAGGTCCTCGCAAGCCTTGCGCACGATGGCGCGCTCAATGATGATGCGCTGCTGGATCTCCAGGTCTACTGGGCTTGTCGGGGCGCCCTGACTGTCAAGGTAGACAACGTCATCAGGGGCAGCCTGGGGTAAGGCGGTGATTGGCATCGCGGTGCTCTCGGTGGTGTTTCGATGGTTCTATGTTCGAGCCCGGGGCTTGGCGAGCACTTGGATCATTCGTACCAATGCGGGCATGCCACCCGGACCCAGAGCGCCACGTCGCGCTGACACTTCTTGGAGAAGCTCACGTTCAACTGGAGGGCGATGTTTTGCGCCACCTTCGGCGAGGCGCAGCGAATCACTCTGCCAGTGGGGTTGTGGCGAACGAAATTGGACCAGGTCATCGGTCGTTCCTTTCCTCTTCTTCTCGTTGGCGCTGTACGCGCTCCTCGTGAGCGACAAGCTCGGCGTAATAGTCAGCGGCAGCCTGCCAGCCCTTCTGCCAGGTGCCGGCGCGCCAATCGGTGTAGGGGCAGGCAGTGCCAGCGTTGAAGGCGCGCTGGCCCTGCCGGTACACCTCCATGCGGAGTTGCGCTTCTGGGCTCATTTGTCCTTGAACTCCTCTGCCAGGGCATGGCACCAGGCGATGCGCCCCTCGCGCATGTCATTCTGCAGCGTGTCTTCCAAAATGGACTTCTTGTGGAGGTGCGGGTGGTTGGCCCTCACCCAGCCTGTGTAGAAGATGTGCCCATCAAGGCGGTCGGTGATGATGACCTTGGCGCGAATACGCAGATCAAGCGGATAGCGACTGTTTTCCACAGCGCTGCAGAGCCAGGCGTTTTTACCCTGCTCAACACGTTTGGCGGCGGCCAGAAACAGCCCGCTCAGGGTCTTGGAAGGCGAGGGTGTACGTGTTTTGCTCATGGTTCAAGTCTCCCCGCTTGTCGTTGGAGCTCGACAGGCTGCGGGTGCTGCGGCCAACACATGGAGACCCGGGCGTTGTGCACATTGGCGTGCCGACTCAGGGCGATCTCGCCAGCTTCGGTCAGGCTGGTCGCGAGCACGCCGCGGTGCCAGCGGCTGTGCGGCGTCAGGCGGGCCTTGCTCCAGCCTGTGTACCAACTGACCAGGATGTCGTAGGCCATCACCTGGGCTTTTGAGGTCGCCCCCTGAGCAGCAAGCAGTTCATCGTCGATCTGCCTGGTCACGGCCGCGTGGTCCTTCATCATGGCGTTGGTGACAATCGACTTGGGTGGAAGGGCCCGCAGGAATGTTTGAAGCAGGCTCATGTCAGCTCCTCAGACTTACTCAGCCACACCCAGCCCTGCACCCACACCCCCTCATCGGACTCCGAGGTGTAGGCAAAATCGTCGATCTCCATCTCGTCGCTGGCGTACAGGCGCTGGGCGCGCTGCACCTCCTCGTCGGAGGCCTGGCGCATATCTTCCAGAACCTTGGCCAGGTCGGGCAGCTTCGAGGGGTCTTCCACTGCGGCTTTGGCAGCGTCATACAGGCGCTTCGTCATTCGAGATCCTCCGGGACTTCAACGCGCTCGCCCAGCTTGGATGCCACGTAGCAGCGCATGGCGGCGATGAGGGGTTCTCCTTCGGGGGCGAACATCGCGTGCTCATACCGCACTGGAGTGCCGAGGTACGCTCGGCACGGGTGACCCTTAAACTGGTCGAGGCTGATTCGCTCCCGCCCAATGATCTGCCCGCCCTGTGACCAGTCGGTGGAGGGCTTATATCGGATAGCCCCCCACATACCCTTGATGAGCCCCTGGTATGCCCGATGCCTTTGATTGACGACCTTGCCCTCACACTTCGCCACCATCCAGTTCAGCGTGATGCCTGTGGCTTTCGCCACTTCGATGGTTTTCATGCCGCGCCCCTTCCCTGCTTGCGCAGGTGCGCCAGGGTCTTGTCAAAAAATTCCTGGTTGGTCATCGCCATAATCAGCTCTCGCTTTCTTCGGCACGGAAGTCTTCTGCGACCTCGGGCCAGTTCACATTCAGACGCCACATCGAGCGGCCCAGGTTGTACATGGCGAACTCGTCAGGCACATCGATTGGCGATTCATGCGCCCATTTGTCAACCCGCAATCCCAGTGTCGCGAACGCTTTACGGACGCGGTCAGGATTCAGCGATCCGTCCTTGCGCCGAAGCTGCGGGACCATCTGTTCCGCGAAACGGTGGTCGTTCCGCAGGTAGGTGACCGCCAGGAACGTCGCTGCGTTGGAGTAGCCCTGGTGCTTGAGCTTGTCGGGCTGCGTCGCAGCGTCGAGCCGCTCAAGGAACGCATCGAAGCGCTGCGCCTTGATCTCACGCTCGCTGTAGGGACGCGACACGCCCGGGATGAAGCTGCCTGGTCCCTTTTCGACCAGTGCCATGTAGCCGCCATTGATGAAGTTGCGAGTGGCTTCGCCGTTGTCGGGATCGATCCGCTCGAGCATCCAATTGTTCTGCCAGGGGCGGCTCAGCGGGGCATGCCCCGCAACCACCCAGCCCTCACTTGCAGGCTCGGTGTAGACGCAGTTCGGGTAGAGCGCCGGCGCTCTGCGGTGCTCAAGGATAGAGACCTTGTCACCCAGCTCGAATTTCACTTCCTCGCTCACGGGGCACCTCCTGCGCACGCTTGTTGATTGCTGGCAGCAAACCTGCGCAGCTCCGCCAACTTGTTGAGTTCTCCCCGGTGCTCGCTCGGCGAAGACGGGAAGATGAACATGCGAGTGGCCCCATTCGAGGCCGTGATCCGCAATGCGTAGTGGCCGCTGCCCCGCACCACCGGCTCACCGGCAGGCTTCAGGCCCTTGACCTTGTCGATCATTTGGTTGATCTCACGGATGCGCTGCTTTTTCATCGCTCAGTCCGCGCTTCCGCCTTCGGTGTCGCAGGCAGGCGCCATACTCACCTGGGGCTGAGGTTCGGCGGGCTCGAAGACCTCTTTGGCAACCTCGTGCGCTTCATCCAGGTCTGACCACTCGATGGAGCCGTCAACTTCGCCACCTTCATAGGCGGCGACCAGTAGACGGGCTGCGCGGATGGCTTTTTCAGCCTGTGCCGGGGTGTAGTGCTCACCCAGGACCATGATGGATTTCATAACGTAGCCTTAAATAAGTGCTGACTGTGATTATAGGGGCCGCTCAGGCGCCCGCAGGACCGCGGCGATAACCGACGGAGGTCAGGTGCGCGAACGTCGCGCCATCGCGCACCAGGCGCTCGCAGGTTGCTGAGGTGGCGGTCATGTACTGGATGGCCTGCATGTAGACGTTGGCGGCCTCCCAGGGCACCAGGCAGTCGATCTCGGCGCGCCAGTCATCGGGGTTGCAGATCTGGTCGAACGCCTGGCGCAGCAGAATGCTGTAGGCGCCACAGGCTTCAACTAAACGTGGCGGGGTGCTCAGGTTGGCGATCTCATTCATGGGGTCTGCTCGTGTTCGTGTTTCGATGCTTGAATGATCGCGCCCTCCCCTTGGCGACCAGTCGGCTGCGTGAACCCGCTCACAACCCATCCCGGGCGACCCGATAGGCACGACACCAGCCCCACAGACAGCCCCTGCCTTGCGCTTCCACAGTCGTGCCCATGGGGTGGTAGCCCGCAAGCCCTCCCGGGCTGCCTTGGGCAGATCCTGACAGCGGGCCCGGCCATCCTTGGCTCGGTGGTCAGAAGCGAAAGCGGGCCGAAGCCCGCGGGTTGAAAAACCTGATCAGCTGCCGAGCAGGCGGCACAGGCTGGGCGAGACGCGCCAGGGGCGCCCGACATCGCGCATGAGGCCGTCCTTGCCCATCACCGCCGTTCCACTGAGGGTCTTGGCATTGATGCGCTCGACCTTCAGACGGATCACGCGATTTTCCTTGTCAGAGGTGAACTCGACCAGATCGCCAACCTTGAACTTCTCCAACAGACGAGCTTGGCGCTTGCGGTGCTCGTCGTTGATGCGCCTGATCACCAAGCGGTTCAGGTCCTGCAGCTGCGTCAGATTGCACTTGTCCAGAATCCCACCAACGGCTGTGATGTCCATGCTCTTTCTCCTCAAAACTGTTTTGAAAAAAAAAAGACGGGGCGCTCGGGCCCCGCCAATACTCACCATCCGCTTGGTCTTCAGGCAGTCGGGGCACCCTCCAGCTCAGCGGCCAGGTCTTCAGTCGCCTCTGCCTCGGGTTCAGCTTCCGTGGTCGCTGCAGGCGCTGCTGCGAGCATCGACTGCGCCTTCATCAGCAGGAGCGAGTCGGGGTTGGCGATGAAGCGCCCCTTCCCGTCGGCGACGATCACCTTCAGGTCGGCGAACATGCTCACCGTGTTCCCGCCCATGGCACGGGCCGACGCGGGACTGTAGGGGCGAGCGATCAGGTCCTTGAAGACGTTGCCTTCGTTGCCCGTGGTCAAGAAGCCGTCACGGTCCAGGGTCTTGAGCACGCGATCCAGGACGTTGTTCAGCTTGGCGCGCTTGCCCGCAATGAACTCCATGAAGTTGCCCGCGCGGTTCTTTTCCTTGCTGTTCATCGCGTGGATGATTTCCAGCGTCTTGGTCATCGCGGCGCTCACCGCTGCGTCGTCCAGGGCGTCTTCGGTGGTCAGCACCGCGTACTCGGACAGGGAGGCGCCCATGCGGTCCTTCAAGCGCTCGACCTTGTCGGCGTAGTGCTTGCGCGGGGCCCGGGTCTTGGCCTCGCCAGCTTCATCGGTCGCAGCTTCTGCGCTGGCATCGGCGATCGTGGCATCGGTGGCGATCTCGCCCAGAACCGGCGTTGCACCATCGACCACACCGTCAGGCGTCGCTGCGGCGATCATCAGCTCGGTCGCTTCTGCGGAGCTGACCGCTGCAGCCATCTGCTCGTCCGTGACCTCGATCACCTCGTCGGAGGGCTTGCCCGTCGCGGCTTCGATGATCTTGTCAACGCTGGAGCCGCCCAGGTCAGCGAGCAGCAGCTCCAGGTCATCAACCTGGACCGACTCAACATGCTGGACAACCATAGCGCCCGACGCTGCGGTCTTCTTGGGGGCGCGGACGCGCTTGGTCTTGGCGGGTGCTTCGTTGATGGAAGAAGCGACGGTGGTGTTCAAGTTTTTAGCCATTTTGGGCCTCCATAAAAGGGAAAATAAGGGGTATCGACTGCTCGACAAAATCTATTGTGAAACCCAACACTTGGCGCTGTACCTCTTGCGCTTGGCTGTGTTTCACAACCCCGGAACCGCTTTGCATTGCTGCGTTTGCTTTCCCGATGAATGAATTTTGAAGGGGGTCAGTCGGATGCCACCCGCCCTATTTGGCTGCGTTGCGCTGACTAGTATGTGCGCGCATGTGCGCGAATAACCCGCCCTGGTTGGAGCGCGACGAGGAAGAGAAAAAGCCCGCATATAGCGGGCTTGTTTCGGAGCGGTTGTGGCTATGGTGTCGCGCCGCTCGCCTCGATCTCGACGTTCATTTCCTCAAACGGCATGCGGTCGCGCGGGCAGCCGTTGTACATGAACTTGCCGAAGATCTGCATCAGCTCCCACATCTGGAAACTGTGCTTGCCGTCGGCGCCAGGCTGGTGGTGCTTCTCCAGGCCCTCGTCGATCAGCACCTTGCGGCCGAAGTTTGTGAGCTCCACGTGGACGTGGTTATTCAGGTTGAACGGGATTCGGATCATCATCGCCCCTTCACTGGCTCGATTTGCTCTAGCTCCTGCTCATCGACCGTGATGCCGTAGTGCTCGGCGTCATGGCCCACGATGCCCATCTGGGTGATTCGGCTCTCAGGGACGCCAAGCTGTGCGGCCGCCCGGGCGCGCTCAGCCTTGTGGAGCCATGCCAGGTCGCCAACAACCCAGTGCGTGCTCAGGAAGTGGCAGCGCGTGCCGGCCGGGATGGAGAGGTCGTGCTTGAAGTGGCCGACGCCCCACTGGATGTCCAGCTGGCGTTTGGTCTTGGCGGTCTTCGTCCAAGGTGTGGCTACCGATTTCATGATTTGTCCTGTTCTGTGGTCCTGGTGGGAGACTGCGGTGTAGCCGTGCGCCGAAGTGCGGGCACAACGACCTGGGCAATCCGCTCTCGCAGTTGCTGGGTGCCATGATAGCGAATGGCGATGTCCCGGAGCTCGTTGACGACCAGGGCGATCTCGTGGTCCTTCAAGCCCCGCGGCTCAACGTAGACCTTGGTGCCTGCTGGCAAGTCATGCTCGGCCTCAGAGATGCTGAGTTGGTGCCAGGGTCTGCCGACAGAGCTGCGCCCCATGCGGATGATCTCCCCGATCGGCTTGCTGGTGTCCAGCGGTGCAGGCTTTGCGCTCCAGATGTGACGGCCGCCCACAGAGATCTCCTCGCAGACCATCGTGGCACTTGGAACAAACGACTCGACACCCTCAACCCCGCCGTGCCCGTCCTCACAGACAGGGCCTCCAGGGGAGTTGAACTGGGGCTTGGAGCACACGCTGCAGAGCAGGCCGTTTGGCTTGGACGGCATATCAAGTGGTGGGAGTGCTTGCTGGTTCATGATTCGATTGTTTCTCACGTCGCTTGGACTCGATCTCGGCACCGACGATTCTCACCAATCGCCGCGCATCGGGTCTGGTCGCGAGCCAAAGTGAAAGGCCCCTGCAGTCATCTTGCAGGAGCCCTGGTGGTGAGCCTGTCTTAGGCGGACCCATTGCGATCCTGCTCAGTCCCGCTTGGCGGGGTCGATGAAGCGTGGGGCGATTCGCCTGATCAGCGCGGCATGGACCTGTTTTTCCGCATCCTCCATCTTCGCCACCGTCAGCACGTCCTCGCTCGCCATTCCGGGGCGAACAAAGAAGACGTCCCACACCGCCTCTTGACCGGCGCTTGGCACTGACTGGTCGCGTTGGTCCATACCGCCGTCGGTCGCGATGTCGCCGCACATGCCCCACCGCGCGGCGGACAGTTCAGCCTCGCGCCTTTCGACAAACGCCTCCCAGTCCCTGCTGCCGTGAACGAAACCGCGCTCAGAGGCTTCGATATTTGCCTCTTCAGCCGAATCCCAATGGACTTCGCACAGGGAGCGTGCCAGCGCCCAGGCGATGGGGCTGCGCCTGTTGTACTCATCACGCATGCCATTGACTTTCGCCATGGCGTCGGGTCGCCGAGCGATTGAGCACTCCCGGCGCTGGCGCAGGCGGAGCTCTTCATCCTTGAGGTCTTTGCAGGCGATCAGCTCAGCAATGACGGCCAGTGCCGTTTCGGTGTTCTTGGTCATGGGTCAATTCTCTTTTTCTTCGACAGGACCATCAACACTCGGCGGCCGCGGTCCAGCGTAGAGCGGCCGGCACTCGTAAAGGACCATGCCGCTGAGGCGATACTCCTCCAGCTCCTTCACCTTGGTCTCAAGGGTCTTGTGTGGCCATGTGAGTTCAACGTCCTTCCAGGCGAGTTCCTCATCACTAGCGTCTTGGCATTTTCGGGGGTTCAGCCAGCGGTATTGCCACTTGACGAGCTCTGGCTTGTTCACCTCCGCAAGTGCAGACTCGACAGCGTCGAATCGGACCCACGCGCCATCACGAGCCCAGTCCAGCAGCCCGTCTTCGTCATTCAGATCAAAACGATCGATGGCGCCAAGAAAGGCAGGAGCCCCGACTTGCAACGCCTGGTGCAGTGCTCGCCACTCGTCTCGGGAAACGCTGACGCGGGCCGGCACATCGATGCCGTTGGAGCTGACGAAGCTGAGGTTGAAGTCAGCGATGAGCTTGGAGAGGTTCTGGTTCATGTGTTCTTTTCCTTCGTGAATAGGGCATCGTCGGGTGAGCGGTCAGAGACAGCGGCATCAATCAGTTCGCGGATCTGCGCCTTGGTCAGTCCATCCGATTGACGCAGCAGGTTGGCGGTCAGCGTGTCGCGCCAGTCCTGGCTGGCGAGTGGGGTGACGTCAGAGTAGATCAGTGGACGGATCTTGCGGCAGCCTGTATCCACCGGGTACTCGCGGCTCAATCGCTCAAGCTCTAGCAGGGCTTGATCTCTGTTCATGAACACTTCCACAGGGCCATGCAGCCAGAGCATCCAAGAAGCCGCCTCAACCTCCTGCGCGGCCTGGTCTGACGGCCAGGCCGCCACCTCGTATTTCCCCGGCTGGTGTTCGCGCATCGGGTTGCCGAGAACGTCGGTCGCAAACCACGCGCCAGGGGCGGAGAACGGCTTGACTTCGGACTGGGAGAGTGCGGCGCGGGCTTTTTCAAGTGCCGGTCGCAGGCTTGGGTGATAGCTGTTGCACTCCCACCCCTCAGACATCTCCGCGTCCACAGCGCGGATCAGGTCGAGCATCAGTTGGTTCTGGCTCATGTGGTCTTCTCCTTGGTTGTTTCGGTGCTCTTGAAGATCTCGGTTACGGGGCAGCCACTGGCGCGGCCAGCAGCGCCGTCTTTTGACCACAGAATGTCGCGGCCACCACCAGGGGCGGGCCAGTGCAAGAGGAAGCCAGCGGGCTCGTAGTCGAGCCACTTGGGGCGCTCTCCGAGTGGTGGCTTCCAGAGCTCGCCTCCGTGGTAGGTGTAGCCGATGTGGGCGAGGGTCTTCGCCGCCGCTTTCTGTTGCGCGGACGGTTCGCGCTGAAGCGCCCACAGACGGCGCTCGATGATCCCGGCGATTGCCTTGACGCGCCTGTCTTCGTCCGTCTTCAGCTTGTCGGCTCCCTCGGACCTCATCCAGTGATCGACCATGCCCGCCACGTACTCGCACCAGCCGGTGCTGTCCTGGGTTGGTTGCGCAGGCACATACAACTGCGCGTTCTGAGCCAGCTCCATTTCTGGATTCTTAGCCGCATCACAGGCATGGCCCGTGTCGGTCACGTAGATCGCATCGGGCGGTGGCATCGACATGGCGGCCCGCTGTGCATTGACCGCCTTGTCCAGGCGCTCGATGTCGGCACTTGTGTCGGGGTATCGCCCGCAGGCGTCCCATGCGTCAATCACATAGCGCATCAGTCGGTTCAGGTTCATGGCTTTTGCTCCGCAGTGGCGCTGCGATAGGGGTGGTCCGTTGGGAGATTGAGGCGACCGCACTTCGGCGTTCTGCAGACCCCGCCGCGTTTGCAGCCGGGGCATGGGTCGGCGAGAACTGGCTGCGCATCAGCACCAGGGGCCAGAAGGTGCGCCTTCAGCGCTGGGAGGGCTTTTTCCGCTTCCTTCCAGGCCTGACCATCGTCACCCTTCAGCATGTCCTCGAGGCGCCAGATTGCGGTCTGGAGCGCCTTGCGAAGCTGTTCATCGCCTTTGGTGGTGTCAGTCCGCAGGCACGGTGTCTGACTTCCCATGACGACGGGTGCCTGGCAGGTGCCGGGTTGGCAGTAGCAGCCGCCCGGGATCGTCTTGCTGACGTCGGCGATGCTTTTGACGGGCTGGCGCAGCAGTGAGCCGCTCGAACTTGCCACCGTCGTTTGCGGGGCCAGGGCCTGAATTGCCAGGGCCCTGTGGTACGCAAGCAGCCCGGCATCCGTCATCGGGTGCGGCGGAGGGCAGTTCCCACTTTTGATCTCACGCAGGGCTGCTCGGAGGCGTTCGACCTCGTCGCCAAGTTTCTTCAGCACGGTCATTATGTCTTGACGCACATGGCGCGGTTAGATGTCGAGGTGGTTTCGTTTGCCTGCTTGAGCCAAGCCGCGCCCGCAGCCATACAAGCCTGCTGGGTTGTGAAACCTGGTGCATTGGTGATGGCGTTACCGCCCACGCCGCCCGAGGCAAAGATGGTGAGGATGAGGGTCCACATGGTTCAGCCTCCCAGCACGCCCTTGGCGACTTCCTGGACGCGTGCCTTCACAGCGGTGGCGATCTCCCCGTTCACCAGGCGGTTCACGGCAGCTTGAGCGTCATGCGTCACAGTGCCCTTTGCCAGATTGACCGCAACGGCGATCTGGTCGGTAACCTCCTGGCGCACAGCGGCCCTGGTGGCGTCGGCGATCGAGCCCTGCGCTGCGCCAGTGAGCTTCATGGCGCCCCAGGTGTCCTTCTTGAGGCCAAACTCCCCCAAGGCCACCTCAATGGCTTCCTTTTTGGCTTTCTCGATCTGAAGCTGGATGCCGGATCCCAGCGCCGCGATCTTGATGTGCTTGCGGACGAACTCGGCGACGACTGCGTTCTGCAGTTCGACGCGGGCTTGGCTACCCTCAGGGAACAGGGCCGCGATGGCATCGGCGTTGAGTTGGAGCTTGATGGGCTGTGTCATGGTTTTTCCTTCGGGGCGAGTACGTCCCAACTTTTGAGGCACTTCGGGCATCGGGCCTGGTAGATAGGGCCTCTGTTCGTGGTGTGTCGGACACGCATGCCGCCCCAGGTCTCCCAGTGCAGCGCGGTGCCGTCCTTCTTGCATTTCATGGTGCGCACCGGCAGCAGGCGCCACCAGTTCAACGGCGGCAGGCTCATGTCTGCCCCCTGATAGCCCGCACGGTCACGAGCGCGGCGGATGCCTTGTCGCGGCAGTCGGTGAGGGTCTTGCACGAGGTGGTGGTAATCCCGCCGTTGATGCTTGGATTGCCGGCGCGCCAGCAGATACCTTCCAGCGACAAGCCGAAGCCGCGAGCGCGACCTGGACATCGCCATGCCCGGCCGACAACAGTTCCGTCAGCGACGCGAAGCTCGTGGTGCCCGCAGGTGAGGCGGTGCGAGGTGATCAACATCCTTACACCCTCCCCTCGGTGTTGAGGTCGCCAGTCGCGATGGCCACGACAGTGGTTCCGGGAATTGGAGAGTCCGCAACACCCGTGGTCTTCACAGCGGCGACGCCGTTGGTCGGCACGTCGGCCGGGCGCCAGACATAACCGCAGCCTGAACACAGGTGCGAGCGATGGGGCGGGTTGGTCCAGGGCTCAAGCGTGACTCCTGGTGCCCCCGGGCGGCGGCAGTGCTCCGGCGCGTCGATGTGCTGCAGGCCGCAGTCTGGGCAGTGCAGCACCATGTCGATGGGCGCCTGCAGCGCGCTAGACGCCTGGGCGAGAAGCTCCTTGGGAGCATTGACAGTCTTGAATGACGTCCCATCTTTGGCGAGCCTGGCCAGCTCGCTGGCCAATTGTGTTCGGTTCATTTTCTTGCCCTTGTTCGATGGTTTATTCTGGGTCGGTCTCTTCGGACTCAGCATCACCCGTCGATGGCTCATGGTCACCAGAGATATGGATGCGCGGGCAGTAGCGCCCCTTCCAGCCCAGGTAGGACTCCTTGATGATCGCGGCTGTGGATGCTGTTGTCTTACCGACGCGACCTCGACGAATGACGCCGTCCCAACCGAACAGGAAATCCCATGCCTTACTCA
>ERZ724506.561-NODE-561-length-12917-cov-10.986083_pt1 | contig 12917 bp, 9 predicted proteins | sample MGYA00376039_ERZ724506 | MGnify/ENA primary metagenome ERZ724506 (study PRJEB28724, sample SAMN07190887) | wastewater metagenome | isolation source: effluent of sewage treatment plant in Hong Hong | place: USA: Christiansburg, Virginia | collected 2016-03-01 ... | reverse complement strand
TGGTAGTGGTTCTTGATGAACTGATGGAACCGGTAGTCTTTTTAGAAATGAGGAATGGAATGAAACGCCTACTGCAATGCGGTGTATTTTTGTTGGGTTTGCTGCCCTTGGCGGGTCATGCCACCTGTTACACGGTGTACAACAAAAACGAGCGGGTGATTTTTCAATCTGCCAACGCCCCCGTGGATATGACGCAAGCGGCGATTACCTTGGAATTGCGCAGCAAATTCGGGGCGGATGCGGTGATGATCTTCAACGGAAACCCGAATTGCTCGGAAATTGTGGCATTGGAAGAACCCGCCCCCGTCATCACCTTGCCGACCAACACGGCTGCCCCTAAGCCAGCCGTACCGGTATCCGCTGCACCTGCTGTATCCGCTGCACCTGCGCCGCCTACATCCGGTGAGTCTCGCTGCGATGGGCGCAAGTATTGTTCGCAAATGACATCCTGTGACGAGGCCAAATATTTCCTCAAAAACTGTCAACGCACGAACATGGATGGAAACGGGGACGGCATTCCGTGTGAAAAACAGTGGTGTGGGCTCAAATAATTTTCAATAACTGCAAGAACCTTAATTCGGTCGTAGCGCGGGGTCTTCCACGGATTGGGTGGAAACGACTTTCAAATCGGATGTGAGGATGACCGTGAAAATTTTGCGGTCGCTGTTATTGGGGCCGTCTTGGTAACGCCAGTCGTAATGCCAACGGGTTTCGCTGGGGAAGGGTGTCATCTTCATGGGTTTACCCAAACGGCGGCGCACTTCTTGCACATCCATCCCGGGGGTGATTTTGGCAAAGTTGGCAGGGGATAGCACTTGCCGCAGCGCGACCATTTTGCCGTCTGAGGCAATGCTAATCATGTAATTGGTAGTGCCTTCGGGCTGGCGGTTGTATTCCAATACGCGCACGCCGTTGGGTTCTTGCCAGACTTGCTCGGGTTCACCGAACTTCATGCGCACATCGCTCTCGGTGGAAAAGCCTTCTTCCAGTTCGGCAACGCGCTGTGGGTCACAGGCTGAAAGTAAAAGAGTGCTGCATAGCAGCAAAAGTAGTTTTTTCATGTCTAATAACGTCCTTGCTCGGGGTGCTGTGGAGATTGCGGATAACGCGGTGGATGATCGTGATGGTGTGGATTATGGCGATCCTCCTTAGCGCGAACTTCGCATTGTTTGCGTGCGCTGGGTGCTGGATCGCCAAATAAATCATTGGTGCAGAAAAAAGAATGCCGAACTGTGCGCTCCACATAACGCCCGTTGATGCCATAGCGCACCAACGTGGGTTTGCGGATATGGCAAATTTCTTCTTCTAGGGCGCATACCACCCATAAAGTGGGCGCGGTCTGTGGGGGTGGAACTTGTATTCCCGGTGGAGGGAGCGGTGGTTGGTATTGGTAGAGCGGTTGCGCTTGCACGATCAATGCAGCACCCCAACCCAGCAATAGCCCAACCCCTAAACGCAGACCAGAATAAAAAGTGAAACCAATGGTGGAATGAATACTGCAACACATGCGGACACGTAACATGGATAAAGTCTCCTGAATTTTTGATTTTTCAACGGATGATTCCGCCTTTAACGGGGGTTGGCGTTCATGCGCCGACCTTGATATGCCCTATATTCCACCCCCATGTCCCTCACCCGCATTTTTCTCACCGTTTGCTTGATACTGTGTTGGCTGCTGCCCGCGTGGGCGCGTGCCAACGTGGGGAATGGGTGCGACCAAGCGCAGATCGTGGGCAATGGCGCGAAACCCGATATTGGCGTGACGGCAGGGACGGTGTTACCCGTGGAGTCGTTCACCCGCATTCCCCGCATCGCCTTGTGGGGCGATAGCCATACTTCAGCGGGTGCGTTTGTCGATACCTTGATGGAGGCTTGGGGACAATCTCCGGCGGCAGGGGCGCGGATTCGCCCTGCATTTATTCCGGCGGCAATGGGTGTGGCGGGGGTGCGCTTGCCCTTGCGTCGTCAGTGCGTGATGGGGGGGTGGAAGTTTCACCACGCCTACCGTTCCCATGCCGGACTGGGTGGCGGTTTCACCCAAAGTTTGATGCAGCTCGCCTCCGATACGCCCAACGACATCGTATGGCTGGATTTTGGCAGTGCCGCACAGGGTAATGCCGCCAAGCGGGTGAATGTCCATTTCAGCAAGGCCGATCCGCAGAGTCGGTTGATGCTGGCGGTTTCTATCAACAATGGGGCGGAAGCGATGGTGAGCCTCTCCGACCGCACCCTCCCCTATTTTCAAGTACGTGGCGATGTGCCGATTGAAACGCTGCGCCTGCGCCTCGTCATCGGGCAAATCACGCTGCATTCGTTTGAACCCGCCTACCAGCAAGCACCCAGCGTGGTGCTGGATGTGTTCAGCGCCCCCGGTGCGACTGCCCATGCGTGGAATCGCAGCGCCCTGCCCAATAGCAGCCCCATTCCTTACGATATGGTGATTTTGCAATACGGCACGAACGAGGCAGCCAATCAAGCATTGGATATAACGACTTATACGAACCATCTGCGTCAAAGCCTGAAGCACCTGCGTGCCGCCCACGCCCATGCACGGTGTGTGCTGATTGGTGCGCCCGATCGGGGTAATGGCAATTATTCGGCATTGCACCAGCGGGTGAACGCGGTGCAGGAGCGGGTGAGCCAAGAGTTTCAATGCGAATTTTGGAACTGGCAAGCCGCCATGCCCGAGGGAATGCGCAGTTGGGCCAATTCCAACCTCGCGCAGCCCGATTTGATCCATTTGACCCCTAAAGGTTACGCCGTGAGCGCCCGCACCTTTGCCCGCGCCATTGCACCGCCTTGGAATAAAAAGTAGCAACGTTCCAAAACGTTCAAAAGAAATAAAAGAAATTCTCGTTTTATGGTGCAGACCCCTGTTTCTCCTTCTTCTCCATCTCCCTCAGTTGCGGATCGCGTGCTGGGGCTGGAAGCCGTCCGCGCGTTGGCGATTGCCGCCGTTATTGCCTACCACCTGAATATCCCGGGCGTTTTGAACGCGGGCTTTTTGGGGGTGGACATCTTCTTCAATTTGTCGGGGTTCTTGATTACGTCGCTTTTGTTGCGGGAATACCAAACACACGGTCGGATTGCCCTCGGTGCGTTTTATCTGCGTCGCATAAAACGCTTATTTCCCGCCAATGCGATGCTGCTGGTCGGTTGCGTCATCCTAGCGATTGGTTGGATGGGAGTGGCCTATCAAGCACGGTTGCGTGCGGATTTTGCGGCGGCCACGATTTACGGCTCCAACTGGTGGCAGATTCATTCCGAACAATCGTATTTTGCGAATTTTGGTAGCCCCCCTTTGCTGCGGCATTTGTGGTCGCTGGCTGTTGAGATGCAGTTTTATGCGATCTGGCCGCTGCTGCTGGGTATGGTGCTGCGTTGGGCGGGCGTGGGGGGGGCGATGGTGATGAGCTTGGGGCTATCACTCGCCAGTGCGCTCTGGATGGCTTGGATTTTCATGACCCATGAAACCAATCCCAGCCGCGCTTATTTGGGTTCGGATACGCACACGATGGGTTTGTTTTTGGGCGCAGCGATGGCATGTTGGTGGAGTCCGCTGCAAAACCAATCTCTGTGGCAGTTGGAGAAAACCGCCTTGGGGAAGCCGCTGGTGCGTACTTTATTGGGCGTGGGGGGCGTGATCGCCTTGTACGTCATGCTCTCGACATGGACGGATGTGAATCCGATTTTGTATTACGGCGGCTTTTGGCTGGTTTCGCTGTGCAGCGTGTTGCTGATTGTGATCTCCTGTTCAGGTGAATTGTCGCTGGGCTGGGCGCAAGGGCTGGTGCGTTGGATGGGAACGCGATCGTATTCCATGTATTTGTGGCACTGGCCGATCTTCGTCTTTCTGAAGGGCGATACCACCCCCGATACGGCAATGGTCGTGCTGTGTTTGGCGAGTACGGCAGTGGCTTCTGAGCTGTCGTACCGGCTTGTGGAACTGCGCAAAAATATCACCCTCCTTTCGTTGATTGTGCTGCTATTTGCGGCATCGGCGGCTTCCTTTTTTCTGGCTACTGAAGAAGATGCCAACCGTGCTGCCGCCCAACAAACCATCCCAACCGAGATGTTGGATAACGAGGCATTGAAAGAAGCCTCCTCCTCCGACCGTTCGACCGAACCCGTAATCCCCGCATCAAAACCCCGCCGACCTGCGAGCGGAGCATCTGCCGCATCCGCAGCACGGGCATTGACACCTTCTAACCCCAACTCCAATCCCCCCCCCGCAGCTCCCCTGCCGCCATTGGCACAGGATGCCCATATTTTGGCGATTGGGGATTCGGTCATGCTGGGCGCACGCCACCGCATTGAGCAAGGCATTCCGGGGATTTTGGTCGATGCCCAAGTGGGTCGTCAGGCGAGCCACAGCGTGCCGATTGTGAATGACCATTTGTTGCACAACCAGCGCATTGAGCGGGTCGTGCTGCATATTGGAACCAATGGCTACATCTACGAAAAAGATTTGCGCAAACTGCTATCGCTGTTGCAAGAGAAGGGTGTGCAGCGGGTGTTGGTGGTGAATATCCACGCCGACCGCCGTTGGACGAAAACCAATAATGAACTGATTGACCGCATCGCCCCCGAATTTGCGAATGTTCGCATCGGGCGTTGGAGTGCCGTCAGCAGCGACAACCCCGACTATTTTGTGCGGGACGGTATTCATTTAAGCAGCGCAGGGGTCAGCGCCTTTGTGAAAGTGATCGGCGCAGGTCTGGGCGTTGAATTGATCCCACCCCCTACCAGACCCGTCAAAGAGGCGAAGCTCCCCCCCAAGCCAACGCCCAAAATTTCATCCCCCCCCCGTCCTCCGGCGGAAAGTACCCGCGAAAGCGCCCGGGAAGCCGCCGTGCCGGACACCACTACGGAAACCAAAGATGGAAAAAACGCCAAAGAAACCCATGAAGATTAGCGTGGGTTATTTCTTCTTGCTCTGCACCTTGCTCTTTTTCATGGGCATGATGAATGCGGTATATGCCCTTGAAGTAGCGGTACAAAAAATCACCGTTTCGGTTCAACCTGCAAGCTATGCGGTCAACATTGCTGATTTATCCTGCCCCGCAGCACCGGCACGTTCTAAAAAGGTGAAACCGAAAAAAGCCCCCACCGCCTCCAGCAACGATTCGGACGATTCCCCGCTGGAACTGCCCGACCCCGAAGACGTAAGCAGCGAAGCCACTGAAGCCGGAGAACCCCATACGCTCACCTTGAATCCCAATACGGGGCGCTGGAAACAAGCATCTGCCAATGAACCGTTCCGCGTGGCATTTTGGGGGGATAGCCATTTTGCCGCCGGATTTTTCACGCAGGAACTCGGCACGGCACTGGGTCTCACCCCCGAACAAGTCCAAGGTGCATTCATTCCCGCCACCATGAACCGCTCCGGCGTGCGTTTGCCGTGGGTGCGTAAAACCTGTATTTCGAGTGGTTGGCAACATGAATCAGCGCACGCCGTGGCAACGGCTGCCGAAGCACCCGGCCCTTCGATGGTGAACTTGGTCAGCCGCGAACCCCATGCGTCGTTAGCGTGGGATTTGCGCAATGCGGCGCGGACACCGGTGTACTCCAACGTGCGATTCTTGTACCAACAAACCGCAGCACCCATCACCCTTGGCGTGCGGGTGGATGATGGAGCCGAACAAGCCATCACCCTGCAAGGCGCGGCAGGCCCTGCGGCGTTGGAGATTGAAGGCAACGCGCCGATTTCCGTGCTGCATATCCGGTTACTGAGCGGGCATTTACGGGCGCATGGTTTAGGGCTGGAAACGGCGGCGGCGACCCGTTTGCAGTTGGATTTATTTGCCTTTCCGGGCGCGACCGTGCGCGGTTGGCAATATGCGAATGCACCGTATTTCCGAAGCTGGTTCGCCCACACTCCTCCGTATCAACTGGTGGTGCTGCAATACGGGTCGAATGAAGGGCATGAACGCACCTTCGACCCCACCACCTACGCCCAAACTCTGCGCCAAAGCGTGATGAATCTGCGGCAAACCTTCCCCCAATCCACTTGCTTGTTGATTGGCCCGGGGGATAGGGGAATCTTGGTACGTTCCAAAAGAGTGAAAGCTAAAACCAAGGCTAAGGCCAAAGTCAAAGCTAAAACCAAAGCCAAGGGTAAAAACAGGCAACCGGTCGTAACCGTAGCACAGGCAGCAACGGCCTCTGCATCGCCCCAGTTGCTGCGTTATTCGCGGATTCATGCGCAGATTGTCAAAATCCAAGATGCCATCGGCAACGAATTCGGGTGCCAACGCTGGAGTATGTACCAAGCAATGGGCGGTAGCACCAGTGCTTATAAGTGGGCGCGGCAACGTCCGCAACTCATGTCGAATGATTTATTGCATTTCACGGTAGCGGGTTATCAGCGGCTGGGTCAGCTTTTTGTGAACGATATGGGCTGGAAACCAGAGACGATTTGGTTGCCATCGCAAAGTACACAAAATCCTGTGGCTGCACCGATACCACCAGTAGAATAAAAAATTATGTTTTTTTCTGGAGTGTGACCGCATGGTTCCTCATCTTGTAACGGCATTGACAGGTTCTATCGGCGAATTGGAACAGCGTATTCTCGATTCCATGCCTGCTATTGAGCGCTGGTTTCGTCTGGAGTGGATGGAGCATACGCCGCCGTTCTACTGTGCAGTGGATGTGCGCAACGCGGGCTATAAACTAGCCCCTACCGATACCGACTTGTTCCCCCGTGATTGGCATTTACTCACCCCTGCCATGCTGCCACTGGCGGTGCAGGCGGCGATGGCGGCGATTGAAAAAATCTGCCCCGAGGCACGTAACCTTTTAATCGTGCCACAAAGCCGGAATACCAGCCCTGCCTACTGGCGCAATATCGCCCAGTTGCAGCGCATTTTTCATACGGCAGGTTTGAATGTGGGGATTGGCTCGATCAGCCCCGATGTGAAGGAGCGCATCACCGTCCCCCTCCCCGATGGAGAAAGTCTGCAATTAGAGCCAGCCCTGCGTACCAATGGACGCTTGGTGCTTCAGGATTTTGACCCTTGCACCATTTTGCTCAACAACCCCTTGCGCACCGGCGTGCCGGGGATTTTGGAAGAGCTGCATACGCAGTTTTTACTGCCCCCACTTCATGCTGCGTGGGCGACACGGCGTAAAAACGTCCATGCCCGTTGTTTGGAGGAGATCGGTCGCCGCTTTGGGAAATTGATTGGGGTCGATCATTGGCTCTTAGCGCCCTTATTCGATCATCGCCCGCAGATGGATTTTTCCAACAGCACGGATCGGGAAGCCTTGGCAGAGCAAGTAGATGCCCTGCTCACCAAGATCCGCCGCAAGCACAAAGAATACGGCATCAAAGAAAAACCGTTTGTGGTGCTGAAAGCCGACGACGATAACCCCGCCTTGGGTACGGTCTCGATTCGAGAGGGGAAAGAGGTACACAACCTCTACATCAACGCCGCCATTCCCGCGACTTGCGATATTTTCTTGCAAGAAGGCCTTGCCACCACCCCAGAAGGCAGCGACCACCTCGCCGCGAATCCCGTGGTTTACACGATAGATCGTTACGTGGTCGGTGGTTTTCAACGCACAGAAACAGAGGGCATTCCCCTGACCTTTGCCAAACCCGGTGCCAGCGTGCCGAATCGGTTTTATATGTACGGCGTAATGGGTCGTCTGGCGATGTTGGCTGCTAGCTATGAACTAGAAGCCACCGACCCCAATGCCGAACATTACGATTGAGGGGTGTCGGGTCGTATTTAATCTTCATCAATTAAAAAATCATCGACCTGATCATCTTTACCAGCATCGGCTTTGCGCTGGGCATCGGCTTTGGGTTGCAGCCCTTGCACATTGAGCATAAATTCTTTCATGCTGGTGGGTTCGACTAATAACGTCATGGGGTGCTGCACTACATCCACCAATTGGGTGTTGGTGAGTCGTTGATTGGTCATCCACATTTGCCCGATGGGGACACCAATGGCCAAAAAGGTGGCCAGCCCTACCCCCCAGCGCATTACAGGCCAATGGCGCGGGTCGGCCAAACGGAGATGGGCGCGTGCCGTGAGTGCAATCACGATGACGGTGGCGTGGTTTTGGATTTGCAAGGGCCAAAGCCAATTAAACGAGAACGCCACCTGCTCCAGCACCATTTGCAAGAATACCTCCGACAAATACGCGATACAAACAATGAGCAGGTGGTTGAAAAACCGATCCACCCCCCCAAAAACTCGCCCGAGTAGGGAGTAACCAATACTCCAAATCGCCAGCACTGCCGCCAAGCCACTTAACTTAGCCAAATAGGGCGTATTGTTGTCTATATGCACAGCCCCCAGCCATATTGTCCAGGCCTCGTGTAACAAAACCATGCACAGTGCCACGAGTGCCAAAGGCCAAATCATGAGGGTAGACAGGGGTTTCTCTGGCTTCATCTCCCACTGACTATGGCGTAAACCGAGGCTGCTGTTACCGATTTGGATGCGGGTTTTATGGGGTCGTTTGGGGGTACAGATGACGGCAGAGCGACGCTGGCTGCGTCCAAACCGCACGGGAATGCGCAGGCCGTTGATGGAATTCAAATCATGCAGGATCACGCCCTGTGCTTTGTCGTGGCGTAGCACGGCATGGTAGGGGGCGCAGTGGAGATCGTCCAGCACCAAGTCGTTATCCAGTGCGCGGCCAATGCGGATTGCGGCATCGGGTGCATCGGGCAGCATCATCCGCTGATGCACCGAACCATCGCGGTTCAGATGTTCGAGATACCAGCTCATTGCAATAACCCTAAAAATTCGGCTCCAATGCGGTGGGCATTGGTAAAACTGAATCCATCTAACACCAGACTGCTGTGCAGACGTTCACGCGGGTCATCTACCTGCAACGCAGTTAAATGAAATTTGTAGAGGTTCTCGAATTTGCGGTAGGCTTCCACGCATACCGACACCCGATAGACATGCGCAACTCCCTGCACATAGCTGCCGTGGCATTTACGATGCGAGAGTTCACGCCCCGAACGCACCGGACGATCGAGCGAATAACGGCGATCGGCCATATTCAAGAATTGCGTCGTAGTCAATTTTTGATTGCGGCTTAATTCGTGCTTCAGGTGGAGAGAACCGGTATAAAAACCATTTTTCACGAATAAATCCGAATGCAGTTGGCACTCTAAACCATCGTTTTGAAAACGCACACTGTCGCCATCCGACCCCTTGGCCCAGCACTTGGTGAGGTTTCCGTTTAAGGTGGGGACTTTGCGTCCGGCCAACGTTTGGCTAGAAAACCCCACACGGGGGCGCAGTACGGTGGTGGCGACAAAATCTTGATGGGCTTGTAACTGCTGCGCCACTTCACTACGCCATTCCACGCGAAGACCGGTTTGGGTGATTTGTTGTGCTTTGATCAATAGTTGGCGCACGTAATGAACGGGAACGAGAAAGCTCAACGCCTGCCCATCGCGCCGCGTTGCGACATTCACACCGACCACGCGGCTGGATTCGTCAATAGCGGGGCCGCCACTCATGCCAGAGTTGAGCGCACCGGAAAACAACATTTGTGCGTAAATCCGCGATTCAACCAAGCCGTTGTAAATCCCTTCCGAGATCAAGAAACCCAGTTCCAACGGATTGCCCAGTGCAAACACTTTCGTTCCTTGGGGCAGTGGGTCTGAACGCAGGGCAAAGCTATTCCATGATGCCGTTTCTGGGGAGGGTTGGATGCTTAAGATCGCCAAATCGTGTACCACATCCAGTGCGACAAGGTGGGCGGGGACGGTGCGTCCGTTCGCGCCACGCAATTCAATGCGGTACTTGGAGGGTTCCATCGCCAAACTGGAAACCACATGGTAATTGGTCACCACCAATGGCAGACCTGCTATCTTGTCTTCGACCAAAAAACCGGAACCGAGGGATGATTGTTCCCCCGCACTGGCCAGCAGTACACGCACTTGCAGCAGCCGTTCTTTGTTCGCAGCAAAAAGATCACGCGCCGAGGCCGACGGCTCCGCCAGTGGAAGAAGCGGATCAGCGTGGGCTAAAAAGGTGCATAAATAGAAGACAAGAGCGAATAATGGGACAATCATGGCGCGAGTTTAACCATCCTACCCCTTTCACCCATCATGAAACGCCTTCTTATTGCCACAGGTCTGCTGTTGTTCACACTTACGGGGATATTTCAAGTATCCCACGCAGATTCAACGGTAAAACCCGCCACTGCTACAGGCTTTACCCACGTCAAAACCGCAGGGGCGATTGACGAATATCGGCTTCAATCCAACGGCCTACAGGTGCTGTTGATGCCGGAACATTCCAGCCCGACGCTCACGCTCATGGTGACCTACCGCGTCGGCTCGCGCAACGAGGTAACCGGAACAACGGGCGCAACGCATTTACTGGAACACTTGATGTTCAAAGGTTCCAAAAACTACAACCGCGAAAAAGGCAATAACGTCGATCAAATTCTGGAACGCACCGGTGCGCAGTACAACGCCACGACATGGACGGATCGCACCAACTACTACGCCAATATGGGGCGTGAGCATTTGGATACCGTCATGGCACTGGAAGCCGACCGGATGCGCAATTTGCTGTTGCGTGAATCCGACCGCCAACCCGAAATGACGGTGGTGCGCAACGAGTTTGAAATGGGCGAAAACTCCCCCATTCAAGCGCTCTACAAAGAGTTGTACCAAACCGCTTTTGTTGCGCACCCGTACCACCACAGCACGATTGGGCATCGCAGCGACATCGAAAAAGTCTCCATCGACAAGCTCCGCGCGTTTTACGATACCTACTACTGGCCGAACAATGCTACCGTCACCGTGATTGGCGATTTTGACCCCGCCCACGTACTGGCACTGGTGAAAAAGCGTTTTGGTGTGTATGGCAAATCGCCTAAACCCATCCCCGAGGTTTATACCGAAGAACCCGTACAAACGGGCGCACGCCGCACCATCGTGAAACGCCCGGGGGAATTGGGCGTGGTGGCGATTTCGCACAAAATTCCACCTTCTACGCATCCTGATTTTGCAGCGGTGTTGATGATGAGCGCGATTTTGGCGGATGGCAAAAACAGCCGCCTTTACCCCGCCATTACCAATAAAAATCTGGCCACCAATGTGGAAACGGATGTGGGAATTTTCCGCGATACCTCACTGCACACCGTGTTTGCGCCGCTTGCACCCAACGTGAAGCACGAGGAAGTGGAACGCTTGATTCTGCAAGAAATCGAACGCCTGAAAAAAGATGGCGCAACTGCCGCTGAACTGCAAGCCGCCAAAGCCAAAAACGCAGCGGATTCGGCGTTCAAATTGGATGGTTCGTTTGGCATTGCAGGGCAACTCAACGAGTTTATTGCGGCAGGAGATTGGACATTGTTCTATCAGCTTGATGAAGCGATTAAACAAGTCACCCTCGCCGATGTGCAGCGTGTGGCGCAAAAATACCTGCAAGAGGATGTCAGCACGACGGGCTGGTTTGTGCCAACTAAGGCGGGGGAAGAACCACCCCGTCAGGCTACGCCTGCCACCCCTCCTTCTAAAGGAGGGGAATCGGCATTGACTCTCCCCCTGCAAAGGGGGAGTACCCCGAAGGGGGGAGGGGGTTTGATACAGGATGGTGTTCACCGCAGCACAATCAAGGATACCGGCATTGATTTCATCGCCTATCCCATGGGCGTGAAAGATGTGGTGACCTTGTACGCCACCTTCCCAGCGGGGCGTTCGCAAGCCTTGCGCAACGGCGGCAACCCGATGGTTCCGACCCTTGCCGCGATGCTATTGGATGAAGGCACTACGAAGCACGATAAATTCGCCATTGCCCAGCAACTGGAAGCGGTGGGCGCAAGCATCGGCTTTGGGGCGGGGAACGATTTGGTGAGCGTCAGCGCCCATGCCCTGAAAAAAGACGTTCCGCTGGTGATTCAGTTAATCGCCGAACAACTGCGCACCCCCGCTTTTAGCGCTGAGGAATTTGCCAAAGCCAAAAAGCAACTGGTGGCGGGCATTCAACGCAGCCTTGAAAGCACCGATTCCCGCGCCGATGATGCCTACAACCGCAGCATTTATCCCCAAGGGCATTTGAACCGCAGCCTTTCCAATGAAGAAATGCTCGCCGCGATTGAAGCCGCTACCGTGGATGAAATCAAAACCTTCCACCAAACCTATTACGGCACGGCAGCGATGAAATGGGTGATGACGGGCGATGTGGATATTCCCGCAGCCCAAGCCGCCATTGCCCAAGCCTTTGCGGGTTGGACAAACGGTAAACCCATGCCCGTAACGACCCCCGCACAATTCGCTCCGCCCGCCAAGCCCGCCGTGTTGGATGTGAAGATGGATGGAAAAACCAGCGTTTCCGTGATGCTGGGGCAGCCCACCGGATTGCGTTACCGCGATCCCGATTACCACGCGCTGCGCATCGCCACCGCCATTTTGGGCAGCGGCTTTACGGGGCGTTTGATGGCAACCGTGCGTGACCAAGAAGGGCTGACATACAGCATCGGCGCGGGTTTGCAAAACGATACGTTTCATGATGGCGATTGGCATATCGGCGCAAGTTTCGCCCCCGAATTGTTGGAAAAAGGCATTGCATCGACCCAACGCCAATTGCAAAAATGGCTGAAAAACGGTGTTACCGAAGCCGAGGTGCGTGATCGGAAAACCAATTTAATCGGCGCATTCAAGGTCAGCCTTGCCACCACAGACGGCATGGCGGGTGCGTTGTTGGGTGCGATGAATCGTGGTTATGACCCGAGCTGGTTGGATGAACTCCCCGTTCGTTTAGAAGCCATCACCCCCCCCCAAGTGAATGCCGCGATTCAGAAATACCTGAAACCCGACAATATGGTGCTGGTGAAGGCGGGGAGTTTCCGTTAATAGATGGTGCAATACGGCGGTGATGGGCTTATCGCCTCACCACCCGCCAGCCCAACAGCACCGACAAGATGCCGCC
>ERZ724506.560-NODE-560-length-12922-cov-14.930909_pt1 | contig 12922 bp, 18 predicted proteins | sample MGYA00376039_ERZ724506 | MGnify/ENA primary metagenome ERZ724506 (study PRJEB28724, sample SAMN07190887) | wastewater metagenome | isolation source: effluent of sewage treatment plant in Hong Hong | place: USA: Christiansburg, Virginia | collected 2016-03-01 ... | reverse complement strand
AATTGAAAAACCTTAGCGTGCTATATTTTCCGTTTCCTGAGACGACCCCAGGTAGGCTTCAGGGAGCAATTACTTTCGGTGGATAGATATAAAATCGCAAAATACAGTATTCAGTTGAGTGCATTAAGTAAACAATATCTTCAGCCATTCGGCAGAAAAAAACGACTCAGAAAGCCTCTTTTTTGAGGTTCTGGCTCGATATGTTCTGGTGTAGGAATTCTTGGATTTTGAAGTTCTTGTTCTGATTTGGCCTCATTTTCGTTTGACTTAGTAGTGCTCTGCTCACGACTCATATTTGGGTCGATAGATGGTGCTATATCAGGGTCGATAGACGTAGTGATATTAGGTTTTGGGGCCTCTAAAAGACGTTGCATAGCTTCAATTTGTTCTTGATAGAAAGATTCACGTTCTAATGATTGGTTCTCTCTAAGTAAAGCTTGATTCAATTGTTTTTCAAGTATGTCAACTTGTCGTTTTAACAAGTCAACTTCAGTCAAGTTTTGACTATTAGTTGATTGACTCAAGTTGACATTGGATACTTTATTTTGGGGTTCTCCAAATACTCTTAAGGCTTCTGAAAAGTCAATTAATCCATCAGAACCTTTCGATAAATTTCCTTTATTTATATGAGCATATATAGCTTGTCTTGAGTATCCATACAGCTTAGCTAATTCTGAAACTGATAATTTTTTCATATTGTAAACTGGAGGTTAAATTGAGTTAATACTTTACTGTTAAGTTGACAATGTCAATTTACAAACCTATTTAAATCCTAATTCTTTAAGATATGGAGAATATTCTTTAATTTTTTTAGGATCTGTTAAGTCTCCAGATATTCTAATTATAAAGTCATCATAGCTTTCACCTGTTTTACTATATTTTGATGCGAATGTGGGTTCATAAGCTAACTTACCAGAGAACAAAAGAATCTGTTTATCTGTCAATTGGCCAATCAATTCTAGTTGTTCACTCCTTGTTTTAGAAATATTTTTAACTGACGTCTTTGACTTAAATGAGAAACTATAGCCTGAAATTGATCGTCCAGTTTTATGCTGTTCAGACTTAACTTTGATGTCTGTAAAAGTATTGATTTGGGATATAGCTATATCTAGAACTCTTCTTTTGAAATTATCTGAGCGCGTATATTCATCATCCGCAATACCGAGTTGCTGTCTAAATTCTGAAATCTCAAATACTGGAGTTTGACCAGTGCTGCGCCAAGCAACTAGTAGTTCGTAAAGTCTAGTGGCATATCTGCTTGTCAATTGACTTACTTGCTTTAGTTCATAGCTAGTAAACCGTTCCTCAAGCCTTGTAATTAATGGGACGACAGCTGGTGAAAAGATAAGACTTACTGACGCTTCATTATCAATATAGCTAATTTCACTTACCCAACGGCTATGGGTAGTTTTTACATTCCCTTTATCTGTTAAAGATTGATAAGTAAATCTCCTATCAAATAAGACCTTACTTGCCTCTTTCAAAACAGCATAAGCTGTATGTTTCTCTACACCAAAATTCTCAATATAGCTTGATGCATGAATTATTAAAGCATCATTAGCATTGATTCCTTTACCTGTTTGTCTAGCTTCAATAATTGCTAGTAGAACTAGTCTTTGCTCAACTAAATCAAGATTATAACTTGCATTAATTAGAGCATTATCTTTGACAACTAAGTCTTTCATTATTCTTATTACTACATCATAAAATGATGTAGTAATACTACATTAAATATCAAGGTAGTCAAATGGTCGATAAACGTAGTGATATGGGTCGATAAACGTAGTGATATGGGTCGATAAACGTAGTGATATGGGTCGATAAACGTAGTGATATAGTCTCTAAGACAATTGCTATTCAAGGCTTTCAGTCAGTCTAAAAGCATTAAAAACTATTAAAAATAATTAAAAGCTTCGTCTGGTCAAAATTGCCCTTGGTTTTCGCTACGCTCAAACTCTATTGAATCTCGCTTTCGCTCGATTCGGGGGGCAATTTTTTGGTTCTTTTCGTTGTGAATTTGAGAAAAAGCAAAGGCAAGAGCAAAAGCAACTCGGAATTCGCTGCGCTCATAGAACTTTATGCTCGCTTCGCTCGATCTAGGCTCAAATTTTTGCATCTAAACCTCACTTTTTTAGGTCGATTAACCTAAAAAAGCGGTTTTTCAGAGGGCCGAGGCGCGAATTTGGGGACTGTCGCTCGTAGACACTCGCTTGGTTAAGCCGTTCTTATCGCTTATAGATGTAGTGTTATTTGCTTCTATTTGCGTTTAGAGACACTTTTTTGTTTTTTGGGTATGATCTCTAGTTCGGTTTGAAATGATCGCACTATGGCGAAAATACAGCGTTTAAACGTGATGTTTGTTCATTGCTCTGGTGTTTTGTTGAATGGGTTTCTTGGGTCTTGTTTGGCTTCTTGTATAAATCGTTCAATTTCTTGGTATTGGCTTGAATTGGAAATTTCTTGGGTGGCTGTCTGTAGATCCTTGTTGCTTTGTTGCATGGTTTTACCGATCAAGGCCATACGAAATAAGGTTTTCAGGTTGTCCAAGTCCTGATTGGAGTTGGTCATTTGAAACTTTGCTCGTTCAAAAACGCCTAGATAGAGTGAGCCAATAAAGTACTTGATCTGGTCTTCTCGTTTTTTCTGTTGTTTCTGGCTTTGTTTTTCCTTTTGTTGTTCTGGATTCAGGGCTTTTTCTATTTTCTGATTCAGGTTTTTCGCTGCGGTCTGGTGGCGTTCCGTTTTGAGGATCTCATCCAGTGCATCGTGCATGGCAAAGTAGGCATCAATGTCATTTTTTTGATGGAGCTTGAGGATGTTCTGTTGCAGTGCATTGCGTTTGGCAGGTTCTGTCTGTTGGATCAGTTGCAGCTGAAGCATGCGTTTGTTGTAGGCATTGCGTTCATAGCGACATTTCTGGATGAGTTGTCGGTCTTGCTCACTGAGATCCTGAAGACTTTTTTTGTTTTTGAGCATGTGCAGGCAACGTTCTTCAACTCGGCGTTTGAACGGTAGATTGAGGATATGCGTGCCGAGTTCGTTGATTTCTTTTGCTGTGAGAACTAACGCTTTGCGTCCTGCCATTTGGATCTCATTTTGCCGTGGATTGAGACCATGTTAGCGTCATCTTGTAGGCGTTTAAACTATTTTTTCTGCTATGCATAAAAAATAGTTTATCTCGTTTCCGTGTCTTTTTTTGACAACAACCGCTAAAGCGATTATTGTCAAAAAAAGACACTCCTCCTCGCTCCTGCGGAGAGCCTCCTTTGCGAATTGGATCTCAGGTGAATTCGGCATGTTTTACATGAATATTCGGCACAATGTGAAGAAGGATTCCAGTTCCAAGAATACCTTCCATTATCTGACTCGAACCGCGCATTTTGCCGAGCAAAAGGCCGATGAAGAATTGGAGTTCGTGCGTTCTGGAAATATGCCTGCTTGGGCCATCGATGCGCCTGCGACCTTTTGGCATAGTGCGGATCGTTATGAGATTGCTCGAGGTCGAACTAGTTCGACTTTGACCGTGGCCTTGCCGAAAGAATTGTCGAAGCAGCAGCGTAAAGAATTGGTCGAGGCCTTTATTCAGGAATTTGCTGATCAGTATCAGTTTCCTTATACCGCAGCGGTGCATAATCATCCGAGTGAGCTGACAGGTGAAGATCAACCGCATTTACATCTGATGTATTCTGAACGGAGTTTGGCCGATGGGATTGAACGTCCGCCAGAGCAGTTTTTTAAGCAGTATCGTCCAAAGAATCCCACTAAGGGTGGCGCACAGAAATTAACAGCTGATGCGTTGGGCTTTGGCCGTGATCAGGTCAAAGCCTTTCGAGAAAAAACTGAGCAGCTGATTAATCAGGCTTTGGAAATGCATGCACCGATGAAAACCCTAATTCTGGAGGGTATGGAGATTGTTGTTCCGAATCGAGTGAGTCATTTGTCCAATCAGGAATTTAACCAGAAGTACGGAACCCAATTGCAGGATGTCCCACAGATTTACCGATGGAAGTTGAAAAGTGCTGATCCAATGATTCAGCTTGAAGTTGAGGCACAGAAGCACACCATTCAACAGATTCGACAATTTAACAAGCTCCAGATCTATCAAAAGGAGTATAACCAAGCCTTAGCGCAGCGTAAAAATCAAGATCTAGATCGTGATGATGGTTATACGCCATCATGGTTCTAGGGATATTGTGAGGTTTTAAATAAAGCTTTTGGAGGTCGTATGAAGACTGGAAAACAAATTCTTGAGGGTTTATTTGAAGATCAACGTGCAGCTGCACACGATCCCCATCATCCAGTGAATGATCAGCTTCGGGCCAGTCTATTGTGGAAGAAACATTTACTTGAGTTGATTCAGATCCCACGGCATCAACTGAAATCAGATGATAGCTATGTTTTGGTGTCTGATATTCCTGAGTATTTTAAGGCACAGTTTGAGCAGTTTCTTTTAGGCCAAAACCCGTTACAGCATGTGGATCATCCTGAAGAATCACGATTGGATAGCAAACGTTTGGACAGTTTTATTGCCTATCTGAAAGATCATCCAAGTTATAAATCAGAGCAGCGTGGCCAAGTATGAAAAATCCAGTAGATGCAGATCGAATTCGAGCTGCTTTTAAGGCAACGCAAGGGATTGTGGAGCATTCATTTGAGCAGCATGTGATTGATGCCAGTCAAGACGATGTTGATGCGATGATTGAACGGATTGCTTCAGGTGAGTCGAGTTTTGAGGAGGAAGATGCTGTGTTAATGATGAAATGGCGAGCTATGGAATCCTTATTTAACACATAAATAATGTGTAAGCACTTAATTTATGTGTTTTAATATAGTTAATAGGGAGCTTTTATGACTTACGCAGATCTTCAAATTAACTTAATTGAAATGGGCTTGTCCATTAAAGACCTTGCTAACTTGCTTAGTATGAATCCTAATTCTATTACTAATTATAAAAGTAATGGAATGATTCCCATAAATTTAGCAATTACAATTTCATTGATTTCTAGTCTAAAAAAAGCTGGTTTGTCCCCAGAAGACATTATTAATGAAGTAAAAAATAAACATGCAAATGATTTAATTGAAAAGTAATAAAGGTAATAAGTATGCGTAAAGATCTACTTTTAGAATTAGCTGATTTTTTAGAAAAATTAGATCAACAAAGATTTGATATTCGTACGTGGAGAAGGCCTAACAAAAAATCCGTAGGTTTTGTAAGTGATGAACAACTTCTAAATGACTGCAATACGGTTGCATGTGCGATTGGTTGGGCCACAACTTTACCAAGTTGGAAAAGTTCGGGTTTTTATATGGGTACTTTAGATATCACCGAAGAGAATTTAAATAATCCTTTAAGTCGCCCATATAGTATGGCAATAGTGAAATGGAAAGGTAATCCAGAAATAGATTCTTATGATGCAATTCAAGAAGGTTTAAATCTCCCAATAGGTATGGCAGAGGTCCTTTTTGATGGGAACAACTATGCAGATGAGGAATACACAGATTCGTGTACTGTAGCTGAAAGAATTCGTGAATTCTGTAATACTCCATCAGAAGAGTTATTAGAACTAATAATCTCATATACTGATTAGATTCAAATATTTATGTTAAATTTATAAAATGATTTAAATTTATATGTTTCTTTGAAAAAGTTAGTCTGATTTAAAAATGGGAGTTGAATTGCTCTCATTTTTGATTTTATACAAGAGCTTTTATTTAAATAATAATAAGATTTTTTTGATAACATAGTTCTACTTTATAAAATTTAAAATTTTCAATATGTTCAGTACTAATTTAGAAAATATAGTTTTTAATCGGCATATTGCTTGTCATGCTGAAGAGTTGCTGATTATTACAGGCTATATTGGTCCTGATCCCTTTTCTAAATTAAAAACTTTACCTTTAGATTGCCAAGTAATTTATGGAATGTACGGAGCTGATAGTATTGGTGAAAAATTACATAACTCCTTAAATAAAATAAATTCTTCAATGCCTAATGCTGATTTGTTTTATTCGCAAAGTGCAGTTCATGCAAAATGTTATTTATGGAAGAAAGATGGAAAAATCATTGATGCTTTAATAGGGTCTGCAAATTTCTCTCGTAATGGTTTAGCTACACCTGATCGTGAGGTTTTAGTTGAAGCTGATCCGTCTGTTTTTGGCCAATTAGAAACCTATTTTGATAAAATATTTAAAAACTCAATACCTTGTAATTCATCTTCAGTAAAATTTAAGCCAAAACTAACACCTTCACCTGTTACTGGATTGGTCACAGAATGTAAGCTTTCATTTTTAGCTAAGAAAAAAGGTGTTTGGGAAGTTCCAGAAAAAAGTGGTTTAAATTGGGGGGTAAATTCTACCCAAGTTGGAGGGACATCTCATACATGTATTGGTGATGCAGAAATACGTATAACTAAGGAAGCTATTGATAACTTCCCTGACTTATTTCCTCCAAAATTAGGCACTCCAAGTAAGAGAACTGGAAAGCTACAGCGACAAAATGATGAGATTGAATTGATTTGGGATGATGGGGTGATTATGAAAGGATTATTAGAACAAAATTTACCTCAAGGTGACTTAATTTACCCTAAGGCAATATGTTCCAGTGATTCTAAGGCTGAATTAGGTTTATATCTTCGAAAAAGAATAGGTGTTTCTGATACAGCGGTAATTACTAAAGCAGATTTAATGCATTATGGAAGAACAGATGTAACGGTTCATCTTCAGGCCGAAGGTGTTTATTACATGGACTTCTCTGTTTAGAAAAAAGACATTAATCAAAATTAAACGTCAATCTCAGACGTCCCCTCCAGCTTTTTTTTTTTAATTGCTTTAAACTTCTGATCAAATTTGTTCAGGGTCTAGAGTAATGTCTCAGAAAAAGCCAACAGTCATAGATATGTTTTCAGGATGTGGTGGTTTGTCCAGAGGATTTATGGATGCAGGTTATGAAGTTCTGCTTGGCGTGGATCATGAGGAAATAGCACTAAAAACTTTTAAACATAATCACGGAGATGCTATTGCATTTCATGGTGATCTATTTAAAAAAGAAACACTTTGGGATATGGCTCGTCTGATTAAAACAAAAAAAGTTGATGTAATTATCGGTGGCCCTCCTTGCCAAGGTTTTTCTCTAACAGGTACTCGTCAAGAAAATGATGCAAGAAATGAACTTTTCCAATCTATGGTAGAAGCGGTCAAACTGTTTCAACCTAAAGCCTTCGTTTTAGAGAATGTTCCTGGATTAGCCACTCTTTATGGTGGAAAGGCTAAAACTGCTATTTTGGAACAATTTGGTGACTTGGGATATTCGATTAACTTTCAAGTTTTATATGCACCAGATTATGGTGTTCCTCAAATAAGGAAGCGTATTTTTTTCGTGGGTTTAAAAAATGGTGAGAAATTTTCATTTCCAACTCCGATTTTAACTCCAGAAAAATACGTGACGTGTGAGCATGCGATTGGTGATTTGCCTAGCTTAGAACATGATTTGGGTAAGGAGAGAGACGAATATCCAATCCAACCATTTTCTAAATATCAAGAATATATGCGGAAGAATTCCTCTATTCTTTTGAATCATGTTGGTACGGTACATACGGATTTAGTGAAATCCGTTATTTCGATGGTTCCTGAAGGTGGAAATCATAAGGATCTTCCTCCTGGGGTTGGAGATAGCCGTAAATTTAATGAAGCTTGGACTCGTTACCATAGTCAAAAGCCTTCAAAAACGATTGATACAGGGCATCGTAATCATTTCCACTATAAATGGAATCGTGTTCCGACTGTTCGTGAAAATGCTCGCTTGCAAAGCTTTCCTGATGATTTTGAGTTTTTTGGAAATAAAACTCAACAATATAGACAAGTTGGTAATGCTGTCCCTCCGTTACTTGGTTTTCATCTAGCCAAAGCTCTTAAAAAGCATTTGGATTGAGGTGGGAAGATGGCTTATACATTTATTGATTTATTTGCTGGATGTGGTGGTTTATCAGAAGGCTTTCATAAAGCTAGTAATTTTGAATTTCTTGCTGCTGTTGAGTGGGAAAAAGATCCTGCTCTCAATCTAATCAATCGTTTAGAAAAAAAATGGCAAGAAACGAATGCTTCAGATAAGGTCCTAAGATTTGATATCCAACGGACTAAAGAGCTATTTGAAGGATGGAATAACGACCCTCAATATGGATCTCATAAAGGATTAAACGAAATTGTTGGTGAAAAAACTGTAGATATTATTATTGGTGGTCCACCTTGTCAGGCATATTCCTTGGCAGGAAGAGCGCAAGATAAAAATAGTATGAAAGATGATTACAGAAATTATCTATTTGAAAGTTATGTGAAAGTTGTAGATCAATATCAACCCAAGATTTTTGTTTTTGAAAATGTAATTGGTTTATTGTCTGCCAAACCAAAAGATAAGCATGTAGTTGATTTAATAAGAGAGGAATTTGATAAACATGGTTATGCAATCATTTCTGATCTTAAGAAGTATGCTCTACAGGATTTAACACAGTTTGGCGTTCCTCAAAAACGAAATCGAGTCATTATTGTTGGTATTCGTAAAGATCTCTGTGATGATAAGGAAGCTGTTCTAAAAGATTTTTATAGCAATATTCTAAATGCTCATCATGAACCTTTGAAAACAGTTTATGAGGCTATTTCTGACTTGCCGAAGCTATTTCCAACCGAAGAATATAGATTGGATGGGAAAAAATATTCACATTCACAGGCGGAAAGAGTAGTTCCAAATCATGAGCCTCGTTTTCATAATCAAACCGATATAGGAACATTTAAATTACTGGCTCAGGATATAGAATCTGGTTTAAATAAGTTTACTTCTACAGATGAGCTATTGAAGCTGTATACAGAAAGAACGGGAAAAAGTTCAGCAGTTCATAAATATTATGTTCTTCGTAGGGATGATGCTAGTAATACTATTCCGGCTCACTTATACAAAGATGGGTTGAGACATATTCATCCTGATTCAAATCAGGCCCGTTCCATCACTGTACGTGAGGCAGCTAGATTGCAGACTTTTGATGATGATTATGAGTTTATTTCTTCCGCCGGAGCTAACTATAAAATGATTGGAAATGCTGTTCCTCCATATTTTTCTTATAAGTTAGCTCAGGCGCTAGAGCAATTTCTGAATGAGTTATAAGCAATAAAAAAACCCCGACATCCTGTCGGGGTTTTTCGTATTTGGTACTAGGGTCAACTCCTGTCATCCCTCGCGTCCTGTCGCTGATCTTCTTATTTTTATCTGGAACATCCTGTTCACAATGAAGCCATAATATGAAATCGAGACATGTCTGCATATTGGTGATTTTCTTGAATGACTGTACGCCAGAACGTACATGGACATATCCTCAAATTATCCCAATATTTGTCCGCAGGAAATGGGGATAATTTCAGAAATGAAGGCCTTTAGAAATCAGGAAAAATTGAAATTTTGAGTATTTTTTAACCGATTTTATTGGCTAAAAGTGACAAAAATGCTTAAAAAGAAGCCGACTTGTTTCCGAGTCGGCTTTTTTGTGTTTTTGAGGTCAGTAAAAATTTTATAACTATATGAAAAACAATAATATTTTAAATTGCGTTTCGCATAACGCCCATTATGTTAAATAAACATAAAAGTATTTTTTTCATTTAAAAAAGTAACCTAAGATATAGCCTATTGAAAATAATAGGATAAATTGGAAGTGGATTACGTTTATCTTGATTGGATGGTATTCCAATATATGAAGCATTCTATAGTTAAGGATTCAATAAATGGTGTTGAGTTTTTAAATCTCGTAAATAAATTGAAAAAAAAATATAGATTTCCTTTTTCCGAAGGACATCTATGTGATTTAGCAATTAGCTTTAGTCCTTCTAATTTAGAAAATGTGAAGTCCGATTTGTTATTTATCAATTCATTATCGAGTAATTATGCACTCGGAATTGATGAGAATGAGAAAATTATTCCTATAAATAAGGTGGATATTGATAAACTTTTTAATGAAATTGTTATGGAAGTACAAGGTGATCTAAATATTAATGTAAGTGGGGACAGTCACATCATTGATATGGAGTTATTGCCTCAAAATGATTTATTTAGGCCATTTTTGGAAAAAAATAATGGTGTTTTAGATAGTGATGTAATGAAAAATTTGATGGAACAAATTTGGGATTCAATGGATGATCCTGATTTTTACAAAAAATTTAGGGATCAGGTCTCAAAATTAAAAGAAAAATTTGATGAAGGAAATACTCTTATATCCACAGAATCATCATATTTTAAGGGTATTCTTCCATTTCTAGATTTTTTATTATCAGAAAACCCAGATGATTTTATAGATACCTTTGATGACGTAATTAAGTCTTTTTGTTCTATTAACGGAAGATGTTTTGATAAATTAAAAGTAGGTGACAAAATTGAATTAGCATATTCTATTCTAGATTTTAATCCAAAATATACAGAGAAAAAAATAAATAAAAAAAATAAACCGTCTAACTTGAGACGAGACTGTAAGAACTTATATTTTGCCTCTCAAGCTAAATATTATGTGACAGAAGATGGTGCTACTTTTAAAAAATCTACTTTTGTATGTAAGGCCTTATCATTAAGAGTAAAAGTCTTATCGATGAGTGAGTTTATGGCAAAATTTTGTTAGTAGTATTAATTAAACTTTCCTACAATTAACATAATACGCGTTATGCGTAATCAACTGAATTAGTTGTTTTATTTCAATAAGTTACAATACACAAAAAAGCCTAGGTTTAACAAACTAGGCTTTTTTGTGTATTTTTCACGTTCCACGATTAATATTTAACCGTTTTTCCAAAATTTTGATTAGGTCATCTTGATAATTGCTATTCTTCAAAGATCGCATTAAAGCGTGCCATAACTTCATCTAAAACGTCAGAATCAACTGATTCTAAGCGTTTGGCATGTCGAGCATCAAAGTCTAAAGCTCTAGGCTGATCGCAGCGTACAATACCAGTGGTTTTACTACCTATGACTTCTACAGCAAAACCAGAGTTACGTGCAAAACGCCCACCTGATGTAATCGGTAATACGATCGGCATTTTGGTTATACGGTTGAATGGTTCAGGGGAAATGACCAAGACAGGACGTTTACCTTGTTGTTCATGGCCTAAAGTTGGGTCTAAAGAAATTAAATAGATATCGCCTTTATTCATTAAATCTCTTCTCGACCTACTGATTTCATACCTTCCCAAGCATCTTGTTCAAGGTTCAAAGTCTGTTGTTCAGCAAGAAGATCAGCAAGTTTGTATAATGGTTTCTTTTTAGGTTCAACTAATAATTTACCATCCTGAACATCAAGTGAAACAGTTTTACCTGCATCCAAGCCTAATTTCTTTAGCAATGTCGGTGGTACAGCCAACATTACTGATCCACCAACTTTACGTAGATTGGTATGAAGCATACGCACCTCAAAAGTTATATAAAAGTATAACTATTATCCTTTAAACGATAATTTAGTCAACGTTGTTCTATCCATTCGGTAAGAAAAAGCGACTAAGAAATCCCCTTTTGTTCGGTTCTGGCTCGATATGCTCAGGTACTGGTATACGCTTATTTTCTAGTTCAACTGAAGTAGTCAATCTGTCATTTTTAGGCTCAGGTTCTGGCCGAGGATCTGTTGCTATATCTTGCTCAGATTTTTGATCGGTAAACGTAGTCTTGGCTGTGGAAGGCTTCATTTCAATGAGTGTTAGAAGCGTATCTATACGAGCATTTGCCTTAGATTCACGATCCTCGGCTTTTTCTAATTGTTTTTTTAAAAAATCGATTTGGCTTTTTAGTTCTAAAACCGTTTTATCAGTGTATTCAGATGTATTTTGATTTTGTATTGGAGACGTATCAGTACGTTTTACTTGTTTTGCTCCAAAAGGTTCACCATAGACACGAAGTAGTTCTGAAAAATCTATAAAACCATCATGGTCACGACTTAACACACCATTTTTTATATCTTTATATAGAGTAGCTCTAGATTTTTTATACAGAGTTGCAGCATCACTAACACTGTATTTTGTCGTTGTATTCATAGTGTATTGCTGTGTATTTTGAAAACGTATTGGAGAATACAATATGTGTATTATTCAATACACTCAAGCTTTAAATCCAAGGTTTTTTAGGTGGGGTAAAAACTGCCTTTGTTGTATTGGATCTTTCAGCATTTCTTTGATTTTTGCTGCTAGGCTCTCATAGCTTTCATTACCATTTGCTAAGTTTGAAAATTCAGGTAGGCGTGAAAGCTGATTGCCAAACATATTGATTTGAGCATCTGTCATTTGGTGGAATGCTGCTTGGGATATTTGGGTTAATTCTTGTTGAGATGGTCTAGCTTTCGAGTTAATTCTGAATTGAATATCTGTGATAACTCGACCTTTCTTGAATTGGTCATAGTCAACGGTAATATTGGTATGTTTATTAATTTCACTTACTGCTCTATCTAAGACGTTAGATTTAAAGTTAGACATAGTTGAATATTCAGTCGCATCAAGACCTAACTTTGATCTAAGATCGTTAATACTATATTTCTCAGTTTTTGCTACATTCAACCATTTAATTAATAGCTCATATAGTCTGATGCTATATTTACTCTTAAAGTCAGACACTTGTTCTATATGGTATTTGGTAAATTGTTCGCTTAATCGGCTAATTAAGCTGATAACTTCGTTGCTAAGGTATAAAACAATAAGGCCACTAGAATCTACATAGGTTACTTTGTTTACCCAATTTGCAGTAGTAAGAGCCTCTTGGCCCTTATATCTATCTAACGTGAATTCGGTTTAAGCAGATTTTAATTCAATCGGTTTTAAAATCTGCTGAATCCCAGACTTATATCCATTTACAAGCACCAAAGCATATAATGTTAAAGCAGCAAATATTGTGGTCAGTAGCCCTATTTTTGATCTGTGG
>ERZ724506.555-NODE-555-length-13024-cov-4.212815_pt1 | contig 13024 bp, 5 predicted proteins | sample MGYA00376039_ERZ724506 | MGnify/ENA primary metagenome ERZ724506 (study PRJEB28724, sample SAMN07190887) | wastewater metagenome | isolation source: effluent of sewage treatment plant in Hong Hong | place: USA: Christiansburg, Virginia | collected 2016-03-01 ... | reverse complement strand
AATGGTAGAAGAAGAAAAATGGACCTCCTCTCCTCACGAACTTACCTCTATATTTTAAGTCTTTGGGATTGGATTAATCATATAAAAATTCTCTGTTAGCCAATTCAGTCTAGTAATATGGTCCTAAAGAGATAAACCCAGTCTTTTAAGATTTGATTAAAAAGAAGGTCACTAATTTCAATGACTTTAAAAAACCAAAGAGCCATATCTTCGATCAAAAGCATGCCTAGAATTTTATGAAGAGCATCTACAAAGCAAGAGCTGCTACTAAGCTATTTGAAAGCTTAAAAAATGAGTAATATAAAGGAGTTTTTGGTCTAATAAAATAACTAAAATCAGGATAGCCTAATGAATATTTCGATTGGCTTATAAATTTAGTTGGAAAAATTTTGATGGTTGCATTTTTAGCTGAGGCGGAAGTTTATTTAGAGAAAAAATAATATAACTCAGTCCTTGAGAGACTTAGACTGATGCTAGTACTTGGATTGAATTTTATTAATCGACAATAATAAAAAGCTCTTATCAGTAACTGTTTTTACTGGGCCACTGAGATATCAATTGGCCTCCCTTAAGACTTAAAGTCTGAAGTCGAAACAATAACTCAACTTCTGAATAGCTAAGGCAAGCAGAGCCCTTACGATTAACTATTCTTAAGTTAAAATGCTTGTGTAACAATTTTTTAACCTAGAATGTGATTTAATAAATGAAGAACTCCACAGATATCCAAGATGCACTCTGGAATTTGAGTCGAAGCTAAAATACTTATATTGATAGTCTATTACACTCTAGAGAAGAAGTGAAGGGTAAAATGTAAGTAGCAAATGATATGTATCGAGAAATGAAGAAAAAGAATGTCCCTCTAACCAAAGGATAAAGAGAACAAGTAATTAAAAGACTGAGTAAATGATAAGGAAATTGTAGATTGAATAATATTAGGAATGGGTAAAATACTAATTTAAGATTTGTTAATTGCTTTTAGATATAATTAGGATAGAATTATAAATTAATTTATTACAATTAAATAGAACCATCCAAAATGGGTCGTATGCAATGCAAGGGGAAAGGTAAGGGTATTAGCTCCACTGTTACACCCTTCAAAAGAAGATGCTCTAAGTGGGTGTCTCATACTCCTAAAACTATAAGCGATTTAATTGTTACTATGGCCAAGAAGGGTATGTCACCATCTCAAATTGGTGTTGCTATCCGAGATAAAGAAGCTGTCCCAAGCATTAAGCTGCTCACAGGGCAAAAGATTGTTAGACTCCTCAAGAAAAATGGTAACTCATTAATTAATGTAGGATGCGCTCCATAAATCCCTGAGGATATCTACTGCTTGATAAAGAAGGCCGTCAACATTCGACGACATCTCGAGAAATGCAGAAAGGACACAGATGCCAAGTACAGATTAATTTTAGTTGAATCTAAAATCCATAGACTTGGTCGTTATTATAGAAGAACAAAAAGATTACCCAACAAATGGAAATAGTACAAAATATAATTAACATAGTAATGCAAAAACTGCTTCAGCAATGGTTTCTGCCTGATTAATCATTATTTCATACATATCTGTCATATATTCATATATTTATCAGTTTTATGCACAGCACTATATAAATTTATACACTTTACCCGACATATCTAAAAACTGTGAGTTTTAACTGAATATATTTGGTTTTTATTATAAATATTTTTTTATACCTCGTGTCAGTTAAATTTAACCATTTAAATATTAAAAGTATGGGCAAAAAATCGAAATCTAAATAAGAAGAGATCATTTAAACAATTCAATAGGAGTCTTCGGCTCAGAAGAATAAAATGCTTAGGAAGAAACCCTGGTCTTAAGATGAAGATAATCTAGTCAAGAAGCTAGTTGAAAAATATGGACCTCAGAGATGGTCATTCATTGCCAAATTCGTGCCAGGGCGTCTTGGAAAACAATGTCGAGAAAGATGGCATAATCACTTAAATCCTTCAATCCTCAAATCTTAATGGATGTTCGAATAATAGTGGATCTTATTTCTAGCGCATATGGCACATGGTAGCAAGTGGGCATAAATGACTAAAATGTTGCCTGGTCGCACAGACAACTCTATAAAAAACCATTGGAACTCAACCATGAAAAAGAAAGTACCAGAAATGATGAGCGCTCTCAAAGGTAAACATCACAATAATTGTAGATTTACTTGCCAAATCAAAAGCAACTTTATTACAAGGATCGAAATTAGACCATTTTTTAAAGATCTAAAAGCAGTTATTATCAGTAATATATGACAACAAAGAAAACTTACCTTTCATTCCTGACCTAAACATTGAAGGACAAAGTTCGACAGGCCGTGCATTTGGAAACTTGATCTCTTCAAATAATAATAATCATAAAACAAATTCTATGGAGAAAAAAATTGGATTCAGTATAAATGTTAGCAAGATTTCACCTGATAGAAATCATAATTCTAATAAAGCAAAGAGCACAGCAATTTTAAATAGAACAATGAATGGGCAATTCTGCTCAAAATCAACCTAAAAATATTTAGACATTTCCGATCCTGGAATGCTAAGTTCGTTTAAAAAATCATAAAGATCGAATATAATGAACCAAAATCTAGGATCTTTGATATTCGAAACACCCCCAAAGGGAAAAGAAAGTCGAAATTATTTGAGTCTGAAAATAGACGACGTAAATAGATTTTTCGAGTAAAGAATTTAAATCAGCCCTACTCCTTTCAAATGTTAAGAGTAGGCTGCAAACGAAACAGTTCAGAACTACTTAAGTCCCAGCAAATTTATCATCTCTAGATCAAGCTACAAAAATTTTTGATTTCAATTAATCTTGCATACAGTGATTTATCTAATTTTCATCATTTATAACTCTTAACTCATAATTTAAATAAAATTCTATCATTCATCTTACATTCTCTATTCTTATTCTTCTCTCATTTCGTTATTAATTTATTCAATTTTATTCCTTTTACTTTATTTTTTTACTTACTTCTTAAATTCTTTCTGTCTTTACTCTCTCTTATTACCACTCTAGACATTTTCATTATCATTTCTATTGGTGTTTTGTTATTCTTATTAATCCTAAATTTTCCCAAACCCTTCCTTGAATGAAACAAACTTAAGTTTCATCCTAGGACCGATCTCTATTAATTTAACTTCTTGCTGATTCTCTTGAGTTTCCTTCCCATCTTTATTTTCATTCGCTTTTATATTCTGTAAGTACTCACCAAAAGATCGAAATTATGACAGATTCGAGTGGATTTTTGATGTTAATTATTTAAATGTGTGGTTTATTCCTCCTTCGTTGATGATTATTTTATAGTGTCTGAAATAAATGCATTTTTTATTTGGTTGATAGGTGAAACTAAGCACTCTTTTCACAATCTTTAAGTTTATAGTCTCAAGATTAATACTAGAGAACATTTCTTGAAGACTTCTTCCAATTTGCCTGACTTGATTGTTCTCTGTGAAGTTATTGAGCACAATCAAGGGCTATTTCAAAGAGAAATTAAAATGTTACCCATTATTTTTAAGGATATCTTTCATTCTACAATAGTTCATGACCCTGAAGAGTATTTCTCCACCTCCAACTTTAATAAAGCGGGCATATGTCTCTAGATTTTAAAAATTATTATACTTTATTTTGATTGTTGAAATGCGACTAAATGCGTAACTTCATAATATTTGGCTGCCTTTAAATAACTTTTAATTGACAGCTTGTTTGAGTCTTCAAGCTTCATTGCTGTGTTCGGGTAAAAACATTTTCTGAAATCTAATGATAACTCTCGTAAAGTATCGGAGCATTTTCCTTTCTTAAATACGAATGTTTTTGGGATATCTTTTTCTTATACTGGATCTGCTTCTTTGTGGCTTCTTGCTTTTTTCTAAATATATCATAGGCTATACCCTTCTGCCTCCAACTTTTGGCATTTCTTTTTATAATAAATTTTATAAATCAAAGATAGGAAAAATATTCTCATATATTTAATAATGATTCTTATGATTCTTTTTATAAATATCAATTAGTTTGACAGGCTTGTTATCAGTGGGCCTTTGGCTTTGTCCCATCCACATACAAATTTCTTGAAGCTTTAGGAAGTTCTACGATTGATCCGTTAAACTTTTAATCAACTTCTACTTGGCATCCCAATCGACTTGTTCCTGTCAATCCAAATGCTAAATCTAATAAATCTTCTTATTATTCTTTTGCAGGAGGCAGTTTCGAGTAAATTTAAGAGGGTAAAATAACATGGCATGTAGAACAGGCCAAGGAAGCTTCACATGCTCCTTCAAGCTACACATCATTAGCTTTTGCAACATCAAGTATATGCTGTCCCTTTTTACACTAGACAGGCTTCAGTGAACCATCCCTTAATTTAAAACTAAATTTGATGGTAGACATGTGAAAGGTGAGGAGTAAACTTTTGCTTAGTTTTACAACATTATATGAATTTATCATGAATTTTACTAAAATATTATAAAAATATATAAATTAAGAGCTTATTCTAATATTACTACAAAATCATTCTTATTAACTGTAATTTAATAGACTTTCTTTGGTAACTTCTTCCCTCTTTACAAAAGTTTCCCTCACAGGAATCAATGGAAGAATTCCAAAGGCCAAAAATATAATGGAAGATGCAATCAGAGGATTGATTCCGATGTCATTCATTGCTGTGATTATGTAAGGGACGGCGATTCTGCCACACTGACTCAGTCCCACCGTCAGTCCAATCGCAGTAGATTTGATTTACGCGGGAAAGGACTCTGTCTCAATGATGGAAAGAAAAGAGTAGGCGTAGACGCACCCAATTCGAGTGACAGATATCACTATGCTTTGGAGCACATTGCTGTCGTTAATGAAACTGAATAAAAATGAGAGTCCCGTCACAGAAGTGAACAAAATGGCGATAATTAACCCTTTTTTTCTTCTGACCTTGTTTATTATATAGCTTGTGCTTAAGTAAGCTAAAAATTCATGGACACCAATCAGGAACATACTAAATCCAAAATTGTAACCAGTCCTTTCTAATGAGCCTTGGACTCCAAAGTAAAATATATTGTATGCTATTTGAGATATTGCCAAACATAGGACTGTCCTAATAATTAACTTATTTTTAAATATTTTAGTCATTGTATCTTTCATGGATGCTTTTTATTGTTTTGTCTCAGATTTTTTTAATTGATCTATCATTTCAGATGCTAATCTTTTAATTTAATCGACATCCTATTGTTAAGCTTCATTGTATTTGCTCAGTTTGTCGATATTTATATTGAATTTTTCAATATCTTTGGCCATTACAAGGCAATATTCAGGGGACTAGAGAAGAAAAAAAGAAAGGATAAAGAATACACAAGATGGAATTAAAACAATAAAGATTAAAAAGAAGTCCCATTCAGGCTTGTAATTGTAAAGAAAATAGAAAGATATCTCACTGAGACCCCTAAATTAAAATTGAATTACCAAACAGAGGCGTATATTAAGATGGCACTTTGGCGAAAAGAATTCTTGCAGAACTACCCAGTGATAATATATGTCAATAAAATCAAGCCTGAGCATTGGATACCATTTATAAAAGACCCAATTATCATTAATATCACATAGTTTTTATATATTCCCAAAATTGACAGACTCATTGATAAAATTCCCATAAAAAAAGCAATTATTATGGCAGGACGACGGCCATATAAATCGCCGAATGCTGGCAAACCAAACATTCCAACGAGAGCTCCGAATGCAAAGATAGACTGAATGAAAGATCGACTCTGCTTATTTTCGCAATACAGACCATCTTAATAAGTGGCAGTAAAATCATTTGTGATTTTGCAATTCTAATTGATTGTAAATGAGTTGGATCCAAAATTTGATGAGCATGCTTAGATTTAAGTTGCAGTTTGGCCATCGCACTAGAAGAGAGGATTCATATATACGTAAGAGGGAATCATGGCCCCGTAAGTTATTTCAAACCACACGAAGCACATGTAAATCACAAAAATTCTTTGATAATTCGATTTAATACTAATTTTATCAATACACTAACGAATTTTTTTTATCTCACTTTCTTACATTTTATTTAATATTTTTAATATCGATTCATTAAAAGCTAAATTGTTAAAAATAATTTGAATTGGATTTTTGAACATCAAATTTTTATTGTATATTAGAACTATTTCTACTATTTATTCATAAAGATTCTTATGAACTGTAATTTAGGACTTCTTTTTAGTTGATTTCTTACTTTACAAAAGTTTCCCTCACAGGAATCAATGGAAGGATTCCAAACGACAAAAATACGATGGAAGAGGCAATCAGAGGATTGATTCCGATGTCATTCATGGCTGTGATTATGTAAGGCACAGCGATTCTGCCACACTGACTCAGTCCCACTGTCAGTCCGATTGCAGTAGATTTGATTTATGCGGGAAAGGACTCTGTCTCAATGATGCAGAGAAACGAGTAAGCGTAAACGCACCCAATTCGAGTAACTGATATCACTATGCTCTGCAGCACATTGCTGTCGTTTACAAAACTGAATAGGAATGAGAGTCCCGTGACAGAAGTGAACAAAATTGCTATGATTAACCCTTTCTTTCTTCTGATCTTGTTAATGATATAGCTGGTAGTCAAATAGGCTAAAAATTAATGGATTCCGACTATAAGCATACTAAATCCAAAATTGTAGCCAGTCCTCTCAAGTGATCCTTGGACTCCATAATAAAAAATATTGTAAGAGATTTGGGTCAATGCTAAACATAAGACGGTTCTGATATATAACTTATTTTTAATTATTTTCCCCATAGTTTATGTGAAAGATGCCTTTTTTTGAATCTCTTACTTTTTTTGGAATGAATTTATCATTTGTGCTCCTAATTTGATTATTTATTCCACGTACTCTCGAGGAGACTCGTTATATTTACTTAATTTATCGATGTTTTTGCTGAATTTCTTAATATCTTTGGCCATTACGAGGCAATACTAAGGAGATTAAATAAGAAAAAATGATAAAATCATCAGTACAACAGAAGGAATCAGGACAACTGCAAATACATAAAAGTTCCATTCCGGTCTGTAGTTGTAAAGGAAATAAAATGATATCTAGCCGAGACCCCTATATTAAAAAACGTAATACCAGCATGATGAATATAATAGAATGGCTCTTTGCCTAAAAGAGTTCTTACAGAACTACCCTGTGATGATGTACGTCAATAAAGCCAAGCCAGAACACTGCACTCCATTCAGGAAAGAGCCTATTACCATGAAAGCGACATAATTTTGGTAGATTCCTGTAATCGTGAAGTAAATCGAAATCATTTGGAGGATATAAGAGAAAATAATTGCGAGGCGGCGACCATACAAGTCACCAAATACTGGAAGTCCGAACATTCCGACGAGGGCTCCAAACGCAAATATGGACTGGATGAAAGATCGACTCTGCTTATTTTCGCAATACAGACCATCTTCATATGTGGCGGTAAAATTATTTGTTATTCTGCAATTTTAGTTGATACTATAGCTGATGGCAAGTGCATCAGAGGAGCAGGCTTCAGTTTCAGTTGCAGACCTTTAATTACACTAGAAGAGTGGGTTCATATAAATATAGGATGGTATCATTGCGCTGAATGTTATCTAAAACCATACGAAGCACATATAAATGATGAAGATGGTTTGATACTTCGATTTAATACTAATTTTATCCATACATTATCGAATTCGTATTAGGGAAATTTCACTTTCTTACATTTGTGTTTATTTAATTCAATAGAATATACTTGATAATAAATAATCATATAACTTATTGTTATGATAAAGCTTATGCGTTAATTATTAATAAATATAATATCTACTTGAAACTATATATTCGTAAAATTAAATATATCTTCTTATGGATTATCAAAACTATTTCTCATTATCTTTCTTCTACTACTTCTGCGAATTTTCCATTTTATTTTTAGCTTTCATCGTTTTTAGAGTTATTTTTTTTCAAGTAGGTCTCTCGTAGGCCTAAAATAGGGAAAATTCCAAAAATAACAAAGAAAAAAGAAGTGGCGATGATGATATGAATTCCGAGATTGTTAAAAAAATTTATAATGTATGGAACAATTATTCTGGATATTTCGCCTATGCTCACCAGGATAGCAACAGCTGTTGATCTAATTTATACAGCCAATAGCTAACTCTGTAACAGTAGTAAAAAACAGTAAGCATAGACTGAACCAATCCTTGACAATATTAGAATTCCTGTTTGAGCAGCTTGGTTCTCTTTCACAGCCTGCAACATAAATAGAAGCCCAACTCCAGAGGTAAATAAAATAGATACAAAAAGGCCAAGCCTCCTTGGGATGAATTTAGTAATATAACTGGCACTTAGGTAAGCCAAAAATTAATTGGCTCCTACCATGAGCATACTGACCCCAAAATTAAACCCTGTCCTCTCCATTGAGCCTTGGATGCCATAATAAAAAAAGTTAAATGATATGAGCTCTATCATCAAGCAAACACATGTAGTCAGGTTGGCCTTGTTGAAAACAATTTTCTTCAATGTCTCTACGAGCAATCTCTACTTCTGTTGCTTTAGCTTTAATATCTAGATGATTTCTTAGGCTGATTATTTTATTTATAACTGCTATTGTTCAGAAATTCTGTTATACCGAGCTAAGGATGTGAGGATTTCTTTGAATTTCTTGATATCTTTTTTGATAAAAATTGCATACACGGGAGACTATAGTTTGAAATAAATTAATATTATCAGAATAAAACCTATTGGAATTAACATAGCGTAGAGTAAAAACTTATCCCATTCGTTCATATAGAAATAGAACAAATAAAAACACATTTATCCCAAACCCCACATGGAACAGTAAATTAATAAGCATTTTTGCCTCATAGTTTCAGGGAAAAAATCGCAAGTCAATATGAACCCCATTATAGTCATTCCTCCTCCAAAAACTCCTGTCAAAGTCGAACTAAAAATGACTAGTATTTCTAAATCGTATATGATAGCTATTATCATGGTAGAAATGGCAATAACTCCTACTACAAAAACCCCAATAATAGACCTTCTCCTGCCGAAAAAATCTCCACTGAGAGGGAAGGCTAGCATGCCGATGACCAAGCCTAAAGCGAATATCGATTGAACGGTCGATCTTATATCTAATTTATCACAATATAGCTCATTTTTGACTGCAGCTGTAAAATCGTTTTAGATTATACACCCATTTAAATTTTGGCATGCTTACTTTTCAGTCCGTTTCTAACCAGAGCATTTGAACAAGGGATTCATAAAGACGAAGGATCCTATCATTGCATTAAATGTTATTATAAGCCAGATTGAACTAATGATAATGGCCACGAAGACCTGATATCTCGGACGTTTCGACATTTTCTCCAACAGTTACTTATACTTCACTGCTTCTATAGTATTTTAGTCGCTATCGTTCCCGAGATCAATGTTCACCAATGATTTCGTTTCCATAGATTAATATAAGTCATTAAGATCATTGGATAAAAGTGATAAATATAATCATAAAAATATGGAAGTTTTTCGTAATTACCAAGAAGTAATAATAAAAAACTACGCAAATAGGAAGAGAGACAAAAAAAATGAATTATTATGACAATATAAAAGTTATAATACTACTGATATAGAAGATAAAATAAATTATGAATTGGAAATAAATCATAGGGATAGTTGCTCTCTTAATTTTTTATTACTTCTTATTTTGCTTATTGAGTGCTATTAAATCAGTTTACTCATTTCGCTTTTTTGTGGTTGTTATTAATAAGTTAAAGAATATTTTCCACGAGTGTTCTGTTGAATACTTTTCGAAATGAGTTATAAAACTTTCCTACCGTCACTGCAGCCTAACTAGCTGATAAATTTAATTGCCAAATTTTTACTCGTGTGCTTCGAAGCCTCAAATGGAACTCTAAGTTATTGATATGAGTTACTGTTAAAAATACCAGGCTAATTTTTTTGTTGAGATTTACGTCTAATTTACCAGGTTCTTAACGATTGGGAGAATAAAAGTGTTGCTCAATTCGAATTGCTTTAAGTTATTGACCAAATTATTGACTAGGTTAAAAAATAAAATACTTAATTCATTATAACTCATGTCATCTTCGATATTAGACTTTATAGAAATGTCTTTCGTGAGGGTCGGCTTGCAACAGGTGTCTTCGTTCAGGAAATTTTAGTGCCTCTTTCTCAACAAGCTTAGCTAAGTCTCCACATATTTTTGCACCCGCTGATATTAGTTCGCCAGAAGTAATTCTTGAATTGTTATCAGATCTTTCATTCGTTCACGAATATAAAATTCTATTTCATATTGAACATTCCGCTGCAAAATATCTCTTTCTTCTCGAAGCCTGCAGATCTCAGTTTTGGCATGACTAGGCACAGTTTATGAGGAATTTAATTTCGCGATTAACACGGGGAGGGAGTTGTTGCTGTGTTTTCCTTCCGATTCTTATGATTATTAGGATAATTTATATTAACTACATTTTCTCTGTAGTGGTGTGGAAGCCCCAGTGTCTTTCAGAGGTGAGATTGGGATTCTATTAAATTTGTTTGGACTTAAAAAGGCGTTGTTATTTTGCTCTTTGACTTTGGAATCAAGTTGGAGGGTAGTGGAATCCTTTGCAATTTTTTGTGACATTCTACTAAATTCGATACTATGTTTTTTTTTATAATTGTTATAGCTTGAGAATCTTGATAATAAAGTTCAAAATAACAAGAAAATATTAAAATCCTCATTAAAACACTTTAGATTTTATTTATTGCCGAATCGGTTAACTAAATTTAAAAGTTATACTCAAGCATTGTATATTTATCAGACTATTAACTCTTTTCCTCTCATTTATCATTTTAAACTCTATTCATGATTACCAATTAACGTTCATATTTTTCATAGAAATTGGAAAATATCTTCCAAAATAGGTTAAATCGGACGCTGAGCTGAATTAAAAAAAAATTTACGTTTCACTCTTAGCTTTTGAAAAACCCAGAGTTAATACATTTATCACCGAATCTATAACACAACAAGATAGACCAACTAATGATATAAAATTAAACTTATTTAAAATTTCTATCACTTTTTTATCCTCTCATATAAATTAAGAAAAATTAAATTCATAATTATTATAAAATTATCATTATTTCAATCAATTTTAATATTCTTCGCTCTACTAGTCTTCGTCAATTTTTGATAGTACGTTTTCCAGCTCAGTTTTAAGCATTTCTAATAGTTTTCGTTTGCTCTCTTCGTCCAGGTTATGCTTCTACCCAAACTCTTCGGTCACGTGAATCAGCCTATTCTCATCTCCTCTGTAGAGAATTATCCTGTCTACTTTCTCTCCTAAATTTACATCTAATATCAATGTAGGGATCTAGTTTACCTATTTGACGCTCTATCTTCTTTATCTTACTTTCTCACCTCGCTCAAAGAATTTCTTCTTTTATTAATGTTACTGCCTTCCTTTGTGAAGCCGATATAAAGTTTACTAAGTTTGCTTGCTTGGTGGAACAAGGGGTTTTTTAGGTGGTTTGTTTCGATTAATCTGAGGTTTAAATGTGCATTATGGGTCAGCTTATTGATGCCTGCTTGCTTGAAGGGACTATTTTTTTATCTTGACTTATTTATGATACTCATATAACTCCGACGATTTTTTTGAACCTGCGTTCACATTTCCTGACTCTGAGGCTTTCGAGCATGCCAATGATGATATCATCGTATTAGGTTTAAATGTACACTACTTTAATTATTAGTCATGTTTATCTTCTTTTTGTTTTTCTTTCTTCAAATCCTTGGCAATTTTATGAAGAACGAGAAGTTCAGTATGAGAAATCACGCCATCTTCAGGAATCTTAAATTCAAGCTCAGGGCATTATTGAAGAAGTTTATTGGCCTATTAGAGCATCCCGTTTCTAAATTTTTCTGCCATTTAAACACTCTGTTTATTAATAGTAGGCTGGAAAGAAAAGCTCTCATTTTTTTATTCAGTCTTCCTATTAGAATCAGATGAAAGTCGATTCCGATAAAATAGGTTAAACTGTTTTTGAAGCCTTCGGCCTTAAATATCATCAAGGTTGAATTATTTTTCAGGGTCTGGCTCTTAGCCTTCTTCAAAGTTCACTGGATTTATATGATAAATTCCAATAATACCAAGTAGAAATACGCAAACATTTCGAGCATTAACTTTATATCTCTCTAAATTCTGGTAAGCCTCATGAACTAAGGTCCTTTAAATGGTTGAAGATTTACTTTCTTGTTCTTATTAATTTGTAACAAATCCTAATTTCTTCAGCAGTTCATTAAAAACTACATATTAAATGTTTGCTTGAGATGATGTATCAATTTATAACTCTTCCAGTGTAAAAAAATATTATTTAATGAATTTTTGTGCTGCGTATTTTTCCTTGTTGTAATTTATAGGCTTTTAAGTTTTTTAACTTACTGATGTATTCGTGAACAAAACTTATTTTCCTTTTTCTTGCCTTCTCATAGCATCTTCATACAGAATCTATTGAACTGGACCTTCTCTAATTAAATTCTTGCTTTTGACATTGATTGTTGGGTGAAAATTGTTTACTTATTGTTAAACTTATTTTTCTTTTTAACTTAAGGCATATAAACGTTAGAAAACAGTGGCACTTTCATTGCTCTCTTTTCTTTTAGTAAGATTATTATTATTAATTTTTGGCTTATAAGTACCCTTTTCCTTTTTCTCTTCAATATTTTTCTTTAGCATCTCACACTTGTCCTTTACTTTCTGGGTATGAGCGTATTGATTCTCTAAAAATTGGTGGAAATTTCTTTTAGGTGCTTTCTCATAGTTTGTTTTAGGTTTGAAAGTACATTATGAAAATAACTTTTCTTTTTGTTAATTTTCTAATTATCTTCTTCTCATTTCTTTATAAGCTTGCTGTTTACTCATTTACTCTCCAATCTTTTTTTGCTTTTACTTTAATACTCTGATCCTTTCATTTTATTTATTATTTCAGTGATGGTCCAAACTAGGGGTTTGGGG
>ERZ724506.554-NODE-554-length-13037-cov-11.110153_pt1 | contig 13037 bp, 7 predicted proteins | sample MGYA00376039_ERZ724506 | MGnify/ENA primary metagenome ERZ724506 (study PRJEB28724, sample SAMN07190887) | wastewater metagenome | isolation source: effluent of sewage treatment plant in Hong Hong | place: USA: Christiansburg, Virginia | collected 2016-03-01 ... | reverse complement strand
CTCTCTGAATTTAAATACTATCAAATTTAGATGACGAAAATTATAAAGATATAAACTGGTATTGTACATTAATTAATTTTTTATAAGGACAACTACACTATGATAGAAAAGAATTTAGGCTGGCTCTTTAAAGCTTTATCAAAGTCTACAAAGCCTTATTTGATAAGACTTTTATAATTTATAATTAATAAGATAAAATTATCCTTATAGATTGCTTTAATTTAATGGCACTTTGTTTTGAAGAAATTAAAAAATATAAAATATCTATAGATATATTACTATTAGCATAAATAACATTTGGTATTAATAAGAAACAAACCTTAAAAAAAAATACTCCATATGAAGGCCTAAAAAGTTTTATGGCTTCTAAACTCACACTAAACAAATCCTTAGAAGAACTTATACTTATGACTTGTTCTCACTTATCCTTCAATTATTCAAATATTTCAGACTAAAAAAATACCAGATACTTCTACTTAAAAAATATTGAGATGCATTTAATTATTCTCAGCAAAAATTTTATTACTTTTTAATTTGATGCTGAAGGTTTCTTTAGAAATATTTTATAAACCTCTACTATATTTTGAGAATAAAAATGCTTTGCTTCCTCAATAATAGTTATTGAAGAATATAATAGACTTTTGATCTAGAATAAAATTTAAACATAGTATTTGAGAGGAACTCTTTTGTACTAAAGAGGCATTTAATATTAGTTTCTTTATTGCTATAACGTAGAGTTAATTAAATAAAAGTAAAAGTTTGATTTGCAGGCACTTGAAAAGTTAATGAACGAACCCAAAATGAGCCTATAATCTTTCTAAAATTCAAAATTCAAAATCTATAAGACTTTTAAGGAAGCAAAGGAATATTCATTAAAAGCTGTATAGTTTTTAGTCCAAGCTTAAGAATCACTAACAATAGAATTATAACCCGAATTATTTTTAGATATTGAACTAAAAAAGATTAATTTTCAAAAAGTATAAATGGAGAATGAAGACTCAGCTAAAATATGAAAACAAAGTAATTAAAAAATTATAAAAGACATTTCAGATGTTTTGAGAAAAATTGATCGATAAAAATTCTAAGAGCAAACATTGAATCTATGTATAAGACTTGCTGATATTAGTGATGAGCAGGTTAAGATCTACAAAGAATAAGAAAACTTAAATGCTGAATAATAAACAAGCTTATTTATGCAAGTTAAGCAGAGTAAAAAAGCATGGAAAAAATGCTTAGAAATATTAGAACATTAATAACATAGAAATTATAAGCTAATTGCTGATTGTTTAGTGTTCTTAGCAAAATGTTATGAATTTGGAGAGAAAAAAATATAGAGAAGTCAATAATATTATTTAGAGAAATAGTTAACACTTACTGAGAAAGCTTTGGGATATATTTAAAAAATAGAATAGCTAAATTTACACTAATGTTCTTAGGAAAAGTTATAAAAAAAGGTTGTTTTAAGTTATATTTAGTAACTCAAGTAACAAATTTAAATGCAAAATAATTAATTAATATTATACTGTAAATGGATCTTATAAAAAAAGAGCTTACGAATGCAAAATACTTAATTGTTCATTATAATGATTAATTTGTGCAGCTAGCTTAGGAAGACACTACTATGATAGACAGTAGCTAAAACATACCTTACTTTAGCTACAGAATATGATTTGAATATATAATAGACAAAAATAATAACATAATAGATAATGATATTGGCTGGGGCTGTTTGCTAAGAGTTGGATAATAAATTCTATACTCTTTTTTGATGTGAATAAATCAAGCCAAAAATGATATAAATAAGCTTGATTTATTTTTAGATTATTTTCAAGAATTTAAATAAACTCAAGGCCTGTTTAGCATATAGAGAATTTTACTACTAGCAGAGAAGAAATAAAACTATTAAATAAAATAATATTTATGATCAACATAATTTTTTAGTATTGTAAAAGAAATTCTCAAAAATGATAAAAAAACTTAAATTTTAACAACTTAATTTAAAATGATTTAATTTTCAGAAAATATTATTTAATTTCATAAGATTTATTCTAAGGCATTTAATTATAATAAAAATGATAATGAATAAACAAAAACTTAATAAGATATAACTTAAGACCTAGAAAACTTAGAGTATATAAATAACATTCTTATTATAATAAATACTTGCTTAGGTATTTAAAATATAGAGCCTAAATATTTTTGTGTTATTGAAGAATTTTTAAAGCTTCAAATTTCACTTGGAGCAATAATAAGCAGTAATTAGTCAGCTTTTTATGCAATTGGAATTACTAACAATAAATAATTACTATATTTAGACCCACACAAGGGCTATAAAAACAAACAATATTCTCAGCATAATATTTAGGAGTTTTTGCAGGACTATTTTCTCAACAAAAAAATACATTAAATTTCACATGAGAAACTCAATGGCACAATTTCCTTTGCATTTTGTGTATGAAATAATCAAGACTTCATTTGCTTATAAAACACCCTCAAATTATTAAAAAACATACTTCAGGATGACTACTTCTTTGCTCATGAATATTAGCCTCAAAACTATGAAGATACTCTCAGTGACCTTAACAACCTCATAGATCTTGTTTAATAACTCTATAATTTTATAACAATATTAATAATACTTAATTTATATAGACAAAAAGTTATAAAATTAAATTTTTTAATCATCATTAAATCTCAGCCTAACACCCATATTTGATAGCTCAGTAATGGCACATTTATTTTGAAGATTTTCTAGCTTCGTTCCAAGACTAAATACTACACTTGTTTATTTAGAGAGCTTGTTAACTAAAGCCAAGCCTAGATTATTATCAGTGTCAAGCTTGGCCTTGATTGACAAATTTTCATGATCTTTTTAATAATAAATTGTATGCTTGATATTCTAAGGATCTTGGGTGTTTATCTAGCTCTCTAATCCTATCTTAGAGCTCTTAAGACCTCCATAGACCACTCCCAAGGACAACTGGCCACTCATGTTGCTCCAAGGCTTCTATTCTTTCTAATCAAACTGCACACCAAATGCCACCTTGTCCATCTAATATCCAGCTCTTATTTTTCTTTCTTAGCTTCCTTTGTAGAGATCACTCAAGTCATATTTGGCAAAAATACTAGCAAATCTTTTTCCTTAATTATATTGTAAGTATGTCTGTCCTTGATACTTGTTACTTGAACTATCAAGACTCATTTAAACCTCTTGCTTATTATCTTACTGAGCCAATAATATTCTTACCAATTGTTCCAATAACTCCAGTGGTAATTTCCGAGGTCTAGAACAACCCATCAGTCTAGTAACCTACATAAGGGTTGATCCATACAGAGGTGTTTTTAAGACCTAGTTTTTATGAGACCTCCTTTGAGTCCAGATCAACCAGCATTCAAATACTATTCTCCTTAACACCAAATCTTGTCTTAGTGTTATTGATAACCGTGTCAACTTATAAATCATAGCTTAGAGGCTTATTTGTCTTAGGATTAGTGTCAATGGTTGTATTAAGCTTGAGATTTGATGACAGTGTCTTAAAGCTTCCCTAGACCCCAATGCTACTTTTCGCATTTAAACTCTCACTAAAAAACTCTACTTAATTTACTATGTGTTTCAGAACTTGGCAATTAAGAAAAATTCAAATTCAATGGCCCAACTTTTGGCTTTGCCATTCTCTCTACGTTAAATTCCATTATAAATTTTAAATCAAATTCTTAAAAATTTGCGACTTTTTTTAGCTTCAAAATATTCTCTATGTTATCTAGCTCTGCAGCTGTGGTGTCCATGCCGCAGAAAGCTATCCAGTCATTGGCAACCATTCCTGATCCAATAAGCTCAGATCCTCTGTTGATGGTTGCAGCACCAATTGGCACCTCCATTATGTTGGCAAGCTCTTCATACTCCTATATTGAGCAGCATGGATGGACAAGTCCTCCAAGATTGTTGAACTTCGAGTAAGTTCCTACCAAGGCATTGCCTGATATTGTTGTCTTATAGACCTCAACTCCAAGAACATCAGCTATGATCTCCTCACTGTCTCTGTCAAACTCAGGATGAATAAGGGCTGAGTAATCATTAGTAGCAATGCAGTTTCCAAGAGCTGAGATTCTGTCATCAAGCTTACGAATTCTGATTGTGTCTGGGAGCGAATTTCTAAGATTTAAAAGTTCTTGATCAGTTATTGTCATTGGCACTAGAAGACCGTTCTTGTTTCCGACCACCATTGTGCCGACAATTTTAAGGCCTGAAATTTGAGCATGGACTATTGGAATATGTGGCTCCAGTTCTTGTTAAAATGATGAGTAAAAGTTCTCTGTTTTGTTGCAGCCTACTAGACAATAGGTGTTGGTTAATAAGGAAAAGACTCCTACTTCACTTGAGCTTTCAAATCTTGTTCAATGTGCCATTTCTAATTTATATTTAATTTTTTTATTTTTAATTAATTTTATATTTAGTAATTTTTAGTAATGAATATTATTGAATTAAATTTATTAATTTGAAAGATTTTGTTGCCCCTAGTGTTAAATGTTGAGATTTTAGATATCCATTTATTATTAAGACTTTTGTTAAATATTTATGTGATTATTTTAGTTGAGTTTTTCTGAAGTGGAGTCAAATGGCTTTTTGTGTATTTTGTTCATTTTTTGAAATATATTATTAAAATCAATTTGTTACTATTGCTTAGTTTATTATAGAGAGAAAAGAGTATAATTATTAAGTTACTAATTTTATTTAAGGACATTTATTGGCTTTTGCTTATTGGGTTATTTTTAGGCTTTTTTTATATCACTATAGTTCTTAATATCTTTAAATAATCTATCTCATGATAAGGCTTTGTTTTCTATATTTTAGAACGTATTTAAATTATGAATGTTTCTTTATTAGACTGAGATTAATTTAGTCTTTTTTTAGCTACTGAATTCATTCTAAATCTAAGGTAGTTATTATTTATGTTTTTTGAGAGCTAATTATGACTCAGAAAGAGGATTATTTTTATAGAGATTTTACTTAATATTTTGCTTTTGTTTTTTTAAGCTGTTTTCTTTAGGGATTATTTTTAATGAATTTTCATCAAAACTTTATACAGCTTTATACTTATGCATTTAATTTACAGTCTTGTGTCTATGCTGTTGTTTGGGCTTAAAAAATTGTTAAGGCTTTTACTGTTAAATAATTTTTTTATTGTTTTAGGGTTTTTCAAATTATTAAAATCATTGCTGAGTGGAGCCAAAGAACTAATACTATATAATTTGTTATGTATTTAATTATCATTCTTAAATTTATTTATCTCCTTAATTTATCTTTTCTGGAGCTTATTAATTTGATTTTAAAATACAGACGCTTTAATTTAAATTTCCTAACATATTATTATGCTTAGATTTCTCTTATTATATATGAAGCTCATTTTATCAGAATTATTCTTTGACAAGGTCTTCTTTAATTTAGACAATAAAATCTTTATTAGCCTCATTTTTATAAACTAATTATCTTTTATTTAAATATTTTTAATGAGCTTAAAATTGAGGTTAATTTTCACTCTTTTTTGCTGAGGTTTATTTTAAATTTTCTTTCTATAATTTTATCCATTTCTTATTTAAATTATTAAGGTTATTTATCTTGCATTTTTCAAACAATTATTTTACAACTTTCCTATCCTTCTAAACTTAGCTATGATATTATTACTATTATTATTCTTCGTTATGCTTTTGATAATTTGAATACTTTATTAATTTCTATTTAATTATCTCTTTTTTATTCTCAGCTTAATTTTCATTTATTAAAATCTTCTTTATTTTTTCTCTCTTTTAATCAAACTAAATTTTCTTAGAAGTCTAATTAAAGGCATAATAATTTTATTTCTCTTATTTTAAAATACTATTATTTTAAATGACATTTGCATTGTTTTAAAACTCCTAAATTTAAAAACTCATTATATTATTTATTATTTAAAATCATCATAATTTAATCTGCTTAAAAATACTTAAAATTCACTCAAAATAATTTAAACAATATCCTAACTAAGAAATTAATATAAAATATATAAACAATAAAATCAATATAATAATTTAACCAAATTTTGCTTTAGAGAAATCAAACTAAGGATTGGCCTTCATAAATTACTCAAGCTTTTGTCTTTTTTCAAGCTCTTCACTTGATGGCAAGCCTTGTTATTTCTGCTGCATATCAAACATCATTTTTCCAACTGTTTGCTTCATCTCACCGTCAAGATCAGAAAGCTTAGAAGGCTCAGGGTTGATTTTTTGAGTGTCGATTTTTGGCTCATTTTATAGCAAAGAGTCCCACCAGTTCATTGAGGTTCTCCACTTGGTAATATAGATCTCCATTTTCTTTTAGTTGCTCTCATTTGTTATGGTCCAGTTGAGATCATCAAATGCTATCTAGTCACTCCACAATCCCGCTAGATAAATTTTCTAGCCATTTTTTGAAACAATCTTAGCTCCATCAATTCTGAGATCAATTACGAGATCTTTTTTAGTTACATTTTGCTCTAATGGAATTTCAACGGTGATTTCATTAAGAGTCTAAGTCCATTTGTAAGTCTCTGTTTAAGATCCATTGAACTTATTTGGCATGAGTTTTCCCTCAGCAGGACCGTCTTCTTTTTTAGTCTCTTTATTGTCAACATTTTGCTAAGGATTTTCCTGAACTTTTGGCTTAGCATTTTCCTAAGGAACTTCTCTTGGTTTATCATTTTTTTACTTTGAATCTTGTTCTTATTTTTTGGCATTTTTTTCTTCTTCTTTTTTTCTAGAATCTTCTTAGAGCTTGAGAAAAATCTGTCTTCCTTTCTCAGCGCTTTCCTTGACCATTTTTTAACCATTTAAAGGGTCTTGGTAGAAGTCTGTTTTTCTAGCAAGGAACTCAAAGACTAGATTAAAAAATCCATCATAGCCTTGCTGACTTTAAATTATTTGAGTCAAGACACCATCATACTAAGTTTAATCTTACATTATAATAAAAAATGCCTGCACTGGGAATCGAGCCCAGGTTTAAACGGCCACAACGTTTTGTCCTCACCACTAGACGATACAGGCATCTGGAATATTAGGTAACTAGCTAAGATAAAAGACAATTGTCTAAGCTGAGAAATTGAGATGAAGAATATATTGATAATATTTAAGCTGATTAATAAGACTTTTTTATCAATTATTTTTTTGGCAGGATTTTATTGAAACTTTTTAATATGATATTATTAAATGAATAATATAAAGTTTATAATTTTATAAGCAATAATAATTAGCTGTATAATAGCAGCATTTTTAAAGCATCATGATAATAAAAATCTAAAAATTATTACTTGAATTTTTGCTTATTAAAATCAACAACTTTTAGCTGAGGTAATATTCTAAAAATCTAATCAACATAATTAGTTTTATTTACTATAGGATTATCTTATAAGTAAAGTCATTTAAGTTTCTTTAAGCCTTTTAAGTACTCTATTTACTCTATGTCTTTGATCTCATTGTTAATAAGACTCAGGTTCTCCAAATTTGGAAAAACCTCTTCAATTCGTTCTAAGCTTTTTATCTAGTTGGAATTTATGATTAATGTCTTAAGATTTTTTAATCAAGAATCGCTTTTAAAGCTCTCTATATTGTTATTGGAAAAGTCTATATATGAATAATAGTCCTAAGTGCATCCAAGATTATCTAAAGAGCTTAGCCCAAGAGCCTTTAGACTAAGACAGTCTCCAAGCTAGTTTGCATAGCTGGGACACTGCTATACAATTTCCTATGACAAAAATACCATAATATAAAATACTAATATAATATTTTAATAAGATTAATTACTCTCAAAGTCTTAATAGAATTCAAGCAAGTCAAATTCTTCTTTGAGTTTTTTGAGATTTTTTTTCATGAAATTTTTGAATATATTTTTGTTAATGTACTATAGATTGTTTATGTATAGAATTTCGTCTCTGAAATAAATGTTGCTAAATAAATATAGGTCTAATTATGCTTGGTTGAAGGCTGAGATGTTTTTAGAGAAATAATTATAGACTTGCATTCATTATTGATTGCTTATTGAATTGTCTTCATAATTCCAGCAAAATGTTTTTAATTTGCTTAGGAATTTGCTCAGCAATCAAAGTCACTAAAACTAAGCTTAGTTTTAGATAAATTTTTATCAAGGCTTTCAGTACTAGTTACATGATAGAATACATACAATAAGATATATAATTAATGTATTTTTAAGCATGTTTTTGTTAGCTGAAAAAATTATAATATAAATTAGTTATTTTTAAAATTCTAAACAATAAAAATTTAGTTTAACTTTTATGTTTAATTTCTTATCAAATTTGATGATAAAATTATTTAATATTCTTGAAACTCTTTCTCTATAATAAACACATAAATATAGTCTTGTTATTTGTCAAATAAATACAGATAGCACTGGTGATGGTTATCGTCATCGCTTCGCAAACACATGTAGTCATAGACCTAGCTATACTTGATAAGTGATATTCAATTCTCATCATAAAGCTTCTTATATTTGTAGTCATTTTCATCAGCTTGGCTCTCTTATAATCAGTGCACAATTATTCCAAGCTTATCTATGACAATTAAGGGCCTTACATATTTATTAAGACTTTTTAATCTACTTAAGAATTATTTACTAAACAGTCTCCATGTTAATGGTCATTATAAAATTATTAATGAAATTTGATGTTGAACTAAACCACATCATTATCTTATGTCTGTATTTATTGTACCTCCTCTCTTGTGACATTATTTTTAGAATTTATTTGTTCCTGAATTGAGTCGTATTCTTTTTTAAACTTATAGTACTTTTCCTTCTATTGGTTTGTTTTTTCTGTTCTCATTTGTCATTTTTCTATCTTGAGTTTCAGCTTTTGTTTCTGCTTTCTTTTAAGCTACTCTTTGTTGTTTTTATTAAAGTTATTTAGAAGATGTTGTCTTTTGTCCTCAACATCGAAAACAAGCTCTCATTTTTTTGCCATTGCTTTATAAATAAATAATAAATTAATGATAATTTAAAGAAAATAAGGCAACAAATTCAAGCTGAAAATTACACATAAGATTCAAATTAGGATTTTATATTAAAAAATTTTATTGTATTTGATTTAATATTAATCTTATTAACAAAACTATAAATTTAATATAAATCTATGCAGCCAAGCCTATAAGTGGATCCGACCTAACTTATTCAAGGTCTGAACCAATTCTACCACTCCTAGATCCAGATTATAAACACAGCTACTGATAATCAACTCCGTGTGGAGACCTTAGCAGCATCAGCCCAAATGTACTTAAATTATCTCAACTAATAAAAGGTTAATAAATATGAACAACATTAAAGCATCTCTTAATAACCAGCCATTTCCAATAAACAATACTCAGAGAAGCTTAATAAGACAATTGAGAAAATAATCCCCATTATTTCCCAGCATGAATATCTTAAGGAGCATATTACCAAGCTCATGTAGCTCTACAACCAAAGAAATATGCTTGATCAAAACATTTAGACTCAAGTAGAGGAGCTTTTAAGATAGATTCTATTTGACTTTGATCATTCTGAAGAGCTCAAATATCAAATCAATCTTGTCGTCATTGAGCTAAAGAAACTCTAATATAATAAATAATAAATATTTAACTTAAGACTACTGCTCATCCAATGCATCTTTAGTAGCACCAAAAATTCTCTCTTTTTATGATCTAAAATATTCCTCTTTGTTAAAAATCTCATGAATGTACTCCAGTGTGAGAGGATCATCCAGGGTCTAAGGATAAACATAGTCTTGTCCTTGAAGAATTTTTCTTACTGTAGCTCTGAGTATTTTTCCTGATCAGGTCTTTGGAAGCTTTGAGACAATTGAAAAGTGGTTCAGACAGGCAATGGGTCCGATTTTCTATCATACAATTTAGACTAGTTGTTTGTAGATGATTTCCTTCTCTAAATCAACTCCATCCTTAAGTACTATGACTCCATATGGAAGCTGTCCTTTAAGATCATCATTGAGACCAACAACAATTGCCTCTGATAAAGAGTCATGAGCCAAAAGACATTCCTCCATCTAAGCAGTTGACAATCGGTGACCTGCAACCTGAATAACATCATCAGTTCAGGTCATAATGTAGAGGTAGTCATCGTTGTCAAAGTAGCCTGCATCGCCAGTCTAATAGTATCCTGGAAACTACTTCAAATAACACTCATTAAATCACTCATCATTATTCCATAAGGACTGCATAAATCCTGGTGGCAAAGGCAGCTTCACCACAACATGGCCAAGCTGTTCTTTTTCTTGAATCTCATTTCCTTCATTGTCTAAAACTCATACATCAAAGCCTGGATAACATTTTGTACATGAGCCTCCTTTTGTTGAGAACCGTTCAGGGGTCATGAAGTTAGCTGCAATAAAGCTGCCAGTCTCTGTCTGCCAGTAGGTGTCATTATAGAGACAGTCTTGAGGCACTAGTCTCTTCAAATACTCATAGGTATAGACATCAGTTCTCTCACCAACAACTCCAATCACCTTAAGACTACTAAGATCATATTATTTAAGCTTGGTTAGCTCTGGATCCTCTTTTCTTATTGATCTTACAGCTGTTGGAGAGGTATAGAAAATACTTACTCATAGTCTTTAAATGATCTCAAAATAAGCTGTGCAGTCTGGTGTCCCTACAGGCTTGCCTTCATAGATGATGTTGGAGCCGCCTCTTATCAAAGGTCCATATACAATGTAGGAGTGGCCAACAACCCAGCCAAAGTCAGAGGAGGAGAACATTACAGAGTCTTGATCATAACCAAAGCCATACTTAAGACTGACATTTAGACCCACAGCAGTGTCGCCATGGCTTCAGTATATTCCTTTTGGCTTGCCTGTGGTGCCAGATGTATAGAGAATATATAAGGGATGATTGCTTGGTAATGCAACTGCTTTTTATCTTCCAGCATTTCTCATCAAATCCTCATAGAAAAACTCATTATCTAAAGGCTACTCTAAAATCTTCTGCTATCACTAAACATAAATGACATTAAGCTTAAGATCAATGCTGCTCAAAGCCTCTCTTATTATCTAAGGATAGTCAACTATTTTATGAGGCTCAAGTCCACAGCTTGCTGAGACAATTATCTTAGCTTGAGAGTCAATAATTCTTGAAGCCAATTCCTAGGCTGAGAACCCTCCAAAAACAACCGAGTGTATTAGACCAACTCTTGCACAGGCCAGCATTGCAACAGCAGTCTCAATAATCATTGGCATATAAATAATAACTCAGTCATTTTATTGTAGACCCTTTTAAATAAGGACATCAGAGAATTTCTCAACAAGATCAAAAAGCTCTTTATAAGTTACTTTTTTCTTCTCCTTTGTTATCTGGCCCTCATAATAGAAGGCAACTTTGTCAGGCTGCGTCTCCACGTGTCAATCCAAACAGTTTAAAGTTATGTTTGTTTCTCCATCTAAATACCATCTGTAATAACCTTTGGAATTTTGACTAAGAATTTGTTAAGGAAATCTCAGCCACTATAATTCCTGGGCCTCATCTTTCCAGAAAGACTCCTTGTCATTTATAGACCTTGAGTACAGTTCTTAATAGCTTTTATATTAGTTAGCAAAATTCATAAATTTATAATTTTATTATTGAGAGCCAAATTCTAAGGTCCATTTTTCATATCATTTTAGATCCTGCAAAACAATTGAAGGTTTTTATGTGCTTAGTGTTCTCAAGATATCCTGTGGCTGTATTGACTACAGGATTAGCTAGTCCTCAGGAATGTCTAAAAGCTTTCCCCGAAAATCACACTCAGGGGAGTCCATTGGCAAAGGTAAGTATTTTTATACCCCATTGACCATGACTATTTTAAAGCTGTTGGTTTTCAAAGCATAGTACAATGGCTGCATTGCAACATCACAGCAAAGCTGCTCTAGATCTGAGCCGGAAAAGTTCTCTGTCTTCAAAGCAATTTATTCAAAGTCCTGAGCCCTTAACTTCTCATCTAAACCTTTGAGCTTTCTTTCAACCATGTATCATCATGCCTCAAGATCTGGTAAAGGAATGTAGACTTTTTTCTCGAATCTTCTCAAAATTGCGGAGTCAATGGACCATGGTAGATTTGTAGCTGCGATTATAAAGAGCTGGCCATTCTGGGCTCCAATGCCATCCATCTGTGTTAAAAACTCATTCTTTACTCTTCAAGAGGACTCGTTCTCACCCTCGCCTCTTTTTCCACAAATGGAGTCGATTTCGTCAATAAATATAACTGATGGCTGGTTTTTTCAAGCAAGCTCAAATAGACCTCAAACAAGCTTCTCAGACTCACCTTGATACTTGCTCATTAAATCAGCTGAGGAGACTGAGAAGAATTTTGCTTAGGCCATTGTTGCACAGGCTTTGGCAAAGAAGGTCTTGCCTGTGCCAGGTGGACCATATAGTAAGATTCCACTCCATGGCTTGGCTTTTGATCCTTGAAAAATGAAGCCAAACTGCAAAGGCATTACCAGTGCCTCATGCAGTATTTTCTTTGCCTCTACAAGACCCGCAATATCATCCAGCTAAACATTTGGACTTTCTTAGATTATTGTTCCTTCAAGCATCTTTTTTAGTTGCTCATCATCTGAGTCTTTTTGATTGTCTTTTTTATCATTTTTTTCGTTCTTGGAGTTTGCATTTTAGTTCTTCTAAGCTCCATCAGCTAGGACTCTTCTTTTGAAGTTTTTTTTATAGTAGTCATAATTTGCTTGACATTCTTTTTATTAAGCTTGAAACATTTGAGTGTAGTACTAAGGCATTTCAAGCTTGAGAATTTGCTCTATGTTTTTTAAGAGCTTTAAGGTGTCGTCGATAGCTCTAGCTTTTTGGTCATCATTTTCAGTGTTCTTATAAATGTAGTCGTAGTTTTGCATCTTAGAAATTATGTCCTTGTAGAAGCTTTACAAATTTGGTGTTGAGCTCATTTTATTGGTATTATAAATTTATTTCATTTATTATTGAAAGATTTTAAATAGAAAATAATACTAGAAATAATTATTTGAGTGAGTGCTTAGTAATAA
>ERZ724506.552-NODE-552-length-13083-cov-4.328600_pt1 | contig 13083 bp, 12 predicted proteins | sample MGYA00376039_ERZ724506 | MGnify/ENA primary metagenome ERZ724506 (study PRJEB28724, sample SAMN07190887) | wastewater metagenome | isolation source: effluent of sewage treatment plant in Hong Hong | place: USA: Christiansburg, Virginia | collected 2016-03-01 ... | reverse complement strand
TATCTGTACTTTTATCGTTTTTCTTATTATTTTTCATATTTAAATTTTTTTAATATCAAAATATCTAAAATGTTACTATCATATTTTTAGAGGCATTTATAAAATAAATAAAAAATTAAATTATGGTTTAAGTAAATTAATCCAAGTATACTTTATATATTAATGAATGAGAAAGATTATCTTTTTTATGGGCATTATAAATAAATAAAATTATCATGTGGAAAAGTTACAATAAGTCTCCAGCCACAACGACAGGGTTATCGTTCGAGTCAATAAATTCTGGGAGAAGCTAATAAGTCGAAGAGGGAATAGCATTTCCCAATATGATATCTGAGAGTTTATAGTATTCCCGATTGTTTAAGAAAATTTACAAGACTCAATAAAAATCATTCAATTTGCTAAAGGAAGACCAGGAGAAACAGTACATTAATAAGATAAAGGATACAATCAGCGATAAATTAATTCAAGAACAGAGACAAAAGTCGTTCAGGAAAAAGTTTGGCAAGTCCACACCCAGCAGTGCAAGGAAGATCATAAAGAACAACAAAAACAATTTGCTAGGATTTACAAAATAATAATAAAATAATAGTCAGTTAATGAACTTTTTGATGGATCATAAGCAGGCTCTTTAGTTACAGGAAGAAGCGAGGCTGGTGGAGTATTTTCTAAGAGATCAGGAAAAGAAAAAAACCAAAATTGATTATATAAATAAAGTATAACTGACTGACAAGCACAGGAGAACTGAATCGAATTGCAAAGACAGGTCATAAAAATTGTTTAAAGTGAACAATGAAAAACAGTACCAATTACTAAGAAAAACAGCGTACATCATAAATGACAAGCTCATGTCAACATCATTGGCATGTGCAAAGAAGAACCCGACATATTGTCGAATGAAGAACTTCTCTCAAATACAATATATCCTTAATTAGGATCATCAAAATGTGATGATTAATAAATAAATTCCTGCTAACCAATCGAAAGAATAATTGTATAATATCAAAAGAAGAATATTTGTCAACTTGGCTGTCGCTTCTGAAGCGCTGCTTACCTTTTATGAGTATATTAGAGAAAAAGATTTTAATAAACTCATTGAAATTATACTCCCTGAAACTGAAAGTGAACAGAACCTCATAAAAGTAACTCCTGTCTATCTGAATCAGCTCATCTCTAAAGTCACAAAGTACAAACAAAATAAAGTCATCCATTTTCAGGATTTCATTGAAATTATATAAACTATTAAATAATAGCGGTCTTACGATATTATATAGAAACTGACTTAAAAATTTAAGGCATCTCAACTCCCTGCTGCATCTTCCTCCAATCAGTTTTCAATGACAATATCTATTTCTTCGTTGATATTGTCAGCCATAAACTTCAAGTTCAAAAAATTGTTCAAAATTGAGGTGGATTAATTTATAGAAAAGAACAGAGGGCAAATTAATGATTTAATTTCCACGTATAAGATGTAGGTGATTGCGAAAAAAATATATTCCTCGAACAGTACGAAGATTGTGGGAAAGGAGTATCTACCAATCAGATAAATAATCTAATTTATGAAAGGAATTAACATTGTCCCCAAAACTATAACGATGACTAAGCTCATGTTTTTCAGCTATTGGTATCAAAGAAGGGTTGAAGGCTATAATATCCCTGAGTTTATTAATATTCAAGTTGCTCTAGGTTTCGAGCTTTAACCTAGTTTGGCTGGAGTTGAAAATTATTTTGCCATGTTTGATGTTAAGGAGATCCTTTGTACATGATATTTCACAAATTTTTATTTTTTTCTCTTTGGAAAGATATTATTATAAAAATGAAACATAACTAATATAATCAATGGAAAAAATCAACAACATTTCTTCCAAATCCTCATTAAAAGAAATCTGTTAAAAGAACTTTAAGCTTATTCTCGAGTAGGAAACCATCTTAAAGCCCTCAATAAACAGTTAGGCAGCCTTTGGCATCTTCAATATTAGATAGTCCAATAAAAAGAGGCTCTATGTTTTGGGATGGAAATAATTTTTATAGTCGGCCTTATACTTCATCATTTAGTGAGCGGAACACTAAAAATCGTTTATAAATATTCGAAATAAACATTAATAGATTAGGTGAGCAAGTCCATAACTTGAGACTTTAATCAAATGTAATAGGAAATAAATACATAGAAAATACTAAAATCGATCCATCTTTTGAGAAAATAACTGATGGACGATGAGCTGAACAATATTTTAACTAGTACAAAGATAAATATTAATAATTTAAAGAAGCTAGTTCAAATTGGAAAGGAAAAAGACTAAGACCGGTCTAACTAACTCAGAGAAGGGTACATAAAGCTATGGAACAATAATGAAGCTATTAAATAAATGAACTTTCAATTAAAAATGAGATTAGATAAAATAGAAGAAAATTTAGGAAATTTCTCATGATTTTTTATTTAAAAAAACTTAATTTTGATTTAGATTTGTATAGAAACAATATCAATAAACAGGACAGAAGAAATATATTATGGAAGTTCGATGATATTCGATGAGATTAAATTAGCTCACAAGCCTATATAAAATAATAATAAATGATTTATGCGAATAATTAAATGGCCGAGCAAAATCCTGCTCCCTCCCCTTAAAAACTTCCCTTAGCCCAAAACTCTCAACCCTTATCCGCCTACATAAAATAATTAAAGCCTGTTAGTAATTTGTTCACAAAAATGCCCCCTGTACAAACCGCACCCCAGGCACAACCCATAAACAATATTAATAAAGGTACGAGTACTCATGTGATATTAGGGATAAAACCTGCAAATAACAACCTGAATGCAAATATGACAGGAGTTGAGCAAATGAATCCAAACACGAACATCAATAAAAATAATCATGTCCATAGCAAATAATGCAAAAATAATCACAACCACAACCACAGCCATCATAACAAGCCGTTGTCTAAAAACAGGATAAACCCTAGCTTCATCTTCTGTAACATCGTTCTTTTTGCCTACTGTTTTACTTTTATCTACGAGTTTATTGCCGTTAGTAGGCCTGCTTACTGGATTCTTGCTCTCGTCATTTATATTATCCTATATTTGATGTCCATTTGGGCTTACTACAAAACTGTGTGCAGTTAGCCTGGTCCGATTCCTTTCTTTTATGCCATGTCTTATGATTATAATAGAGAATAATTGAGAAAATACTGCATGCTTTGTAAGAATTTTAAGCCCTAGCGATCACATCATTGCTCGACCTGCCAAAAATGCATCTTGAACATGGACCATCACTGCCCTTGGATAAACAACTGCGTGGGTTTTAATAATCGAAAATACTTTCTACTTTTTTTATTCTACATCAGCATCAGTCTTATTTATTCAATAACGATTGAGATTATCATCATGGTGGATGAGACGATAAAGTTATCCAATGGATAGCCGCTTACTGCGCATTATATATTGAAATGGATTGTGTTAGTAATTAGTGCAATCGTTGCATTTGTTTTAACTATATTTTTCCTTTACCATTTGGGATTGGTACTCAAAAATACAACTACTTTAGAGTTGATGATTAAAAAGCGAAGGGAAAACCCGGCTGCTGCTCAGCAAAAAGCAAACAATATGGCCAATCCTTCAATTGTGCCACAAAATAATGGCAATTAATAACTTGACCCAGAACTGAAAGAATTATATAACAATTATAATGTGGGGAAAACATAAAATTTTATGCAAGTGTTTGGATAGAACCCGCTCTGGTGGATGATACCTCTTAGTGGGAATGGCCCTAAGGGGACTGGCACAGTTTGGCCTAAAGCCAAACAAATAGTACCAAATACTCACATGAATATGGAAATGAATAAAGATAACAATTATACAATTAATCAAGCAACCACAACCACAAGTTTGCCTCACCCAAATAAACACTAAAAATAAATAGAATCGTCAGTACGACTGAAATTTTAATCCAATGAAAATCCAGGGTAAATAAACCCTCTAAGTCCGAAAATATACTCGTCAGGGTTTACTCCTCAACCAGTCAATATGAATGGATATTTCATTCAAAATCAAAATCAAATTCCGAATGCCAATATGAACTACAATAATATAATAGCGAGCAATAGGAGTATAAGCTGATAACTGATCCTTACAATTTTTTAATACTTTATCTATAAAGATGAATGATATGAAACTATTCAATCATCATAATAATTATCAAAATCAATCCCGCTGTCAGGGGCGATGTCTATGCCCTGGTCTTCATCATCTTAATTTATTTTCTTTTTATTTTTATTCTCTCGCTGCCGATTCATTTACTCGAACATCCGTAGATCTTAATCCATAAGCTAGTCTACTTAGTCATTAACACCATTTTCTTTTTTCTCTTCTTTTGTTGTTAGCTTTTTCGCGATCTATGCCCGTTCTCGAAATCGCTCGAACTAATTCACTTAATCTTAATAATTATCGTAGTTTTAATCATTGATGTTTGGATTGTTCAATTCTATTCCTTCATGGTCTGATTGCTCTTTTTATCTCTTCTGTTCTCCATTCGCTATTTTATTTGGGTCTTGATTCTCAATCGGCTAGTCCCATCGATCAAGGCCTTTATGAATTCTTCGTGTTTTTCCCATGTATGCCTGAATTACTTTACATTTACTGATACTAGCTTGTCATTGCCTAGAGCTTGGCATCGTTTCCAAAAATATTAATATGAATATTTTGGCATCAATTGATATTGCCAAGTCTTCAAAGTCATCACAACTAAGTTCATTGCACTCTATGTTGTCATCGGATCATCCCATTTTATTTGATTACTGAGTTCGTACAGTTTTTTAAGTCCTTTACCTGTTTCAAAATGCTCAGGTCGTAATGCTGTCTGACGCTTTTTCTTTTTCTATTTTTATTATGGTTTAGAATTTGTAATATTTTATGCATTTTGTTCATTGTTTTCTTGTGGTTAGATTTGTTATTGAGTTGGTGGGCCGACTTGACGATTTACTTAACGATTCATGGCGCGAAATTATTATAATCATAAAATATTAATTGTTTGATCACTTCCATTAGAAATATTTTAACATTGAGGATGCATAAATTTGAGATTATATGGTGAAGATATGATAATAGTTGATTAATGATAATAGCATTTAAATTGATAAAAGATCACTGATTAAATTAAAATATTCATAATATTTATAAGAGATGGATGTGGCACGCGAACTTTTGAATAATCTGATGGGCAGAGACAGAAACAAGCCCAAAGGTGACACTAGTGGCAGAGATCATTACAGCAATAGAGATGTATAAGATTTATAAAATTATAGGTTTGCAAGCCATACTTGATATGTTTTTGCTTTAACACACTTTTTCCCAACACCATCTATGATTAAGGGCCATGCAACAAAAGACATGACACTTATTTAAAGAATATGTTTGATAATGATCTTAATCGTAAAGACCATGAAAAATAATATATCAAGTAGTGCATTAGTAAATTTAAAAACCAAAATAGATTGGATTTAGAAACGATTGATTGATGTCTAACAAAAAATTAAGAAAAATTAGCAAGTCATCGAAACCAAAACTACTTTTACTGGCGATCGACCCAAGGGAATCCTCGATCGAATCATCGCCATCGAGCAAGATATTTAAAATATGATGAAGCAGGCTTAGGTTTTTGGTTAACAGGGCCAAATCGACGATAGTGCTCGATGTCTAGAATAAGTTTAGAGGCTCAGATAAAGAAAGAGATAGATTTAATCTATGAATGATACCAGCAATAATGTTCAAAAGCAACAGAAAGTAAATTTAAATTAATTATATAGATCTGTTAAACTTGTGGAGCCATTCAAACTATCAATGATACATAAAAAAGAATTCAAACGCATTTGTAGGGTAAAATCCATCAAGGATTTTTGAAATTGAGACATTAAGTTGAAGCACTTAAGATAAGATTATAGATTATAACTCAGATGGATCCTAAATAAATGAAGTAAAGAAAGTAAAAAGAAAATCAAAAAGAAAATCGATAAAAAGAAAGAGAAAAGGAGCGTGAGAGATAAAGATAAAGATAAAAATAAAAAGAGAAATAAAGATAGAAAGAAAAATAAAAGTAAAAGTAAAGATAGAGAGAAAAATAAAGAGATAAAGAGAGATAGAAAGAAAGAATAAAAGATTCTTAATCTCATAAACGTAAACCATACGAAATGCTTTAAGAAAAAGTAAAAGATAATGAACGAGATAAGGATAAGGAGAAGAGATAGAGAAGCCATAGTCATAAAAAGAAGAAAGATAAAGATCGTTAAAGATCTCGTGAGAAAAAGCATAAGAAATAAAAGGAAGATAAGCACCATAACTAATATAGATAAGACAATTATGGACAAGCAGAACGAAGCGAAAAAAAGAAAGATAAGAAGCATAAAAAAGACAGATCTCGTGAAAAATAAAGATCTAGGGAGAAGCATACTGAAAGGGACGAAAGAGATCGGATTTATCATGGATGATTGAATGACTAGATTTATGAAATAAGTTGAATATCAATGAGTTTGGTAAAAATAATATATTTGAGAGTATCCATGATGATTTTAAAAATTGGATAGAAGTTGAGTATGTAGGATAAAATTTACGAAGATATTGATTGAGTTATAATGTGCAATATAAATAGATTAAATGAGTAAAAGGTATTTAGATTACTAGATTCGTTTATAGGGGTACGAGCCACTGAAAGGGTCAATAAAAATAAACCAGAACGAGAGCATACCGTCAATTCGTTAAAAAATCGAAAAATAGACTGGATATCGAGAAAACACATTAATAGTATAATAACCCTATGGGCCATTTTTGAATTAAAGTACTAAAATCATCGTCTTACGCGAAATCAAATAGAGAGAAAAGGAGAGAGTGAGCAATCGAGGCTATGAGGAAGGCAGCATCTACTTTTAAGAAGAGTCCATTATCGAAAGATCTGTCTCACAATAAGTAAGCAATCAATTATATCCAATAGTATATGTATAGATAGCCTGAAATGCCCTCTCGAGTCATAGGCCATGTGAAGCGATCCTATAAACTTTTTAGCTGTATGTCCTCAAATCGAGTGATGATATTAAATTTTTAAAATGTGAAATTTTGTTATTCCGATTCATTACAAGACCAATAACACCCATAAAGATTAATTTAATTGAAGAACATCAAATAAGTTTCATCTTACCGTAAGCAAAATATGTATTTCCTCAGGCTTATTATGAATTAAGGTGAAAAGCTAGATTTTAAATTTGTCAGTAAATAGGTCTGTAAATAATGGATAACCCATTTCCATCAGGCACTCTAATATACTGACTATCTATCAGAGAAAAGAAATTACTCCAAATCGTAGAGCTATCTAAACTTTGTGAAGAACTTGTCAGAGAAGGAGAAAGATAAAAAGGTGATCAAGTTAGAAGATGGCTAATCATCCAAGTCAAAAATATAGAAATAATAGTATGAAGAATAGTAGGAGAGAGAGCAAGAAAGGTTAAGACCAAAATCAAAATAGCAAAAGAAATCTACAATTATTAAAAGCAAACAGAGTAAATTTATCATTATATAGAAATTATAAGACTTGCTGATTTCAAGGTAACTCATTAAATTGGAAAGGGTGCATTTTCTACTGTCTACAAAGCCGAAAAGGACAGTAAAATCTATGCACTAAAGCAAATAAATAAGGATAAACTGATCTATGAAAACCAACTAAAATACGCTATCACTGAGCTGAATATTCTGAAAAAATGCACAAACAAATGTGCTTTCATTATCCCCCTCTACTATGCTTTTCAGACTGAGGATTATCTGTACATTGCTCTCAAGTATTTACCCTTTGGAACATTGAAGAGTGTAATAGAAAAGAGAGGAAAACTCACTGCCAAAGAGGCAACCAACATTGTTTGTTAGCTTATCCTTGCCATCTAATTTCTGCATCAAAATAATATTCTGTATCGCGATATGAAGCCTGAAAACATAATGTTAACTCAATAGGGTCATGTTTATCTTATCGACTTTGGATTAAGCATCTAGTTAAATGAAGCCTAATAATTCGCATAATCTTTTGTAGGCACTCCTCTATATCTAGCCCCAGAACGATTATAAGGGTCGGGAAAGATCAATTATAAGGCTGACATATATGGTATTGGTTGTATTTTCTATTTGATGCTGCATGGACATGCTCCCTTTGAAGCAGAGAGCTTAGCTTCAATAATTTATAATATAAAAAATGGATAGCTTAAAATAAGGGAGGATTTGGACGATATGATTATCGACTTTTTAAAAAAGACTTTGGAAATAAACGCTGACAAAAGACTAAACCATATGAGTTCTCATCCCTTATTTAGTAAAACTGACTGGAATAAAGTCAGCCGAAAGGAAACGCAAATAATGAACTTATAAATCAAGCCAGTCTCATAATTTTGCGGAGCCAACGGGACAGGAGATAAGGATTACACAGAGTAGAATTACCCAAATAAAAAGATAAATGATTGGAATTACATCGATAACGAATATTCAAATCAAAAATGATCCAATTAATTAATCCATCAGTACTGTCAAATTTTATCTTTATTATTTATACTCATATTTACAATTTTAATCTTTCAATATATTTCTTCCTTTCTTCTTTTAACACTTACAGCTTTTGAGCCATTTCTGATTTTTTCTATTACTTTCTTACAGGCGGCTATCGAGCTCTCTAATAGTCTTATTCATCGATCAAGCTGCTTTACATGTCCCTTTTGGCATTTTTATTCTTTGCTTATTCTTATTTCTCTTTCCATTATCGAAGCTAGTCTAATTAATGACGTAGCTAGCTGATTTCTAGTTACCTATTCTTACATTTTTTTATTTGCTCTCTTAATGACTCATCTCTAATAATTTTTTATCTCTCCATCTGATTAAGTTCAGCTCTTAGACTTTATAGTCTGTCTCCTTTCCCAGAATTTTAACTTGCACTTATTCGAAGCTCTTGCTATAGTTCAGTTAAATCTTTTCTTAATCGAATGTTTTCTTCGTATAATCTTTTACTTTCTTCTTTAATGACATCTGTTGTGTCCTTAATTCCCATTAGCTTTCCATATTCCTCATCAATAAACTTTTTTCTATTTAAAAATTATGCATTTTTCTACTGATACTCTTGCTGTACAGCTAACTTAGCAACCCCAACTTCATAAGCAATTTTATCATTTAAGTTCAGTAATAAGCTATCATACTCTCTTTTTTTACTCTTAAGTTCGTCTTCTAATTTCATATATTATTATTTTGTTCTTTTTCGTTCTATCTACAAATTTCTTTGGGTCTCTGTTGCAATATTAGACTTAATTTATAAAAGTTAAATCTTCTGTAAAAAATTTTTATGAGTGTTTGTTGTTTTTTAGTCTAAAACTTTTGTTTTATTCACTATATTATCTTCAAGTAGTTTCTATTTTTTTCTCAATTGTTACATTTTTCTGCTATATTATTCTGATATACTGTGAGCATACTACTAAAATTTTTTTCGCCACTCTTGGCTCACTGTCACTTTAATGGTGTGAGCCTAAAATTATTTAAATCTTTAAATGTCTTTTTGATAAGCCCTCTTCAAATCGCTTTCAATCTAAACAATTTTATTTTTGTATTCGATTTATTCTTTATTTTGCGTACTATTTACGATATTTCTTCGATATTATTGATCAATGAGTGCTAATCTTTGCTCTAAGGTATAGCCAACATCTTCAGGATTTGTTTGGATAGCTGTGCTCTTTAATGTGCCACCATTAAATGGGTATTTCCTTTTGATAAAATTCCCCAGAATTGAAAACCTCGAATCTAGATCTTGTTCGGCAATACCCATAATTTATATGATTTAACTTCTTTAAAGTATTTTTAAATCAAACCCAGATTAAGCAACATAAATAGAGTTACTGTATCCACAATCTGTTACTCTGAGTTACTCGCTAATAATTGATGCAATGATCCTATTATAAAGTTTATCTTCATGGGTTTATGGTCCTGGTTTTTTTATTAAATCTCTCTATTTTAATTTTTCACATATTTGGATTCGAAGTTGTTTTTTCAGTTCATCTTGAAGTCCCAATTCTTGAATTGATGAAAATAACTGAGCTTTTAACTCAGTCTTTTATTTTATTGATGAGGACATTTACCAAAATGGGTTTAAGATGAATAAACTGACAAAAAAAATTTAAATTCTATTATTATTTTTTTATGTATAGTTTGTATTAAATTATAATCATTTCACAGTCTCTTCCACAATTATAACAATGGCAGCAATGACTAATGCAACAATGGTGAGAGCAATTCCAATTTTAGGATGATAAAACAGCCATGCCAACGCCATGGTTGCTAAAAAGAGAGGTATACATACTATTAAAGCTCCGAGAAAGACAAAAGCTCCAGCCGCTCCAGATAGAAAATTTCCCACTAATGGAATGTACCCTATCAATTCCACAATTGGTAAAAAGAATAAATAAATCCCAAAAACCATACATAAAAAGCATAAAAGTCTGATAATTAATGTTTCCGTGTTATTATTATCCAACGACTTTTTGATCATTTCATCAGGGACAACCTTTCCTTCATAAACAATATCTATCTAAGTAATTGGCTTCATACATTTTGCTGCTGAATGACAACATGCACAAAAGGGATTACGTTACAAAAATAATGTATCTGGATGCCCATGATTTTCAAATATGTCTATTCTAAATGGTTATAAGGTTTTATTGAGACCCTATTGAGCGATGATTGAGTATGTAGGAGATTTTGCTATGAAATAACTAACTCTTAAAGTTCCTTGGGAGAGTTTAGATCCATTCGAAGCTGGAAAATAGATATAATTATCTTAGATAATAAATCCAAATAAAACTTTGTTATTTTCTGCAATTTACTGGGCTATTTATTGTGTGGGTATTACTTTCTCATTTGTAGAGATATTTTTTATTTATTTGGAGTTCATTTTATAACCATCAACGAAGGCTTATTCGGCTAAAAAATCTTGATTTTTAAGAAACCAACTCTATTGATTGTTGATTTTGTCGCCAACGTCTGAAATATGTAAGATACACCATTGAAGCTCAGGTGGTGTTTTCTTATCTTTTTGTCTGTATTCTCTCACCTAGACACATCTGTTTATTTTCAGAGCCCATGGGTCAGTAAATTTAGAAACATCGTCTACAGCTGGACCATTGATTTTTACTTCACCTGAAACGTAGATAAGTTGATCTGACATTTTTTGACTATCCTGATTTAATTTTTCGCTTTCATTAACAATAAGGTTTTAATTTATATTTGCTTAGCTTTTGATTACATTTGTGGTTGATTTTTATTTTTCATTCAAAAGCTATTAGACCTTCTTTATTCTTCGATGGTTTACAGCAGCCCTTTTTTCATTGTACCAAGTCATTACAAAAGAAAATATAAATAAAACTGGTCCCAGCACAAAACCCCAAATTATAGTGAAAGGTGAATTGTCTACAGATTGCTTTATGACATATTACTTCATCTCATCATCTGTTAAGAGATAGCTTTCTTCTTATAAGCTCTTACTTTGAGCAAACAGGAAGAACAAAAGAAACGACACGATTTGTATGAAACGTTTCTTGGCAAGCATTTTTCAGATATTAATATATAATTTAAATTGTCAGAAAAAAAAGAAAAAAAAAGATTTAGTAGTATTAAAATTAAAGGAAGCTCTATTTTTTGCATAGAGGTGTATCATCAAAATGATCATTGAATTAAAATATTATCAATTTATTTTTTCAGGTCGGATTTTCTAAAGTCTCATCTAAAATAATTATAATTCCAATGATTATCAAGGCCAGTACAACGAGCAATATACCAGTTTTAGGATGATATACAAGCCATGCCAAAGAAAAGGTCAAGAGAAATAAAGGAATGCAGATAATTAATGCCCCTAAAAGTACGAACCCACTCACAGTACCTTTAATAAACCCTCCAACTAGAGGAATATAGCCTATTAAATCAGCAATCGGACTGAAAAAAGCATAAATTCCCAACACCATGACAAAGTATGCGGCAACTCGCAACACATTTGTTAATGTTTTGTTTGTGATAATCATTGTCTATATCATTTACTCTTTTGATTTATATCCTTCCATGACTAAATCTACTTAACTTATTGGTTTTAATATCTCCCCTAAAGAATTGCACGCGCAACAGAACGACTTCCCCTGACAACACAAACTATCTTCTTTCCCATTGTTCTCGTAATGATCGATTCTGAATGGGTAGAGACATTTATTTTCATCTGATGATGCGATTATGGACAAAGTGTCTTGCTTTGAGTAATTATATCGAATTCTAAGAGTACCATGAGATAATTTTTGGCCTGAAACAGCTGGAAAGTATATATAGTCTCCCTAGATTATCCATTAGATTTCTGGACGGTTTGTATTTTAAGCGATAATTCTAGCCATGTCTTAGTTTGGTGAAACTTTGGCGTTAGTCAGAAGTGATTTCATTTCATTTTAATTTAACTTGTAATCTAAAATAAAGGCCTCCTTTGCAACAAATACTTAAGGTTTTAAAAACCAAAATGCTTAATCGTTCTGCGTTCCCCCTCCATCTTGTTAATGTTTACTATACCATCCAAGTTCAGGTAATTAGTCTCTCTTCGTTAGCTTTCGATATTATCTCACCTAAACTTATCGCTCCAGTTTCAATGCTTTAGGAATTGATAGATTGGATGTTGAATCTACTGCAGGAATTTGGACGAATACATCTCCAGACACATGAAGGAGTGCAAGTTGCTCCTACATTTTCTATTTCATATTCTATTCAATTAAAGGTGAATGTTTCTATTTATAATTAAGAAGATTTTAGATCTTCACTAGGCGTGATTTGTTGACAGCTGAGCGTTTTTAATTGTACCAGATGATGACAAAAGATAAAATAAAAGCTATCGGTCCTGCAACGAAACCTATAAAAGCTGCTTCATCATCTGAGCCTTTAACGGAATTAGTAGTCTAGGCTAATTATTGAAGAAATTATTTTCAAAGATTAGTATGGGTTTCAGACCGACAATTAGATAGTTACCAAGACTAAGACTAAGATCTTTAGATTATGCATTTTAT
>ERZ724506.550-NODE-550-length-13109-cov-8.508044_pt1 | contig 13109 bp, 7 predicted proteins | sample MGYA00376039_ERZ724506 | MGnify/ENA primary metagenome ERZ724506 (study PRJEB28724, sample SAMN07190887) | wastewater metagenome | isolation source: effluent of sewage treatment plant in Hong Hong | place: USA: Christiansburg, Virginia | collected 2016-03-01 ... | reverse complement strand
TAAACTTCATACAATCTATAAATTTATAGAATTGAATTAAAAATATTTTTTTGATTAATTATTCATTAATTCTTGTTTATTAGAGTAACTTCATAAAAATTTATGCTTTTTGACTTAATTTATGCTAATTTATAGTTATCTGAAGATAATTAACTTTTTAATATTTTTATTATTCATTTAAGTTATAGTACTTTTTATTTTACATTATTTATATGGTTATGTATTTATAAAAATAAATAAACAATGGGTGCTTCTTATGTTTATCCTTAATATTTAAATTCTGAGCAAGCTATCACTATCAAATATGCTAATTCACCTAACACTTGTCCATCATAGACCATATATCGTTAAGAATAAGAACAGAAATAAATAGAACCTTTGCATATCCCATGTTTTACTATCAGGTAGTCTCCATTTAAAAGTCAGTCATAGAGATAATAAAATTTTCTTCTTGAAAAGCAGAAGTAACTCAGGGTAGAAGTACTTTCGAATAAAAATGATGAAATAGTTTTACTCGAATAGTAAAATGGATAGTTAGCAGTTAAAAAAATTATATGGAGTTAGGTTCTATACGATAATCGGTTACTTTTCTACATTTTTGATTTTCTTCCTTGCTCGGATACCTCCAATTTTGCACACTGTAATAAAAGATTAAGTAGTATGTTTTATTTCTATCAATTGTTCCATCTTCCAAATAATTGGGCTTTCACAAATTATCAAGTACAATAGAAAATATTGACAGATAATAAATTTTCTTTTCGAAGGATAGTTAATTAGTTTTCCTATGAGGAGAGCTAGCACTCTTTGGATTTAGATCGGTTATAATCTCTTTTTATGAGCTAGTAAGATCTCAATGATCAGATAACTCGTTTTGATAGAATAATGAGAGCGATTAACTCAACTGGTGTCAGTTACTTCCAAGGGTTAAACTCAATGATTATAGTTTTAATTAGTATGTTTGAGGATGAGTTTGCTTATTGGATAGCATTAAAACTGCTACAAAAAACAAATAACATCCAAAACTAGCCAGCAAATTACAATGAACTAATATAAAAAATATAAAAAGAAGTTAAATAGAAATCATCAAAACTATACAAGAAATTTGAGTAGTTTGATTTTAACATTGAGTATTTTGCTATGAAATGGATATTAGGTCTGTTTTCGACTGATCTGAAAAGAAATGTATTGATACATTTATGGGATTTGATTATTAATTTTGGGATTGTAGCTTTAAAATGGTTTATAGTAAGTTTGTTCATCTATATTGAAGAACTAATCTCAGATATTTCCGATCCAGACGAAATAAATCACAAACTAAAAAATCTATTAAAAAATTATGTTATCGGAGATAAAGCATTAAAAATATTACAAAGAACAAGGATAATGATGTCTAATTAGTTATATGGATAAGGATGCTCTGATATATTTCGTCCATGGAATGGATATACTTAATAATAAAAACCTTATCTTAATAATTCTCCTAAGTTAATTCAGTTAAAATAGAATCGAAATATATTCGGGATCATTGCTGAGCTAGATAATTAACAATAAAATTAAAATATCTAACAGTAACCACTACATGTAGAATAAAAAGTGATAGAACAGTTTTCTCCAGGCTAGTTAAAAATCTAGATATAAAATAACCCACAAATATACTAGTAAGCAACATCATAGAATATCATAATCCAAAACCCACCAAAATAGCTACCAAAACAACCAAAAAATGAATAAATCCCAGAAATATAAAATAATTGAATGACTTATATACTTAATTTTTTTATCTAATATATTACAATATTTTAACCCAAATTTAATTAATCTGAAATAAGTACCTAATTTTGTAAGTAGATATTTATGTTTATATTACTACTTTGATCATTGTTAATTCCATATTTTATATAATATTTTCGTGTTATATATTTTTATTATTAAAAAATATGTCTAAACCAACTGTATCTCCTTACAGGCGTAACTTATATAACAATACGAATAATAAACCTGCACACTCTCCTTTTCGTGAAGAACCATATAAGCTTGCATAAGTATCATTATATTTTATCTAGAAATCTAAGCTTAGTCACTCATTCATTACTTAACAAAATACTGATAAAAAATCACCTAATGTACCTGCGCGAGAGGATACTGGCAGGATTACTTAAAAAAAAGCTCAGCATAACTATGGTGGGTATGCACCTGTTGGGCCGCCGATCAGTGCTATGGGGCCTGTACATATGAGCCCTATTGTCCCGATTGGGCATAGTCGACTAGATACTTTACTTTAACAAAATAGATTTTTGTTGTCTGAGAATAACTAGCTAGCTAATTTACTGAATGATCGAAGTAGAATAATAGTAGCCCTTGAACAAAAACTATAACAGCAGATTGCACAATAAGTTCAAACTCTCTAGGAAATTGAATTTTAGAAGAATAGATTCCTAGAATAGTACGGTCAGAAAATGCGTGAACATAGTGCTCGTAACGAGTGTCTCATGGACTAAATAGCTCAACTTAATGAAGACATTTATCAACTCGAAGTAAAAAAGAACAGGTAAATCTAGTACATAAAATAATCTTACTCACGGTAACACAAAACTCAACTCGATAATATCCTCAATAATCATAGCCAAACAGTGTAAATAATGCAAATCTAGAACTCGAAGCTAAAAGATATAATAGGGAACCGAGATAATGAGATTTAATGTCTCAATCATGAGCTTAAAAGTACAACTGATCGATTGAAGAGTAAAGTAGAGGAATTATAGCGAAATTTGGCCCATGTGCTCCATATGAAAAAAATAGAAATATCTGAGCAGAAAATGTAGTACGAGAAAATTATAGAATAAATAAAACGAGAAAATGATAAAATAAATGCGTTGAATAATGCTCAGTATGAAGGCTAAATAAAAAAAGTTAAAAAGGAACTTGTAGTTAAACTTACAGAAGTCTAAAAACTAGGAAACGACCTCTCTTCCAATTAAATTGACTCTCAGATGAAAATCAATGAATTATATCAAAGGAAGGGCGAACTAGAAAATTAAATATCTCAACTAGAAGCTTTCCAAAAGAAATTGATGTTTGAGGAAACTCAAAGGATTAAAAGTCTGGCTCAAGCTTAGATTGACAACTCTGATACAATGAATAAGCAGCTCGTTGAGAATCTGAAGAGCTAGAACGCCAAGTTAATTGAGCTGAATGATACTCGAGGAAATTAATTAACTCAGCTTTATATCCAAATCGAAGATTTGAGATTCAAGCATGAACAAGAGTGCGACGATCTTCGACTCCAGATAAATAACTTAAAAGCCCTCATCCACAACTAGAAAGTTTCATATGACGAATAAAACTAGGCACTTAAAACAAAGTTAGCTCAGTTAAGACATGCTGATATCCACTCTCTACAATAATACTATCAGACCTAGTTAGGGACAATGATGCAAGACCTCCATGCAAAAGAAACAATAATCCAAGAAAATAGGGACAAACTTCACAATTAAATTCAATAGAAAACCTAAATGCGTAAAAATTTCGAGATCGAAATATCCAAGTTGAAGATTAAGATAGGAGAACTTGAACTCAGAATCGCAGGAGTTATTCATTAAAGAAAAGAAGACATAGCTAACTTTGGATCTCAGATGAATCTAACATCAATGACTCTTCTCAGGACAGCTGAGTAAAAATAGAAATACGCTGTATTCTCTCAATCATAAAAACAACGTCTTCAAAAGATAATTGAAGGGAAAGACAGGGAAATCGAGCAGCTCAACGATAAGATAAAGTTGATGAGCTAAAATCATAATTTAGAAGTAACGAACAAAGACTAGTAGATTTAGATATTAAAAAAAACTATAGAATAACTAGACTCGAATCTAAAGAAAGAAAAATTCTTCTTGGAAAATGAAGTCAAGAAGAAATAAACAATCAACAAGAATGATAAGCTCTTCTATGAAAGTTAGATAGCTAGAGTTAAGAAGGAGGGTATCTAATAGTATAACAAATTGTTGACATAACTAAATAAGTAAAAATCCCTTCTAGACTCTGAGAGAATGAGACTTCAACGACTTTAGCTAGAACTCAGTAGTGAGCTAAAACAAATAAAGTAGTTCAGAGAACAAGAGAATCTAGATAAAGAAGTTGCCATTAGCGAATCAAAGAACAGAATAACAAACGAGAAGGAGTTGCTAGAAGTGAACTTGAAGAATTACTACAAGAAATAATTGGATGGTAGGGACAATTAAATCAGAGATTTAAAGCAGCAGATCAGCGAGCTGAATGCTGATATTCGAACTCATATCTAGAAAGAGCAGAAGCTAGAAGAAAAGTTGCAACGCTTACTCTAATCGCAGGAGAAACTCAGAGACATGGAGCAGAGAGTAATGGCATTAGGACAAGAGAACAACCTGGTCAAGAATCTCAGCTAGATCGTCAAAAATCGTAGAAAATGAATGAAAAATGAGTGATATGTATTTTTATTGACTATAATATGTAGACTTTAATATTTTTTAGAAATATTTAATTTAGTTTTTAGCTCTAACTTTTGGCTATCACACCACTACAAATTCCCGGTTCGCCATTATTTATTATAACTAAATTATATCATACATATATAATTAAGATATAAAGAAGGTATAAAGAAGATATTAAAGATGAAAACGAGATCTAAAAAATTATCAATAATTTATTAATAGAAAAACTCAGAAAATTTATCAACCCACAGAATTAAAAAGGAGAAAAAAATAAAAATTGCCTATTTTGAGAAAAAAATTTAATATTAAGAGTCATAATATATGGACGATGAGAGATCTAGCCCATATCAAAATATTAACTTGGGAGATAGTATGAAAAAAGATATGAGAAATGCTCATTAAATAAATATCGAAGAAGGAAAAAAATCGGGAAACTTGGAAAACTAGGATATGCATCGAAGCGGGGATAACCAAGGAATCACTGACAAATAAAATATCGATGAGGAATTAAAGATCTTAGAAAGCCAAGGAAACCAAAAAGCCTCAAACGATGAACTTATCTTTCCAAAAAAAGATAATAATTTGGATATCGATGCCTTTTTGAGAAAAAAATATACTAAGAAACAAATTTAATTGTATGAAAAAGTAAAAAATATTGAAAAATAGTATAAACTGATCCAAATGGAACAAGAAAGGATCCAAATGGAAAAAGAAATAAGAAACAAATAAATTTAATACAAGGTAAAATTTTCCTAAATTAGATAAAATGCTTGGACGTATACAGGTCAAACCCCAAATTATATAAAAATATCTTTATTACCTGAGATAACTTTTGGAGAAGCGAACTGATAGATTTGAAGCTTTTATATCTAATATTACTTTCTATGAAAAGTGTTTTAAATTTATATATATGTATGTAATTAATAATAATTTTTGTTTAACTTTTAGAAAAAGCTGCAAAGCTATCAGATCCTGGATTATCTGCTTCTCCAGTCTTTCCTTAAAAGCCTAAAACACAAATTGTCATTGCTTTTTAAGTCAGGACTGGAGCAGTCATCCAAATTCAGGAGTTTGAGGAATTTTGGACAGTTCATTACCAAAAAAAAATTATTCAGAAGAGAGCAAAGAAGAAAAAGAAGACCCACAATAGTTTCAAGCATAAAAGAGGAAATAAAAAAATAATTAGAAGAAATGCTAGGAAAAAAATGGAATTATAACTTATAAGACAAAAAAGATAGGAAAATTTTTAGGGAATATAAAAATAGAGTCAGAAAAACCCTAGAAAATGAGTACCAAATAGGAAGTTCTACAATAAAATAATTGTAGAATGAAGTAATAAAATAGAACCAAAATTTGAAGCAAAGAATTTGAAATGATTTATTTATATTCAATATTATTTAAATATTTTATCAAAACAACAATAAAAACTTGAAGTAGAATTGATTAATTGGTCTAAATTATTTATAAATCTAGAAAATAAGATAAAAATGTAAAATATGATATTATTCATAGACCTCTTATAAACTATTAAATCAAAAAATAATAAGTAATGTTTCCGAATAGCTATTCCTTCAACCCAGGAGTCGGTAAATAAATAAATAATGTAGTACTCGATCCAATAACAATGACGCCGATGATCAGTGGAAGTTCATTCACAGTAAATCCACTTGGTGTCCCATGTAAATATAATAATAATTCAGCAAAGCCATAGCAGAAAGTATGGCAAAAAATGTTTATAAAAGATATACCTACGTAGTGCACGAACGATTGCATGATCAAATTATTGAACTAATTTGGAGAAGTCAAGAATTTTAAGAGAATGAATAATCAGAGAGGATAACTTCTACCTTTTTGTTATTTTGATCTAGAAACTGGATAATAAATTCTAAGGATGAAGCGATTATTCAAGAATGTTCGTATACTAGATAAAACTTTGGAGCTCAAAATTAGTGCGTAGACATAGACATTCATAAAATAATGGACTGCGATTCAGAAAGATGAATGGAGAAAAAAATTGCAAGCTCCAGGGATGAATGAAGCCAAATAGTATCCAACTATTGAAGATTTCCATGAAAGGGATGATGGAAAGTATAAGCAAAGGATATAATAAAAACTTCGTGAAGTCAACGTAATTTATCCTATTAATTTATAGTCTGAAGTTAAGAAATGCGCGATTTAAAAAATGCGAGAGGAAGAGAAGAAAGAACACCCTAGATAAAAGTAAAGATAACGACAAAGAAAGAGAATGCTGGATGAGCTTTCTCGCAACTTCCAACAGCAAGAAGACTACTTGCTGAAACGTTAGCGTAACAAGGAAAAATAGTACAGAAAACAAAAATAACGAGAACGATCAATCTAGAAAAGAAAAATAAAGAAACTGTAAAAATAGCTGAGCCTTACTGCATAGGAAGAATAGAAGCGGATAGCCAAATACTTGACCCCCTAGAGAATGAAGGCCGTCTAGAAATAATAAATGGAAGATATCTAAGCAATTTTATAATAAAACCCACCACTTCCTTAATAATAGATGCCAGCAGTCCAACCGGTAAAACGAGTCAAAGTATATGCTGGATAGTCAATCGAAATCGAGTAAAATTAAAACCAGTAAAATTACAATCGCACATAGGATTAAGCAAGGATAGATATTCAGAATGGGTCCACACAAAAAAAGTAAGTTAAAATCAATAAGATGTTTCAAGACTGGGACAAGGAGTAAATTATTCAGGAATAGGCTCATAATTATGAGCTGAAATTACCTGAACTTCAGGAGATATAAAAATAAAAATAAAGGTAATTATTAATTAAAAGGAAAACCATTGAATTGCAAGCTTTGGTACCAAAGAATAAGAACTAGCTTTGGGAATATAATATCGATTGGTAAAGATTATCAAAAAGTGTTGTTCTCTAAAGAAATATTAGGCCATGGTTGGCTGAACAAAGCATGAAATATATGGGTTCAGTTGAGGAGAAATTTATAGCTTTGGTGGAAAAGAGGCTATTTAGTAAATCTAAGCCTGAGAAAGTCATTAAAGTGATGGAATCACTGATTGATTAAGATGCTGAATAATTTGTTGTGCAGTTATGGAAGGCTCTAATTTTATAAGACTTAAAGCTCAGAAATGGAGTGCTTTGACCTATCATTTGTTTATTTGTAAAGAATACTTTTATAGACTAATAAATATGACCTTAATATTATAGGACCTTTTGCTACTTATAGAGATAGTAATATAATTTTTGATCTAAATCTATAATAGAAAAATACTTATTTAGATAAAAGTATCACAACTATCAGCTCCTGAACTACCTACTTTTCCAGTAGCTCTTTAAAAGCCTTAAATAAAAATTGCCATGCTTTTTTTAACTCTTTTAAATAGTTATTTGACATCCTGACCGAATTGCTAGAACTTCTCTCTTTAGTTTTTATTAAACCTAGTGAAACCATGCAAATCCGTATATATTTATAAATGCCTAGATTTAACTATGGACTAATTTTGAAGTATAAATTATGATTGAATAAATCATTATGATACAGGATTTTATATAAGATTTTAGATTTGTCAATTATTTCTCTGGATTCACCTTTCAGAAAATAAACATAAGAAATTGTTTATTTTGACTAATTTCTTGATCGTTTTTGAGTCGCCATCCATCTTTTTTTAATATTGAAGAACTTATTATATATAGATAATTCTTTCAACGAGATTTTGTTGCTTATTAAAATTTGTAGAGTTTTTCAGGTCATCATTGGAAAAATATTTAAGAAATTTATTTCTTTATACTCAAGGAGTTTTTTTGCCTTAATTGAAAAATAACCCTAGAGCATTGGCTAATTATTAGCGATACTAAAAACTATGCTAGGTATTTCAACTTCGTCAAATTTCGACCTATAGTTAAAAGTTTATTATACGGCTAGAAAAAGATCGAATAAATTGAAACTAATATAAATATCAAGGCATTTCATTCTCGATATTCAAGCTAAACTTGATATCCGATTGCAATTTGTTACGACTGACTCTTTTTATTTTTTATGATTATGGTTTTTTGGCGCTGCTAATGCTGGGTAGCTTCCATTTATCGTTCTGGCTTGAAGGCCGGAATGTTATTTAGAAATTGGGTGATTTTTCTGCGAGAACACTGTTTTGTAGTTACATACATTGTGAATTTTCAAAGGGATATTTGAGGCCAGGAAGAGAATTGGTGTTTTTTTTATGAGTTAATGATGAGTTTCTCAAATTTTTTTTGTTGCTAAAGAAATCATGGGGCAATTTTCTCGAATTGGCTATCCTCGTGTCTGTTGTTTTATATCTTCTAATAGGTCGAATTTGTATCTCTTAGGGTAATCTTCTATTCTTAAACTATTCCATATAATATGTATAAGTAAACTTTAATATACAAATTAATATGAATTAAATAAAATAAATGATAGGAAACATAACACTAGATCGGCAAAATACATCTGAAGTTTCAGTTAAGTGTATTTTTTGTTATTTGTGAGAATTTTTAGAAGGTTTACTTTTTATCTCTTTCATAAATAAGATTTATATTTATTTTATCTTTAATAACATAAAATAATTATCTTTTGATTTGTTTCATACTTTTTTTAATTTGATTTTGCACATAGTTTTATATCGATAAGTAAAAATGATTCGAAATATTTATATTTTTAATCCTTGAGAAAATGACGATTATTTGAGTATCAAAGAGTCTATAAATCATCGAAATTTTGTTTCATTGTCCACATACTCTTTCAAAACTATAAAAATTGACTCTTTTTAATATAAAATTAAAAAAATACTAACTTATAGTAATTACAGTACTCTTATAAAAGAACTCACACTCATCTCTCTCTCTCATTAAAGCTGATCATTTTTATTGGATAATGAATACTTTTTTTAAAAAATTTAGAAAATATCGAGGTAAAAACAAAGACCCAATGAAAAGAGCGATCAGTTACATATTTACCTTCATGGTGAAGGCGTGAAAAAAGAGCTAAAGAAATATGAGGACTAGCCCATGAGAAAATCAAAAATCTTTTAATTGAATATCAAAATATTAAATTTGGTAAATATTTATCTTCTCTTTCATATTTTTATCATTATTCAAGGATGGCAGTTGTCGCCCATTATTTGATTCCACATTTATCATGCCCTCTCAACAACATCAAATATCCATTAATTCCCCATTTAGGTCCCCAACTATTCTTGATCAACCAATAATTTCCATTTTGAGTTCCATATCCAACCAATACTAATGCATGATCTGGCCAAGTAGAGCACCATCTAGGATCAGCAATTCCGCTCTTATAATGCATCATACCTGTAAAATCGAGAAGAATTGATAAAGGTCCTCTGGTATACAGAGCTTCTTTGATTATTGTTTAATCTCTGGTTATGTTTAAGTATCCTTTTATCTTTGCTGCAGATTTTGTTGCGTTAAATTGGCAGGGGCCAGAATAGTTTGTTCTTAAGGGATAATCGTGATAAGTTTAAATACCTCCATTTTTAGATAGCCAATCTATAGCATTATAAGGCCAACCACCACTACAGCCAAAATTAGATTTATCGCAATCAATAAGTTGTTGCATAGAAAATTATACAAGTTACTTCTTCTTTAAGTACCATTGACCCTCTATATTTCCAACAGTACTAAAAGTCCAGCATGATCCACAAGACCCTTGATCCTTTACTGAAGAAACTGCTCCTTGTTGTTACCAATTCCATATATCTGGGATGTCAGCCCTGGGTTTATAATGTGGATCATTGGTGTAGTTTTCAACATATCTGAGTTTGAAATCTGCTGGAATCATGAGACCTAGATGTTGTTTCATTTATGCTTTGGTCATATCAGTAAATTTGGTCAACCCATAAACAGCAGTTCCTTGCTCTTCCTGATTCAATCTCTATATTTAAATAAGATTATTGAGATATACTCCAAATCGATATAATTCTTCAGCATAGGAAGAATATTTTTTCCCATACTCTATTCCATATTACTTAAACTCTTTGTATTGAGTAAAGAGTGTCCAACTATTGCCAAAAGCCAAGAGTAAACAGATAAAAATGACTACTTTCATCAAATATGTTATATATTATATCTGATTACCTAAATTTTCAAGATAATAATTTCACCCCGTGAATGTCCAATATTTAAATATTTTTAAGAGTTAATAGAAAACTAAGTACTGATACAATTTTCTCCCCCTGGATATGTTCCAGTAAACCCATATTATAAATGAGATCTAAACTTTAATAAATAACGTATTGAGAATATCACAAAGCAACTTATTTAGTATAGTTATTTTTGAGATAATTGATTATGTAAATCAATATAAAACTCAAATTTGATCCAAAGCGCAATAAGCCTTCTTGCCTTTGGTAAAAAAATAAAAAGCCTTTCTTTCTTTAGAATACTTAATTCAAGCATAAAGAGAAATAATCATAACAGCATGAATTACGATCATATAGAGAGTTCTAGTAATCTACTAAGGAGCCATAACGTGATCCTATCAAGACTAATCGATAATATAGTAAAGATATTCAGGGTCACGATAAACGGAAGCTTTCTAGCTCTAAGAAAAGGAGTAAGAGTAAAGGAGCTAAGTAGCAGTCCCAAACTCCCAATAAAAAAAATACGCAGATTAAAAAAAACATTTCTGATGTCATAAAAGTGCCTAAGAAAAAACTTAGTATTGTTAACAGCTCTAATTTTTTAGATTAAGAAACTTTTCGAGGGTCTCTGCCAGGATTATCAGGAAAAAAAGTTTTGCAGAGATTCGCTCCCATTCTCTCTTAAAATCAAAAAATATAACTCATTAATTAGAAAACAGTATATTATATCGGAGTTGGTGCAGGTCCTGGGTAGGACGATCTCGAAGGAAGTTATTTATGGAAAAAACATGAACAAGTAGGATATAGATACTAACTATTATAATGTCTAGGAAGTGGCGCATTTGGATAGGTTGTAAAGGCATTCGATCATAAAAATAAATAAACAATCGCAATAAAGATAATAAAATCTAAAAAATAGCATATGCAGCTCGCTCTTAACTAGATAAATATTCTAATGCGGACAAAAGAAAAGGATATTGATAATTAGAAAAATATTGTTCGTATAAAGGATTTTATTGTATTCAGGAAACATATATGCATTGTTACTTAACTTTTAAGTATTAGTTTGTATGATTTGATGGAATTGAATCAGTTCCAGTCGATCTAGATGCCTCATATCCGTACTTTTGCCATTCAAATTTTGAATGCCCTTGTTTTTCTTAAGGAAAATAGTATTATACATTCTGATATCAAACCTGAAAATGTTCTCTTGAAAAATAAATCTAGGACTGGAATAAAACTTATTGATTTTGGTACTAGTATGTTCTAGCATGAGGTCTCTTATATGTACATCCAGTCTAGATTTTATCGAGCACCTGAAGTTATACTAGGTGCATCTTATGGATTTGCTATTGATATGTGGAGCTTTGGATGTTTGATCGCTGAATTATATTTAGGCTAGCCACTGTTTGCAGGAAGAAATGAGCAATAGCAGATAAGCCTGATTATGCAAATGATAGGTTTGCCACCAAAAGACTATTTAAATGTAAATATATGATTATTAAAGAACTGTAAAAATGCCAGTCAATATTTTAAAGAAGAAATGTCTCCCAAAATAATAAAGTCGAAAGAGGGAAAAGCAATTATTCCTGGATCGAAACCTCTAAGTTTACAAATTCAAGATAAATTTCTTGCAGAATTTCTAGGGAAAATATTTATTTATCGACCTAGCTAAAGACTAAAACCTCTCGATGCACTCCTAGAACCTTGGATAGTATAAGGACTTCCCTAATAAATAAGATACAACACTTAAACTATGTGCGTTTAAAATTAAAAAGATCAAATTAATCAGACTAGAAAAAGACCCCAAACAAGAACACAGCGAAGAAGCATATGAAAAGAAATTCAGATTTCCACGGAGGAGGATAAAAATCGAAAATAGGACATAATCGGAGAAAATCCGATGGACAAAACTGATTTTGATATTTTTTTTCTCTTAGAGATAAGCACAATATATTTATTCAATATTAATATAGAAAATTATAAAGGAATAAATAATATATTATTGTTATTAATTTAGTGACCATAAAATGGTGAAGAAAGCAGGAACCTAAAACTTGAACAGCAAGCTCTCACTCGTGATGAAAAGTGGCAAATATGTCTTAGGATATAAATCCACTCTTAGATCTTTGAGATCCGGAGAAGCTAAGCTCATTATTCTCTCAAATAATTGCCCAACTGTTCGAAAAGCAGAAATCGAATATTACGCACTTCTCGCCAAAGCCAAAGTTGTTTTCTATCACGGAAATAACATTGCACTAGGAACTGCTTGTGGTCGTTTTCATAGATGCTCTACAATTGCAATCATTGATGGAGGAGACTCTGATATTCTCGCTGAATGATCGTATTTAAACATTTCATTAACTTATTAAGTATATTCTATCTAATCAATTATTCTATATATGTAGTATCTATTTTTATATTTTTTAAAGTATTTCACAATTTTTTATACTTAATATCATTTTTAATATTTTAAATCAAGAATTGACAAATATGTAAGTGAGAGCTTTCAAGTTACCACCTCTACCTTCAAAAAAGA
>ERZ724506.549-NODE-549-length-13114-cov-6.709396_pt1 | contig 13114 bp, 3 predicted proteins | sample MGYA00376039_ERZ724506 | MGnify/ENA primary metagenome ERZ724506 (study PRJEB28724, sample SAMN07190887) | wastewater metagenome | isolation source: effluent of sewage treatment plant in Hong Hong | place: USA: Christiansburg, Virginia | collected 2016-03-01 ... | reverse complement strand
TTTTACCTATTTCTTTTTTTTCCTATAAAAGCTTTTTCTATTTTCTTTAATAGATTATCTTATTTAAATTATCTACTATTTTCATCTTGGTTTTATATTAAGCTTGTTCAGTCATGATTCGAAAGCTAATTAAAAATAATTTGCTCATTTTGATTTAATTTTAGAATTTTTCTAAATAATTATTTATTTTAAAATAAATTATATCATGAGAGAAGAAATTTACTAATTTATTCTCTATTTCTTTTTAACTTTTTTTTAAATTATAAAGCCTTGCTTCTAGTGCATTTTTAGCTTTTTATTTCATAAATATTATTGTTTATCCTAATAAAATTTAGTTCTAATCAAAGACTCCTAAATTATTTAAAATGTTATAAATAACAATCTATAGCTTTTAATTAGTATATTTCTCCAAGGCACTGACTTCATAGCCGTTCATCAGAAACAAATCTTTATACTATAGTAGAAAGTCAATGTACTTAGATCTATAAGAGAAATTGTCTCTTCTTATTTTTAAAGAATCAATAAGACCCATATATTGTATTTGCTTAAGTACTAAAAGTTCTTAAAATATATTAGGCTTGAGCAGTGTGTTTGGCTTTATACACCTTATAAAGTGGCATTAGGTATGAAAGAGTTGATACATTAAATCATTGATGCTGTTTTTAAAAGAAAGACTTAAATAGCTATTAGCATTCTCTGATTGTTTAACATTAGCTGGTTTGGTTTAATCAAACAGATATTTTATATCAGAGTTACAATTTTTGATAAAGTTAGCTATTGATAATGGGATTTCATTTTTATTTTTATCAATAAACTCTTACGACTCATAACTAACCGCACTTGCTGTATGATTAATATCAAACTTTGTATTGCCTCTTATCTTAGGACATATTATGTATTCGTTATTTGGAAACTTTTGTTTAAGAGATTCAATGAAACAATCTGGGGGAATGTCCATTTCTTTTCTATTAACGGAATCTGCATGCAGTATTTAAAATAATCCTAAAGACTTATCAGAGCCCTCTATACTATTTATTAAAGGTTGATTATCCTTAAAAGTTATGTTCTTTGAATACTGTTCTAGTTTCTCTTAGACCAATAGCTAAATGTCTTATTTAAACACATATTCTATATATAGAGATTGAAGCTTTTCATTTGTAAAATTAATAAACAATTACTCTAAGGAATTCTCTTATAAAATCTCAAATCCAAAAATATCAAGAATTCCAATGAATTTAGCAGGACCATTTCCTATATTTGGATTTATAGTTTGATTTATTTTCTGAACCAAAAAATCAAACAAATTTTAATAGAGATTTTTAGATAGAGATTTTATAGCAATTCAAGACTAATCTAAAGTGAGTTTTTTGGTAAGAGTTGGCTCGTTTTTTATATTAAATTCTATTACTGTAAAAGCCTGAGTTAAAGTCTACAAACTAGTGCTCAATATCTTACACACTTATTATGAGTCACGATTATCTTTTATAACAACTTTATCTTTATCTATTTCCTAAAGCTCAATATTGCCTAGAAATAATATTAAACTTAAGGTAACAAATATTTAATTTTATAAACCATCTGATAAATTAAAGTATTTTAAGCTTTGCAATAAATCCTACCAATCTCTTAACTTATAAATAGATAGATCTAATTCGTTTTCATTTAAATGTAATATTTTGAAATATCTAAGATTGACTTCTTATTCATCTTAGTCAATAAGATTTAGTTTTCACAAAAACTCTTTGTCTCCAAAATTACATAACAAATAGAAAATATGATAATTTTGGTCAGCATAATTAAGTTTAACCACTCTAGACTTTTCTAATAAATAAGTAAATATCTAGGCTCCTATTATAGTCTGTTTATCTTAAGCATAGTAAATTTTGGTGAATTTGCCAAATCAAGATGAGTTTTTGTTTCTTTAGGTTTTTGCATTACCTATTGCTTCTAAAATATAAGAAGAACTTATTATTTATTCTTCTAAAAGTGACTGCTTTTAGTCTTATGATTTAAAATTATTCTTTAGTAGAAATCTTATACATAGTTTAGTAGACTCTGTTTTGCCTGATCCTGACTCACCCTATATACATATTGTTTAATTATCTCTTGAGTTTTTAAATTGCTATATACAAATGCCTGTAGTTTTAAATAAATGAGGGTCTACATTTTCAATTTCCTCTTCTTACAACTTATTTGCATATCTAAACAATTTCTCTTCACCTTTTTCGTCTTCGAGAATTTGAAAAGGATTTATTACCAGTAGAGCTGTTCCGCACTAACAACAAAGCTTTTTGTCAAGAAATACTCTCTTTAATTGCTATAATATCTCTGCTTCATTTAAGAACTTCAAATCTGTTAAATTTAACATCTTTTCAAAAGGGCTTTGTCACTCTTAAACGTTTTCTTTAACTTTTTTTATCTCTTCATTATTTTCCTATCATACATACTATAATATATCTCCTTTTGTATTATGCTACCTAACCTCTGCAGCCAAATAAACCTACTCATCATCTATGTTAGAGTTTTTAATCCATATAGCTTGCCCTGGAAGGAACTCTTGGACAAAATTATCTTATTCCATATTATAAAATAATAAAAATAAAATTCTTAAAAATTTATAAACCATGGCCAAGAGAGAATTAACTACTGCCGCTAGAGACTTTACCATCAATCTTCACAAAAGATGCCACAAGACTTAATTCAAGTTCATGGCCACTAAAGCTGTCAGAGAGATCAAAAGATTCGCCGAGAAGAACATGTTAACAAAGGACAACAGAATCAGTGTATCTTTAAATTAGTTCATCTGGGCTTAGGGAGTTAGAGGAGTCCCAAACAGAATCAGAGTCAGAATTGAGAGAAAGAAAAATGAGTCTGAGGAAAAGGGAGAGAAATTCTATACTCAAATCGATCTTATCAAAGTTAGAAAGTTTAAAAACCTCATCACTGAAAACGCAAGAAACTAATAAAAGTTATAAATATTTTAATTTTTGTATTTTTCTAAAGCTTATGAATAAAATAAATTTTTAATTATTTCATTAACTTAAGTACAATTAATATTATAGTTTGTTTATCTCCTACTATTTTTATATTCTTATCTTTTATTTATAGTTATAATTTATTATTAATAATTTGATGCAGAAAATTTTTAAGTAATTAATTAAAATACAAACAAGATGATTATTTAGTCAAGCTGTTGATTAGAAAATAATCCAAATACCAGAATTTGTTAAAGCAAACTAAGATCTAAAAAATAATAACTACAAAGTGGCTCTTTAGAATTATATCCGAGTTAAAGATATTTTAATAGATACTAATTTAATTTAAAATGATTCTTTTTACTAAATAATTTGAAGGCAATATAATAAGAATAATTTTTATTTATTAAGAATAAAAAGATTATAAAAGGGCTAGAGATACATTATTATAATCTCTTGAAAATTTAGATATAAAAAAAAATGAAATGTGTATGAAAATATATTTGGATCTAATGAATATATTGTTATTTTATAATCCCAAAGAAGCTATATAAATTGCTGAAAATCTTTAAAAAGAAGAACATTGATCACTTATAAATAGTTAATTGTATCAATTGATACAATTAAATCAAGCGGTAACATAATTAGAATGCGTATAATTTAATATTAGAGCATCAAATGGCTTTCTAGATTTACTCTTAGTTATACTAAGAGGTTTAAGATAATTAAATAAAAGGTAAATTACTTAATAATATACTTGTAACTAACTAATATTTAATATAGCCTAAGGAAGATTTAGGAATAGATTATTACAATAAATCTATTCAACTATTAGAATATGATGGTATAAATGAGATTGAAAGCAAAACTAATATAAATATGTTTGATCCTTAGTTCGTAATTAAAAATCCAGAATCATGATTGGTTGTACTAAACTTAATAGACTATTTAAAGAAATAAAGTAAAAATAAACTAGAAGTAAACTAAAAGTTATTAACAAACATTATTGGGAAAATAATAAGCATAAATCCATAAATAGATCTCTTGTTTAATAGAGCGTTGTTGGAACTAGCAATAGTCAATCTTTGATCAGAAAGGTATCTGACTTCTGAAGGAATATTTTGAAACATAGAGTAATATTTATATAATAATAAAGATTGCAATTATGTTGTGTTTTGCACCTATTACTCAGAATTATTAAGCAAAATTGATATTTGATTAGCCGAGGCTTAAAAGTATAAAAATATACTCAAAGAAAATCTTTATCTTTACTCAAAGGAAAATTGCTTAAGAAATGAATTATTTATCAACAAGATTTCTTTAAAAGATTAATTAAATATTATAATATAAATGAGTGAGATATTACAAAAAAGAGAATTTGTATCCATGAAAGTTCCTTAAGTAAAAAATAAAGAAGAAGGAGAGTTTCAAATAACAGCTGAGTAAATAGTATGTGATCCTTCACTTCATTAGCTAAACAATATATTTATGCCAAGACCTTCAATTTTGGATGACTATGAACTAAGAGAATATAAGTAAAAGAAAAGAAAGGAGTTTGAGCAAAAAGTATGAATACAGTGAGGACATTTAGGTAAATGGGTAGAGTATGCTGAGTGGGAATTCTCTTTATAGGAATTTCTAAGAGGATGATCAGTTTTTGAGAGAGCTCTAAATTAAGATATTTATTGAATCTCTACTTGGTGTAAATATATTGATGCAGAATTATTAAACAAAAATGTAAACCATGCAAGAAACTTACTATAAAGATCTACTTACCTTCTTCCCAAAGTTTAAGAGCTTTGGCTGAGAAGAATTGACTTGGAAATACAATTAGGTAACATAGAGGAAATAAAGAATATATTTGATTAGTGGATCGAGGTTGATCCCTAAGACAGTGTGTTTAAACTATATTACTAGTATATTTAGTAAGAGAGCAATGAGGAGTAGTAAAGAAGTCTTTTAAATATTTGGATCTTTAAATCTCCTAGTTTATTTAACATTAAATAATTAATAAAGTTTGAATAAAAATATAACAATATAGAGAAAATCAAAGAAATATACAATAGATAATATTTAATTAGCAAAGAAGAATAAGTTTAGCTTTAATTAAATTATGCTTGATTTGAAGAGGATTAGGGCAATATAAGTTAAGCAAAATGAGTTTATTAGTAATTAATAAATGATTAAGACATTGAAAATAAGTATCTAATTCTTGTTCAATATGAGTAGTTTTTAAAAGTTAATAATTTTATCTAAGAAAGCTAGAGAATATTTTATTAAAGAAAAAGACAAGAAATGCTAAATCAAATTGAGTAAAAAAAAGATTTATAGATGTAGATCTAGGAGTTATTAGACTTAGATATAGAAAGTTAGGATTTTAGCTATTTATAAACAGATCTAGAGTATGGTTTTGAACTTGTAATAGAATAAATAAAAATAACATAAAATTACTAAAAAAATGAGCAAATAGTTTTATCCATTAGTAATATTTATTTCAGTATATTGTATGACTTTTAAAAATCAACTCAAATACTAGAGTAATTTATAAACATTATTGACATAAAAACATACTTGCCAATTTAGTCTCTTAAAAAATACTGTAAAAATTAAATTAAATTAGAAGATTATTAAAAATATAGAAAATTATTAGGAAAGTGTATTGGTTTAAATCCCAATAAAGACATAATTATTTTTTATATTAAACAAGAAATTAAGTTAGATAATTAGATAAACGCCAGAAAATTATTAAAAAGAAGCTTAGAGATATTTCCAAACAATATAGAGTTATACATAATATTCCATTAATATGAAATGTATTTGTAAGAGTTTAACAACGCTATTAATATTTTATTAGCTGCACTAGAAATATGTAGCTATGAAGAATATGCAATAATAATAGACTTAATAGAATAATTCTATGTATAAACTAATAATGTTTCAGAATTAATATAACTCCTGGAGGTTTAGCAGGAGATTTTTAATTCTACATTTTTAAATATAAAGCTAATAAAATATTACTTCTAATCCTAACAAATAAATAAGATTAAAGAAATTTACAAAGTATAGAAACAAATGTACGAAATAAATAAAGATAAATAAATATTTTAATATTTCTGTTAATAAGCCTATAACCTAACTAAGATTGATAAATTTTAAAGGTAAGTTTCATAAATCTTGTAAAATGAATAACAAAATTAACTTTAATAAATTTTAACATAATTCTAATTATTGGTATTTAAATATTTAAAGATAACTAAATATGTCTATGTCTGCAATACAACTAACCCAGGTTATATCTTAATATAACACTTAACAAATAGAGGATATTTAGTGTGATATTTGCAATTAAATTCTCATCAATCCAATAACATGTCTTCGATGCCAAAACATATTCTGCAAACAATGTATATTTTAAAAAGACAATGACTAATTTTGTAGTTGTGGATCTTAAAATGAATTTAAGTAAGCTCCATAATTAATTTATGAAATTCTCAATTAACTATATTACAGTTGCTAAAATATATACACTGGATGCAAATTCTAAGGAGCTTATTTAGATATACTAAATCATCAAGAGAGCTGCTAGTATAGAGAAATAAAATGTACTAATATTGGTTGCAATTAAAAAGTACAACTTGAGTATTATGAAGAGCATAAAAAATTATGTTGATTTAAGACTTGCTATTGTGAAATGTGTAATATAAAAATATTAGTCTTAGAGGAAACGAAACACAAGTAAATTTGTGAATTTTAAAAGATAAAATGTTTATGGTGCAGTTAAGAGTTCTCAAAAAAAGACTCTTTTCAACATCAAAATATATGTGAAAATTACCATTATAAATGTGATAATTGTATGCAAGATTATAATAAATAAGACTGGTCCAATCATAGCATTAGTGCTTGTTTAAGAGCCAAGATAGAGGAAACTTCAAAATAAATATTATAAGAATTAGATTCTGAGTTGTTTAACTTATAGAAAGTCATTAACTAAACCAATAAAAATAAAAATCTATTGTTTAAAGAATGTTAGTTTTGCAATAAATTAAGCTGTGCAAAAGAAATTATGTAATGTTAAAAATGCTATCATAATATATGCTAATATTGTAGTAATTTGCAAAATAAAGATCTAAAAGCAGAATCGGTAAATTGTTGCTTTTAAAAATAAAACCTAATACTACAGTCCTATCCTAAAGAGAGTGAGGGCTACAAAAATAAAAATTAAGTAATATTATTATAATGATAAATCAAATAGAAATCCTATATGGGAATAATATAGATAATAAAATTGAGTACGTTGATAGCATTAACAGAGTTATAAAAGGTTAAATAAATAATGAAAAGGAGAGCTTTGAAATAGATACTTTATTAATCAAAGCTCTTTTTAGAGTACTAAATGATGATTACAAACTCAGTTAACCACTCATGTGTTCCACTTTAGAAATAATTCAAATATACATGTATAGTATTGATGATTCTTCGAACGTAACTTTTTTATAGGAAATTTCCTGTTAGTCATTATTATGGTCTGTATCAAAAATACTCATATGGGAATCTAGAAGAATATAAAGAATATTTTCTAATTATTGAAAGAATAATAATTAACTAGAGTCCTGTAACGACTCCATAGATTAACAAATATAAATATTTGTTAGCATAACTTTAATTCTCTAAAAAATAATAGAAATTATTGTATAATTAAGATTATCATTTTTTAGTGAAGAGGATTTAAATGACTTTGCTAATTGATTTGAAATAATAAAATTACTGATATGAATGTTTGATTATGACTCAGAGGAGTTACATAAAAATACTTTAATTCTACTGAATTATTTCATTAATAGAAATAATGTGTAATTAATCATTGAAAATGGTTTTTTGGAGAAAACATAAGACTTGTTATATAAAAATGATCAGGATATTTTATACCAAACTTTATTATAAATATTTTTTAATCAAAACACTTGGGCTATTTTAAGTAAAAAAGAAGACTATCTTGTTAAGGTTATTAAAGGTATTGAACACAAACAAATAACTAATGTTCTATAATTACTAAACATAATTTCAATTAGCGAATATTTCTAGCAAATTTTTATTAAAAGTGAATTGGATATTTATCTACTAAGCATTTTGTCATAGTACCTATAAAAGGATAAGCAAAGTATTAAAGAGAAAAAAATTATATGGAATTTGTTAATAAACCTAGCTAACTTTACTTATTTTGCAGAATGATTTTTAGAGTATTAGGATTTTGAGTTGCTAATAAAGTTTGTTTAAGAGGATCCAGATGAGTAAATTCTGAGATTTTTAGAGAATTGTTTTTTCTTTTCAAAAAATATTAACTTATTTATACATCATAAACACAATGTCAGAAAGATATATGAGATGTTAGAATAATTAGATGAACACTTATATCCACAAATTACATCCTGTTTTTTTATAATTGCAAAGGCTTACCAAGAAGCAGATTGAAAGCCAATAACATTAGCTACTAAATTCTTAAAAGAAAGAGATATTAATAGTAACATACATTTGTCAATATTTTATTTATTAACAGAAGGTGTGGATTCTCCAATCATTTTTAAAGAGGCTATTTCTAAATAGGTTAGTATGTATATTATGGATCATTTTTTTAAAGGAAATAACGGTTTTTCCGATGAAGTAAATTTTTAATTTTTAATGTTTATTAATAAGCTTATATTGAGCAATTAAGTTTAAATAGATATAAGTATGCTATTAGAGTTTGTAAATTAAATTAATATTGTAAATGAATAGTTGATAAATTTGGTTTAATAATTGTTCATTAATATTATCAATTCATTATAAGAGGAAGAGGAATAGTTGATAATTATACAATAATAAAGAGACAGTATAATAGACAACTTATTACAAAGAATACAATAATATTTTTTTATATATTTTAATTAGTTAAAATAAATAATTTATAATGACTGAAAACTAAACAAAATAAAAAACTAAAAAAATGCTAGTCTTTCTTTTAAGCATAGTTGTTATTTATTTAACCTATAGTACATCTTAGTTTAACAATTAGCTAATGCAAGATAACTTTCTATATCCTTATGTGAAAATCGATGACTACAACAAACAGTATCTCAAGATGATTAAAAAATATCATCCAGACAAACCTGATGGAAACGAAGAGAGATTTATGCAAATTGAATAGTTTAGAAAATAATATTTAAATAACTCGAGATTATTTAATTAAACTTTGTACATGTTGGTTAAGTTCTCAGAATAAACTCAAGATTTATATTTAATTAGTAAAAAAATATTTGTCAAAATTTCATAAGCTTTACTGGAAAACACTTATCTTCTTGCTCAGATAAATCTCAGCAACATCTAAGGTAAATGAATATACTTTCTAAACATGTTTGTTTTGTTTGGAGTTGCTGTTGAGATATTCTTTATCAACAACTGGATAATAAGTCTGGTATACAATCAAATAGGATATTCAAATAGTCTATATAGAATACTATATGCAATTGCTACCAAATTCAACAAACTTATAAATAAAAGTGACTAGTTTAAATGTATTGGAGAGGTTGAGATGTTTAATTTATGGAAATTTTTAATCCTAATATTTTCAAATATATTCTGGCTACTTTCCAAGCCGTTCAATAAAGAAAGTATATTTGATATCAAGGTTGGGGAGATTATAAAACAAACGTAAGAAAGAGTTTAAAACAAATCATTTACAAAAGAACAAATGTGATAGACTATTTAAGAAATTGATGACTTGATTCCCAAGCCATCTTTGTTCGAAAAGATCATAGGCGGTTTATAGAGCGTAATGAGCTATGGAATAATCTTAGTAGCGATTCTCAAAACTTTTATGAATAATTAAAATATATTAGCTATTGATTTGTTTTATTCTGTCCATCGAGTCCTGAATCATCTAGACTAGCAAGAGTCTCATATCTTTAATGGCTACTCTTGAGTTTGATTTTTAGAAGCTTTTAATGTCTTTGGTGAGCTCTCCTAGAAGATCTTTAAATACTAAGCTTCTTTGTTCCTATATTTATTTTTACTTTGTCTAAATTAGTCTTCCAAGTAAGGTGGCTGTGTTTTTATAAGCTCTTTCAAAACTCTTTTTAGACATTTTATATTGAAATTATAAATGAAATTAAAATAATTAGTCTAGGGTTATTTTTCTTTAAATAATAGCAATTTATATTATAGAGATATTATTGTTGATAATTAAATGAAATTAAAATTGGAGACAACAAAATTAAAGAGTTTTATTTTATGAATTATTAAATCAACTAAAACTAACAAAGCATTATGGTTATAGAAAATTTAAATTTATAATGAATTTCTAGGAATAACTTAATTTATTTTAAGAAAACTTTAATCACCCATTTTTCGGGGAAATTACTCTTTATAGGTCCAAAGAAGATAATTTATTGTACATGATGAAAAAGAGAAAAATCAAGAATGATAAAGATAAGGAGCAGTCATTGGCATAAATGAAAATAAGAAAATCTTTTAACTCTTAAAATATGCTATATTGTAAGGACTATTATATTGATGACTAAAATCAGTTAAAAATATTTTATTTATATAGCAATGTGTCTTTGGTTGACTAACAAGATCTTTTCTATGATGAAGCTATGATATATAAATGCTTTGAATAATTACTAAATTTGCTGGTCAAATTAGAGACTGGGAGAATAGTACATGGCAATATAAGACCTGAGCTAATTTACTATGATTAATAAATAGATAAGTTTATCTTATGTGATAATTTGGGCTCAAAAGGTTTACCCTTGCAAATTTAGTTGCAAAATATTGAACAAAAAAAGAATCTTTATTTGGCTGCAGACACTTTTGAGGCTTTGTTTAAAGATCCAAATAAAAAGTTTAATTTTTACAAAGAGGATTTAGTTTCTTTATGTCTAAGCATCTTAAGCTCTATAAAGCCAAAACCTGTTAAATCCTAAAAATGCTATAATTACAGACTAAAACACTTTGATTAGATGTTGTTTAACAATTAGCTTTAGAGCTGCAAACAAGAACACAGCTAAGGATTCAAAATATTTGTAGACATGCTTAATAATAATATTTTAGCTGTGAGATCAAAAGATTGAATAAACTCTTAAAAAACCCTAGAATTCTGGAGAATATTAACAAATGACCCGGTTTTTTAAGAAAAGAAAAAGATTAACAAGCCCTCATATTAATCTCTTTAAAGTGTTTAGAGTAAAAACCTTTAATAAAAAAGGTTAATAAAATAAACAAGCAATTTTAATAACTCAGATATCAATACTGTGTAATCTAACTCTGAATAATAAGAATTATACTATCCTATTTAATCAGAATAAATTATAGACTAAAACAATCTTTTATAAAGCAGTTGATCGGTTAGTTGAGAATCAAGAAATGTCACTAAGACCTAATCTTGAAATGGAACTCCAAATAAAATAGGGGCAAAATCAGGCTAAAAAATATAAAACAAGCTCAAGAACATATATAACATTTAAATAAAACCATTTAATATGAATCCTCTACAAATAGACTAATATATTGTGTAGAATAAAGATATTAGTAAATAGAACTTGGTAGACTTCATTTTAAAGTATGTCCCTTTTGATAATCTTAAAGAATAAAAGCTTGCCAATAAAAACTAAAATATTGATAATTTAAAACAAAGCAACGTATATAATACTCTATACAATTCTATAAATGAGTACCAGACAAAGGAGAAATAACAAAAAAAATTAAGTGTTATTAAGGAGCTCTAAGAGGAGGCTTTATTGCTCAATAGTTAATTTATGAAGCATGATATTTTGGAAAAAAATTAAGAAAAATATAATTAAATTGAATCTGATATTGATTAAGATGATATAGACAATATGAGTGGTTTCTAAAAGTCATATCTGTAATTTTATAACTTTGAGGTGGTTGAAATAACAAATAAAAAAAAAGAATTAATTGTGTTTGATTAAAAGGGATTATTAAAAAATAATAAAATAATAAGTCAGAGAAAATAATTATAAATTAAAGAGTAGTAAATACTAAAAATTAATAAGTCAAGTTTTCAAATCAAATAAAAAAGATAAAATAATATACAATAGCTATAAGAAATGATTAATTAACATAGTGAATAACACTCAATATAGACAATATTAAAAGTTAAAGAATTATTTATCAATAAAGAAAATATTATTAATTAACCTAGCATTTAGAAAAAGCAAACATTATATGTTGAAAACCCAATCGGATATTATATGCGATAAAAATGATAGAAAATAAATCTCAGCATAACGAACAATTACGACTATAGCAAACATAAATTAAAAAAAGAGTAGAAATTTTAATAATAGAATAATGATATGCATTATAATTATATTTTATGTTTCAAAAAAGAATAAATATAATATAAAAATCATTATCATATCTAAAGCTGTAGTAGAACTCAATTACCAAAAAAACGAGCATCATTAAAAAATCTTTAGAACAAAAAGCTTTCTTAAATTAAAATGTATTTATTCTCTAACAATTCTAAATATATAATATAGACATAATTTATATTAGCTACCTTGTTTAATAGATTTATCATTCCATAAAAAAAGTCTCTCAGCAATAACAAAAAAGAAACAAAAATTATAGAGCAAATTGAAATATAAAATTACAATATATCTTAATATGTTTCCAGCTTTGTATAAAGCCATATTGGGACACCCTAAATGCAATCAGTTTAATTACAATAAGATGTTTAGATTTTAAAGTAAGATTTAATGACAGACTATAAGTTAATTAAGGACTTTAAATCTAAGTCTATTCAAGATAACTATAGTCATGCTTAATAAGAGCATCATGAGGCATTTGATTCTAATGATAAGAATAATTTAGATAATAACTTACAAGAGTAATCTATTCATGATTCTTATAGAGTATGATATTTGCTACACAGAGATGATGGTCAAGGACACTGATAAACAAAAAGTCTTGGAGTGAATCAACTTTCATTAAGATCTTTAACACCTAATAAGATTAGAATATAGATACCCAATCCTTTAACAGCAATAAAATAAATAAAATTATTTTATGTTTATAATTAAAATTTTTTAAATTTTTATTCTTGGGGTTTGGGGTTTGGGGTTTGGGGTTTGGGGTTTGGG
>ERZ724506.547-NODE-547-length-13117-cov-7.017685_pt1 | contig 13117 bp, 8 predicted proteins | sample MGYA00376039_ERZ724506 | MGnify/ENA primary metagenome ERZ724506 (study PRJEB28724, sample SAMN07190887) | wastewater metagenome | isolation source: effluent of sewage treatment plant in Hong Hong | place: USA: Christiansburg, Virginia | collected 2016-03-01 ... | reverse complement strand
CGTATCATGCGCAAAATTCATTTTAAGGGGAAGATGAGTGCGCTGGACGCTTACGATTTTGCAAGGTGTCTGCATAAGTCTTTCGTGGATAATGGACGCTCTGGACTTCTAATTGGCAGCCCATTTTGTGACATAGATGAAAGGCTTCAAATTGATGCTTTACTTATTACAGACCAAGCTGTTTGTATCATAGACTTCAAAAATTTTGGCGGTAAAATAAACTTACCAAACGAAAAAGATTTTGAATATGGCATTTGGACAAACGCAAGTGGTGACCAAGTCAAAGGCGGTAGCTCCATAAATCCGTTCATTCAATTAAAAAACCAGAAAAGACGATTTTCAGAAGTGTTTCATAATCATATCGCTAAAAATTTGGACGAAAAAGATAGTTTAGATTGTAGACACATCATAAGTGTTGTTTGTTTTCAAAAAGAAATTGAGCTTAATAGAGAGATTCCAAATACAAAAGAGTTGGCATTTTGGATTATAGACAGGCTTAATTTTATAGAAAAAATATCTGATATTGTTGATGTTTCAGACAAATATGTAAACATCTCACCACGCTCTTATGATGCGTTTAAAAAAGTATTTCGTGCTGACAACTTTAAGTTTGATGATAAACCGCTTGAGGATAAGTTAAAAGTGTTTGCTGATAGGTCGGAAGTTCTTGATTTTAAAAAGCTACATCCTGACCAGTATTCAGCACTAAATGAAATAAAGACATTTTTAGAAAGTCCTGAACAACAAGTTTTTATTTTACAAGGAACTACAAATAGTGGCAAATCATATCTGATTCCTTTTATTCAAGAAATTGCTTTTAATTTAGGAATACAGGAAACTGAAGTTTTTGCTTCTTCAAGTCGTGTGGCAAATAATTTGCTTACAATTAGTGGATTAGAAAAAGTAAATAGTATTTACTCATACATTTATGGCGGACAAAAGAACAACAAGCAGGAAGACGAGCAAAACGAGGGCAATGAAAATAGTGAAGAAGTAGACAAAGCTAACGATTCTGAAGAGTTACAAATTGAACAAATCTCCTTAAAAAACTGTGATAACTCAGACAATGCTTTATTCATCGTCGATGAGTCTCAACTTATTTCAGATTCCTTTAATCAATCAACTGACCTAATTTTTGGAACTGGTTATTTACTTAAAGATTTTTTAAGTTTCATAAATTCGACAAATACTAAAAGAAAAATAATTTTCATTGGCGATCCCTTTCAACTTCAACTAGGGAAAACGGATGAATCGCCTTTAAATTCTTTGTATTTAGAAGCAGCGTATAAATTAAAAACTAACGCTTACCAACTATTAGATAAACCCGATTTTTCTGTAATCAATAAGGAGGCATTATTTTGTGTTGATAAAATTCGCACCAAATATTTTAATTCACTTCAATTTGTTACTGATGATAACTTTTGCTTTTTACAAAAAGAAGATGTTGCAAAAGTGGTTTCTAATATTATTCACAATAAAATTGAGTGTCATATACTTTGCTCTAGCAATGAAAAATCACAAGAAGTTAATTACTGGATTAAAAAATCAATTATACAAAATGGTAATGATATTGCAAATGGAGATTTAGTTTTGTTTAATAATAATATTGAAACAGCTAAAGAAAATGACCCATTTGCAAAACCAAAAAGGATATATAATGGTCAATTTGCAATTGTTGATTCTGCAATGCCTGAACCATATTTTCGAGAAACAAAGAAAATTAAAGACGAATTTACTTCGATAGAGTTTAGAGAAATCAAGATAACTTTAATAGAATCTGGGGATAAAATAAAATTATTGAGTCTTGAAAATTACAGATTGAACCCTAAAGCCGAACTTTCTAAAAATGAACTTATCTTATTTAGAATAATACTCAATAGAGAGTTTGATAAAGCCAAAAAAAGCAATCCTTTTGAAAAGTCTTTTGAATATTTAAACCTCGCAAACGACACTATTTATAGTAAATTTAGAAATGAAAACAATGAGTTTCTAATACAACTGCTAAAAGGAACAAGTAGAAAGAAGAATCTAAATAAGGAAGAAGTTCATCTGAAAAATATAATCTCGAAAGCAAAAGATGCTTATAAAAAAAGAATCGAAAGAGATTTAAGAAAAGATCCATCAACCGAATATTATAAGTTTAAAAACTCTGGGCTGTTAAGGTTTGGGTGGGCAATGACCGTTCATAAGTCAATGTCCTACAAGTGGCAAGAAGTAATTTTTAATGTTGAGAAAGCAGGAACAACAAATGAAAATCACTTCAGGTGGCTTTATACTGGAATTAGCAGAGCAAGGAAAAAAGTTTCTTTAATCAATTACAAACCAATAAGCCCTTTTGATAAAATAGAACTCATTGATTGTAATAATGGTTCTGCAGCGAACGAATTTTTTTATATTGCCGAAAGCAAAGAAATTGAAAACTGCTTAACAGAATTTAAAGACTTTGTTTTAAGCAAACTAATTAACATAGAAATAGACAGAGTTGAAAGTCTAAACTGGCAGGAACGCTATTATCTAAAAAGCAATACAAAAACAACTATTATTTCATTCAGCTACAATGGTCAAGGAAAATTTAAGTTCCCTACATTAACAGGTGGAGATAATGTTTTTGGGAGTGAAATTATTGAGCATCTAAAATCAAAAAGTATTTCTTTTAATTTTGGCATTATCAAAGACCTTTGGCGGAAAAATGAATATGAAAATCTTTCAAACGTATTGATGCAGAATAATTTATTTTTTAGTCAAATTATTCAAACTAATTTTAAGGATAAGATTAAATTATGCAATAAAAAAGAAGAAATTGACTTGGAGGTTGATTATAACGGGGATGGTTTTTTTAGTAAAATAACTGCAAAGTATTACTCTAATCAAGAATTATGGATTTGTTTTGTAAATTCTATTAACAAAATCAAGGCGTAAACTATGACTTCATTATTTGATTTTAGTCAAGCTATATCTAAACTAAATAAAGAGAAAAAGTTCTCTGAGACATTAAGGTATTTTAAAGATAATAAAGCTAAATTTACAAGTGAGCAAATTGCGTCTAATGTATATTTAATTTCAGCAATAATTACTGCATTGCGTCAAACTCAACATTACGATAGTGTTTTTAAGTTTTTAGAGTTATACAAAATAAATATTGATAGAGATACTAACGAAATTATTTTAACTGCTTACGGTTGGCTTTTGTATTCAAAACTCAAGGCCGAAAATCAGTTATATGATAGCTACCAAAATGAAGTCGAGATGTTTGATGATGAGGACATTGAAAGTACAAGTAACCATCATTATACTAAGTCTGAAATTGTTTTTAAGATTGAAGATTATTTGCCACTAATTATAAATATTAATAATGACTTTGCATATTCAGTTGTTTCAAACTTATTCACATTGGTTTTGAAAGCAGAAAAAAAGAAACCGAATACTAATTGGAAATTTATTAGTGATTTTTGCGACTTGATTTCACCCGAATTGCTTCATACAGATTGTAGAACTATTGAAGTAGAAAGAAAGGGGCAGAAAAAATCAATGGAATTAGCATCAGATAAAGAAAATTGGTTTGCTTATAAATCAAAAGCACTTATGAAGTTAGGAATGTTTCAAGAATGTTATGAAGTCTCAAAACAAGCACTTAATATTTTTGAGTTATTTCATTATTCAAATGATATTTGGTTTGCTCGAAGAGTGGCATTATCGAAAAAAAATCTAGGAAATTCTGCGGATGCAATTGCTGAACTTGAACAGGTTTTACGAAGAAAAAAAGAGTGGTTTATTCAAAAAGAATTGGCTGTACTATATCAAGAAGCTGGCGACAATGAAAAAGCATTCAATTATGCAATTTCTGCAATAAATAATTTTGGAGATTTGGAATATAAAGTTGACTTATTATATTTGTTAGGTGAACTTTTAAAATCAAAACAAGAGAATGACTTGGCTTTCAAGCACTTTTCATTATCGCAATTAATACGAACAAAAGAAGAATGGAGTATTCCATCAAAGTTGCAAACAGCATTATCTCAATTCGAGAAGACGGCTATTGCTGTTGATAAATTACAAGATTTGAAAAGTGAATTAAAAAAATATTGGAGTAGTTTTAATCCACAACCGAATAATCAGAGACAAAATACTAATCAACGACAAACGGGAAAAATTGATCGAATTTTACATAATGACGAAAAAGGTGTAGACGGATTCATTAAGTTTAACGGTAATAAATCAGTTTATTTTCGAGTAAATACGACAGAAGAAATTATAAAAAAACTAACTATTGGTTTAGACGTAGAGTTTAAAATACTACCAGCGACAGAAGATAAAAAAGAAAAAGCAGTGCAATTAAAGGCAAAATAAAAGCCAGCTTACAATTCTGTAGGGGTGAACGCATGTGTTCACCCTTAGTATAAGTATTGAAAGGCAATAGGTCTGCTACTTAATCACAGGAAAAGCCGCGCTAATGGTTGTGGTCACATTAGCAAAACCCACAAAGCCTTCGGGTGCAAGCGATTTGCCTGTATTTAAAAATGCCACCGAAATATCACGCGCAGGGTCAGCCCAACACAAAATATTAATAAAGCCTAAATGACCAAAGGCTTGCGCGGTATTAGCACCAAAAATACTCCATAGTTTTTCGCCTGTCATAAAACCTGCCGAATAACGCATGGGTGCTTTAGCCGAATGGTCAAACAATAATTGGCCTCGACGTGTGGCATTAGCCACGGTTGCAGGTGTAAACACAGACTGGCCTTGCCATTGGCCTTTATCTAATAACATTTGATAAAAACGACATGCTTCTTCGGCACTGCAATAAATATTAGCGGCAGGAATCACTGCATCATGCGCTTCGGGGGAGTTAATGGTTGCGGTAATATCGCGGTCACTCACGCCTAACATATGGTGCAGCATTTTGCTAATCACAGGCACTTTATCAAGGCCAGTCGCATGACTAATAGCCACTTGATGACGACGCTCTGCCGCTACACCAAAAGTAAAATGTTCGCAATCTAGCGGTTTGGCCAAAATTCTATCTAATAATTGTGGTAAGGTTTCACCCGAAACACGGCGGCAAATTTCACCCAAAATATAACCTGCGGTCACCGCATGATACGCTTGTTGTTGCTTGGGTGTGCCTACGGGTGGCGACTCGGCCAAAATTTTAACCACGGTATCAAAATCAAACATTAACTCAGGGCTAGGGTCGCTCAATGGCATAATACGAATGCCTGCTTTATGAGTTAGTAAATCATGAATGGTGGTGAGGTGTTTACCATGTGAGGCATACTCGGGAATATATTTGCTGACGCGGTCATTAATGTCGAGTTTGCCTTCTTCGGCTAATTTATGAACCAACATCGCACTAATGGCTTTAGAACCCGAAAATAAACATAAAGGGGAGTCAGCTGTTGCCAGTACCGAGCCATCATCAGGTGCTTCACCTGCGGCACCCACATGGCTATAACCCAAGCCACGACTCATCACAATTTGTCCTTTATGACGAATTACTAAAGTAATGGCAGGGTGTAAGCCCGTTTTATAGTATGACTGCACGCTTTGCCAAATACGTTCAATGTTAGCAGGATTAACTCCTACGCTTTGCGGTGAGCATTCACGGTCACGATTAATGGTAGTAATAGTGTTTAAGTCACGAGGAACAGATACCCGATGGCCGCCCGTTTTAATAAAAGGTAATAGTCGAGTAATGGGGTTGGGTAGCATAAAAGCTCCTAAAATGAGTCAGTGAGGCTGTGCTTTGGCACAATCGCCTGTGTGTGTTAAGTTAGGCAATGCCTGTACTGTATTGAGTCGTTGTGCTTTATGTCTGCACCAGTAATTCCTGCTTATATTGCCATTGCCTTGGTTGAATGGGCAAAAACTTGCGCTATTAAGCCAACAAAATTGGCTGAGGTATTGTCTTTTGCTGTCATTGACGAGTTGTATGCCGATAATTGTCGCCTATCGGCGCAGCAATATGAACATCTTGTGTCCTATTTATATCAATATAGCAAACGTAATGACTTAGGTTTTGCTTTTGCCCAACAATTAACTATTGCCAGTTATGGGGTATTGGGTCATGCCATGTTAAGTGCGGCAACGGTAGGGCAAGCAATAGAGATGGGCTTAAATTACTACAGGCTAACAAGTAGCTTTATGACGCTAAGTTCACGCCCATACACTGATAAATTACAGATTGTGGCTACCTTAGATTATCCTTTACCTGCGTTAAGCCAGTTTGCGCCCGAAGAATTAGTCATTGGTTTTACCCAAATTGCGCGTCAATTTATGGGCGAAGATTTTAGCCCTTTATTGGTGCATTTTAGAGGGCAACAACCTAGTTATCATTCCGACTTAGTTGCGTATTTGCGTTGCCCTATTCAGTATCAGCAAGATGATTGTTTGTTTGAAATTGACAGTAGCGTGTTGTCTTTGCCCTTAAAAACAGCCAACGCGTTAACGGCCAAACAATTATTAAGTTTATGTCAGCAGTTGTTGAGTCAAGAGCCTGTCGTTGTGGTAGATGATATTGTGCTACGAGTACAACAACTGATTAAGGCAAAAGCCAATTATTGGCCAAGTATGCAAGAGGTTGCGGCACGTTTAGCAATGTCGGAGCGTACCTTAAGACGGCGTTTGCAAGCTCAAGGCACAGATTATCAACAACAAATAGACCAAGTGCGCCAACAGTTAGCGCAGCTATTAATTAGCAATAAACAAGTGACTATTCAACAAATGGCGGCTGTTTTGGGCTATAGCGAGCCAGCCAGTTTTAGACGAGCATTTTACCGTTGGGTGGGGGTGTCGCCTAAAGATTACCGATTGGCCACTATGAACTAAGCTTTAAAATAAAGAATCTGTAAATGATTAGCAAGAAAATGGCCGCTAATATCCCCTAAAAATGTCCTAAAGCGTACTCGCATAAAAAGCTATAAAGCCTTAGGATAGGCTAACAACAATACTTCTTATTTATCCATTATGAAAACACTTATTTTTTTACTGTTATCAAGTCTTGTGCTTGTATTGAGTGCCTGTGATAACAAAAGTACTTTACCGCTACCAGTGAGTCTTAATGAGCAACAGGCCAAACTATTTGCGCAAAGTTGTGCTATATGCCATGCCAGTAGCAGTAATCCTGCACCACAAGTAGGTGATAAAGCGGCATGGGACAAGCGTTTAGAGCAAGGCTTGCCTACCTTGGTACAACATGCCATGCAAGGTTTTAACTCCATGCCAGCAGGTGGTTTATGTACTACCTGTACACCACCCGATTTTGAAGCAATGATTGTTTATATGGCTACTGCTCAAACTAAAAAATAAGAGACCCCACCCTAACCCTCCCCTAAATTAGGAGAGGGAACATCTTAAAAGAGGAATGAGGCTAAATAATTATGCTTAATCGTCGTCAGTTTTTAGGTTTTACTGCCGCAAGTAGTGCCAGTTTAATGTTGCCTGCTTGCTATAAAGCACCTGCTAAAATTATACCTGCTGCTCAAGATGCTCAAGGCCATTATATTTGGCAAAATTGGTCAGGAAGTGAACACGCCTATCCAAGCCAACGACTCGCACCCAATACACTTGATGAACTTAAAACAACCCTAGCCAATGCCACAGCGCCGATTCGCTGTGTAGGCGCAGGGCATTCGTTTAATGCACAATGTGCCACCAATGGCACCTTATTGGCTTTAGATAATTTTTCGGGCTTAGTGAGTCACGATGAAGCCAAAAATACCGCCGTTATTAAAGCTGGAACACGCTTACAGCAGCTTGGTCAATTGTTAGAAAGCATTGGTCAAGATATGGTTAATATTCCCGATGTCAATAAACAAACCTTAGCAGGGGCAATAGCCACAGGCACACACGGTAGCGGCTACACCTTGCCTGCCTTACATGGGCGCGTACAGTCGTTTAAATTGTTAACAGTACAAGGCCAAGAGTTAAATTGCAGCACAAGTCAAAATACCGATATTTTTCATGCGGCTTTAGTGGGTTTGGGTAGTTTTGGTGTGGTCACAGAATATACGCTAGAAAACTGGCCATTGGCCTATACCGAACGTCAAGTCACCATGTTGCCATTAGAAAGCTTGTTAGCCGAATGGTCGGGTTTATATCAAAAAAATCGTAATGCAGAGTTTTTTTATATTCCGTTTACGGGCTTGGCCATGAAGGTATTACATAATCAAACTACCAAAGCCGTTACGCCGCGTGGTGTAGATAAAGACATGGACTCGCTCATGGATTTAAAAAAGCTCCGCGATTATGTGGGTTGGTCGCCAAGTTTGCGTAAACGGATTGCTCAAATGGTGGCCGATAATCATGGTACAGAATACGCTGTGGATTATGCGTGGAAGTTATTGGCTTCGGAGCGTTCGGTAAGGTTTCACGAAATGGAGTATCACTTACCCTTAGACGCACAATTACCTGCTTTAAAAGAAGTGATTGCGGTGATTGAAAGTCAACGCCATGATGTGTTTTTTCCCATAGAAGCAAGGGTTATTAAAGGCGATGAAAACGCATGGTTATCGCCGTTTTATCAACAAGATACAGGCTCAATTGCGGTTCATGCTTATTATGAAGATGATTATCAGTTTTTATATACCTTAATAGAACCCATTTTAAAGCGTTACGGTGGGCGGCCGCATTGGGGCAAATTACACTCTTTGAGCGACAAAGATTTTGCCTTACTGTACCCACAATGGCAGCAAGTTAAAGCCATACGTCAACAACTCGACCCTCAAGGTAAATTATTAAATAGCTACACCAAAAAAATTTGGGGTGTGGCATGAGTCTATCTAGACGACAATTAATGGTAGCAACAGGTTGTGGTGTCATCGTAGGTGGGGCAGCCTTACTTAAACCTCACGATAATGGCGCGCCGCATAACGCTTATTTTTTGGGCTTAACGCAAGCATTAAAAAAAGCAGGTTTGGCTCAACCTACCTTAGTGATAGACAAACACGCCCTTGAGCATAATATTCAACAAGTACAACAAAATATCGCACAAAAACAACCTGCATTGCCTGTTCGTTTGGTGGTGAAGTCTTTGCCTAGTTTGGCCTTATTAGATTATTTAAGCACTCGTTTGCAAACGCAGCGTTTTATGGTGTTTAACTTGCCTATGCTAAGCACCGTACTAGCACAGTATCCACAAGGCGATTTTTTGTTAGGAAAGCCGATGGCCGCGTTAGCGGTGCAAGAGTGGCTTAAAGTAGAAGCTAATCGTACGGCATTACCCAAAATTCAATGGTTAGTTGATTCGGTAGAGCGTTTAAATGAATACACTCAATTAGCAGCACAATTTAATGTAATGTTGAATGTTAATTTTGAAATTGACGTGGGCTTGCATCGTGGTGGATTTACCCAAATGCAAAACTTAGCGAGTGCTGTTAAAGCCGCTAAATATAATTCGCAGTTAAAAATAACTGGGTTGATGGGGTACGAAGCCCATGTAGGCAAAATGCCAAGCATTTTAAATATGCAGCAACGTGCTTGGGATTCAATGCAAGCCACATATCAACAAGCCTTAAACGTATTAGAAAAAGAAGGTTATGACCCTGCTCAATTAACGTTAAATTCGGGTGGCAGTCCAACCTATACCTTACACACTCAACGCCCAACGCTCGCCAATGAGCTTTCTATTGGAACGGCTTTTGTACAGCCATTTGATTTTGATATGGCCACGTTAAGCCAACATCAAGCGGCATGTTTTATTGCCACGCCCGTATTAAAAGCTTTAGATCATGCCTTAATTCCTGCGATTGAATGGGCGGATGGTATGCGCCGTTGGTGGGATGCCAATAACCAACACGGTTATTTTATTCATGGTGGAAACTGGTTAGCCAAGCCTGTGTCACCGCAGGGTTTAGCCTTAAGTGCTTTATATGGTCGTTCGAGTAATCAGGAGTTATGGTTAGGCTCGGCAAGTCAGCACTTACAGGTAAATGACTATGTGTTTTTTAGACCCCAACAAAGCGAAGCGGTGTTTTTGCAGTTTGGTGATATTGTTTTATTTGATAAAGAAAAAAGCCAAATTGTAGATAAATGGCCTGTTTTTAGTATGTCGGCTTAAATCCCTCACTCAAACTCTCTCCCAAGGGGAGAGAGGACTCTCTTGTCTTATATCTTTTTTAAGAATATACAATAAGAGCATGATGACGCTCCCTCTTCTGTTAGGAGAGGGTTAGGGTGAGGTCTAAAGACTTTAAAAATCGCATGTAAACGCAAAAAAACGAGAACCCCCATGTTTGCCAAAACGCTACATTACACTTATCAAACGCTAAATCCTCAGATTAAAAATGAATCATCTGTTTTAATTGCAGGCTCTGCGGTGCGTGATATTACACCGCCCGCAGGTATGCCCAAAGCAGGTTATTCGTCTAATGCCCATTCGGGTAAAGGCTTTAGAACACGGCTTAAAGTGCGTGTTTTTTATTTGCGCTCGGGCAATCAACCGTTAGCTTTTGTGCAGCTAGATGCGTTAGGCGGTTCGTTAATTGTGCGTTTAGAAGTGTTAAAACGAATTGCCGAATATACCGATATTGCACCACAAAACTTGGTGTTAGGAGCAACCCATACCCATGCAGGGGCAGGGCAGTATTGCTCTAGTAATTTTTATAATCGTTTTGCGTCTAATAAATCGGGTTTTGACGCGATATATTTTGACTTTTTGTGTGGCCAAATTAGTGAAGCCGTGATTGAAGCATATCAACAGGCCAAACCTGCCAAAATAGCCTACGGCCAAACAGAAATTTGGGGTTTAACACGTAATCGCTCGTTAATTCCGCATCATCAAAATCAACAGCGTTTAGTTACAAATACGCTTAATCACGCCAAATTTTATGCCATCAATCCCACATTAACCTTGTTACGCATAGATGCACAGCATACCGATGGCCAGTATTACCCTTTAGGTGCAATTTCAACTTTTTCGATTCATGGCACGGGTGTTTCGCAACATGAAGACGAATATAATGGTGATGTGTGGGCGTATATAGAAAGAGAGTTAGAGCAAGGCGTACAACAGCATTATCATTGTCCACAAGCAGTTTTACACGCTGCGGTAGAGGGGACACATGGCGATATTGCCCCTAATATTCGCTATGGTGCAGCAGGTTATTTAGAAGCGCGGCGTGTAGGAGAGGCGATTGGTCAACAAGCCCTAAGCTTATTTAAAAAACTAGATAATCAACTGCAAGCAGACGCTTTAATTAGTAGTGCCTTGCGCGTGTTAGATATGCGTCAGCCCGAATTTGCTTTGCCTAAACCTGCGGTGGGGGCGGCTTTGTTGGCAGGCGCACAAGAAAACTTAACGCCTATTATTCATTATTTTCCGCCTTTTAAAGCAGGTTTAGGGATTGATAAACACAAACAAGGCGAACATGGTGCTAAACATAAACTCTTACCAAGTATCTTGCGTGATTTAGTGTTGCCTCAAGCCGAGTTTCCGCATTTATTACCCCTGCAATTATTTACTATCGCAGGCTTTGCCTTTGTTGGCTTTCCTATGGAAATCACCGTGCAAGCGGGGCGTTATATTTACCAACACGTTAAACAGCAATTAACTGATATTGAGTGTTTAACGATTTCTAGTGTGTGTAATGATTATTTTGGTTATTGCACCACCCAAGAGGAATATGGCTGTCAGTATTACGAGGGCGGACATACTTTATATGGTGCAAAAACTAACGAATTTTTGGCACATCAAGCGGCACAATTAGCCTCTCAATTAGTAGCTCAAGGAAGTTTTAATGAGCAGCCTGACGCATGGCATTTTGCCTTAAAACAAGGTCGATACATGCCCTTAAAACAAACTGCAAAAGGGCAACGCCACACGCTTGTTGAACCACAGTACATTGACGCGCAAGGTTTACACGAAGGCTATTGGCAATTTGAGTGGTGTGATGTGAATGTGAGTTTAATTAACTGGCATCAGCCTTTAGTTAGCATCGAATATAGTGATGGTGGCGATGATTGGTATTTACTGACTAATGATGAAGCATCCGATGTGAGTGTGCGTCATGTTAAATCTTTAGATAAAGGCATGGCACATTATCAAAGTCGTTGGTTTAACCCAGAATTTTATGGCAAACGGGTGTATCGTTTTGTGATTGCTGCACGTCCTCAGTCTCAAACATTAAACTCAGCTCAATTTGGCGGAAATGTTTTGGTTTAGCCCTCACCCCAACCCTCTCCCACAGGAGAGGGAGTCCTCTCTCCCTTTGGGAGAGAGTTAGAGTGAGGGAGAAACAAGGGAATATACTCAAAATTAAGCCTAAAATACGCTTTATGCTAAAACGTCAACAGCCCCTAGTAATTTTATATTTAAGTAGGTAGCATCAAGAAGCACTGTAATTTTTAACTGAAAATGTTTTAAACGAAAAATAAGGAAAACAATATGCAATATTCTGTTGATTTAATTGAAGAACTCTCGGCATTGACGATGTTTAATTTAGCTAACCATCAAGAAGGCTTAAAAATTCATCATACTGCCGAGCCAACCATTGTTGCCGCAGCGCAACGTTTACACCAAAAAGGGCTTACCTCGCTGCCTGATGGGGGGTATTTAACACCGTTAGGCATTCAAGCAGCAGAATATGCCCAGCGCGCACTAAATATTCTTGACGCTTAATTTTAGGTAGATGATTTATGCCTCAGTCAATCTTAAAGGCCGATACTGAGGCCGAAAAAAGTTGTTTGGTGCAGAGCTATTTGCGCCGTCCCGATGCCGCCTTTTGGCTAGATTTACTTGCACCTCCACCTAAGCCTACACAAACCGACCATATGCGCCGCGCCCGTCTTACTCGTTACTCCTTAGGGGCGGCTCTACTGATTAGTGCGTTTTATTTTTGCCTATCTTTTGTTTTAAATATGAGTGACGGTTTACCTATTATTTTGGTAAATGCCGCGTCGGTTGCTTGTTATGCCATGGGAATGTGGGCAGCCTCATTACAAGCCGAGCGTATTGCTCGCTTATGGTTGATGGTGACTTTAAATGCCCAAGTGGGTGTCTTAATTTGGCTAACAGGCGACATACTTAGCGTAAGTGTTTTTTGTATTGTCAACGCGGTATTGGCGCGAGCAGCAATTCTCAATTTGACTTTTCACCCTGTTTTTGGTCTTGCAGGAGGGATAG
>ERZ724506.542-NODE-542-length-13155-cov-9.454046_pt1 | contig 13155 bp, 7 predicted proteins | sample MGYA00376039_ERZ724506 | MGnify/ENA primary metagenome ERZ724506 (study PRJEB28724, sample SAMN07190887) | wastewater metagenome | isolation source: effluent of sewage treatment plant in Hong Hong | place: USA: Christiansburg, Virginia | collected 2016-03-01 ... | reverse complement strand
AATAATACTTAATAAAATAAACAAAAATAAAATTCCAATAATGTTATTAGTTCTTGATGTGCTTCTTCTCAAACATATAGATACCATCGATAAAAACTCTCTTATCAACATTTCTGTATTTACATGAGGCATTAATGAGTCCACAGGTCTTACCAACAGAGTCAGCATCGATTCCAGAAACAATGATTTCTTTGGCAGTGGCAACTGTATTAAGCTCAAGTTTGACTCCCTCAACTGGCTTGACAGTAGGCTTGTGAAGTCTACCTGCAAATTTGATGATCTCAAGATTGTTTTTGTTAATATTGGCAGTCATTGGGAAGAATCTAAATCCGTATTTCATTACAGTGACGAATCCTTTGGTGACTCCAGTGATCATGTTTTCCAAATGTTTCTTGGTACTGTTAATACAAGACTTGTCTTTCTTGTTGGCAAACCAGACTCTGATTCCAACCTAAGAAAGTCTCTTATTCTAATCATACATTGGAATTAGTTGGACATTGTATTTCTTGAATGATTTCTTGAGTTCTCCAAGAGCACCTTTGCATGTAACAATTTTGTTCTTAATTTCCATTGTGACGGTTTCAGGGATTGGAACGCTTTCCATTTTCATAATCAGTCTAACCATGGTTTATAATTTTTTTATTTTTTCTTATTTTAAAATGCTTTAGAAAAATGAGTGTCAAAATTGTAGAAGAAAATTGACTGAAAATTCAAGCTGTTAAATTTGCAGCTAAAAATAAAAGATTGTTAATAGAATGAGTCATTAATAAGGGCTTTAGAGTGCATGAGTTTAGAACAGATTTTCTATTTAGGATATTAGTATCCAAGAGCCAAGGAAGACAATTGGAAGATGAGGTTAAGAAAATGGGTTTTGTAAAGAGCACTAGATGGTAATGGAGATTGTTTGCTAGACCTGCTGAGCAGCTATTTGCTATAAATGTGCTTTGTTTGGAATGCATAAAGGTCATTAACATTTGCCCATTTAAGATTATTCTGATAGATTATGAATGCTAAAAACTTCTGTATAAAAAAGCTAATAAGATATTGAGCATTGATAGGATTTATTGTCTGATAGTTTTTTCTACAAATAATATAAAGACTATCTCTAATAAATGAAGGAATAATTTTTATAGCAAACAGCTCAAATTGTTAAAGAAAAAGTAATATGGCTCTAGAAACAAAAAAGCTGACTTGAAGAACAATTTGAAAAAGAGATCAAAAACTAAGAGGAATGTATATAGAACTTTATTAATGAGAAAATAAAAAAAAAGAAAATGAAATTTTAATTGTTAAATGAGTTTTAAAGTCTATTACTACTAGACTCCGATTGCTCAGAAATTAGCAATACTTAATAGTTCTTAGATCTAAATGAGCTAGAGGAACACTCAAAAGATCTTAATATATAGTTGGAATATTTAAAAGAGGTATAATAAGAGTCACAATAATACTCAGAGATGCTGATTGATAAAATAAAGAATCAAAAGCCAATTGAGATTCAAGTACAAATATCAGAGTATAAATTATCTTAGTTTTTAATTTAAGAGACACAAAAACAAGAAAATTTAGATTAATTAGCAGAGGACTAGTTGCTTAATGATCAAATAATATATGAGTGTAGTTTCTTTACTCAGACAATACAGAAAGAAAAGTCTTGATAATTATAAAGTACTTTTTATCCCTGATAAAGTGATGCTAAAAGTAAAGGCTCTTTCTTAATAAAAAAGGAACTTTCTCTTAATACTTTCTTCCAAACCAACTCTACTAATAATAATTTGAATAGTTTTAACTAAGAGAAAAATAATCTACATAAGGTAATATAAAACTGTATAAAATTTCAAGTAAAAGAAATTAATCTCAGCTACATGAGTATAAATGATGAGAATATTCTTCAGCTAGAAAAATTGCTTTAAAACAACAAAAATTTGGCTAAAATCAACCTAGCTTATAATCAGTTAACAGATAATGGATTTAAGTAAATGTTTAAATTTATATAGTAAGACTCTAAGTTAACCTCTATTGATTTTTCATTCAATAAACTCACTTCTGTTTCTTTGAACTTTCTATATAAATTTATCATCACGGAAAAATCCTTAATCAATGAGCTGATTTTTATGGGAAACAATATTAAATAAAAAAACTAAGAAAAAGCTTTCAGTACTTTTTAGCAACTAAAAATTCAAACAATTTTCTAATAAAATTAATTTGTTTATTTCTTTTTGTTTTTATAATATAATTATATATTTTATTAAGAGTTCTTAAAATATAATTAATAATGGCATCAGAATTTAATTAGTGAAAGCAAAGGTATTTTGTGTCATTAAACTTGGAGAGCATCAGGCTGTAGATGATAGCAGTTTTTTAAGTTCAACTTAATACTCGTCTTCTCTCTGCAAGAATCCAACATTAAATCTATTATAAAATAAAATTTTACAAACGATTTGCCAAACACTATCAAAAAAAGTAAATACAACATAGACTACAACATGGATCTAAATTATGATCAGCTAGCTATACATTTGGTACAATGACTTATACATTGGTATGCTATTATCGAGGGAAAGCAAGTAAATTGTCAACATGAGACTTCCAAATGAAAAAGCCACAATCATCATCATAAAGATACTAAAGGCATTTGAAATAACAAAAATCTAAAAAGTTATAACCATGATCATAAAGTAGAAGACTTTTAATCCAAACAAATACACTCCTACTGTAGAGCCGTCTTTATTCGCCTACTCAAAAAATAGCATCAAAACATAGACCATTAAAAATGCTTAAACTATAGACTTAACATACCACTACAAAAAAACAAATTTATTAAAATATTTCTAACTCTTTCCATTCTTATAGTACACTGGGTTTTTTAGCAACTCTTTTCATGAAGTCTCTTTATCAGACAAGGCAAAAACCATTGTAGTATATACAGAGAACAAAAGACTAGTAAGCATTCTAAGATTACTATTATATATATTAAGACCAGAGTAATTTCCACTTAGAACTCCATAAAAAAATAATGGCATTATTATCAAGTTTGTTCTCCAAAATGAAAATACAAAATAAATACTATTTTTTCAATAGTATTCTCAGCCAAGTCCAAATAATAAGTTTTTAAGTATATAAAATTCACCAATAGCATAGTCAGCTATTATTGCGGCCTCAAATCCTTCTTTGCCAATTAGGCCTATACCAACGTTGGCTTGCTGGAGCATCTAACAATCATTTGAACCATCTCCAATAGCAAGAGTTGAGATGTTTGGTAGTGCCTTATGAAACATGCCTATTATTTAAGCTTTTTGTTACGGTGTCAATCTACAGCCTATTACACAGTAAGATCTTGTGATGAGCTCTACAAAGACTTTTTTAAGAGTTTTACTTTTGCAAATGTGATCCAAACATTCGCCTGTAAAAACTGTTTAAAATTTAACTTCTTTATCATTCTTATGCTCTTTTATTTGGTTTTGTATTTGATCAAAAAGCTACAAATTTGTCATGTCATTGATGATGATTTAAGTAATGCTAGGCTCAAGAATGCCTGCCTATATAGCTGTGCATTTTGTATTTTCTAATTTGTCACCTGATAGAATGCAGACTTTGATGTCAGCTCTTTTAAATAGATTTATGTTGTCTTAAACATGATCTTATAGTTCGTCTTCTAATGAGCAAAATCCTAAGAGCTAGAATCCATTGTTTAGAATTTGTTACTTCAAAGGATAAGTATTGTTAGTTTAAGCTTCCTTATATTATTAATACTCATTAAGAGTTATTTGTTTGTGTGCTAAGAAGATGTTTCTATATCCTTGTTCTGCAAGCTCATGATTAGTATATACAGTCTTATATGTTTCAACCGTTTCCTTATCTTTAAGTATTTCTATTATCTTATTGTCAGCTCCTTTAGTTAGTATGTATATCTCTTATTACTCATTCTGTATTATTACACTCATTCTCTTTCTGTATGAGTCAAACTCAATAGTGTCTAGTAACTTGTATACTCTCTATCATCCTTATACCTTAATCACTATGTTACTCTACTCATCTCTGCCAATGAACTCTACTCCACATTGCTTAGTAAAGTATACAAAGGCTAGCTCATCTGGACTCTCAGCCTGATACTACTCATTATATACCTATACACTATGACATATAGACAACAACTCTACAGCATTAAAGTTATCCTTATCATTCTATAATGACTCTATAAACTCATCATCATTAAACTCTACATTATCATATAACTAAATTTATTTAATAAACTCATTTCAGGGATATTCATTGCCATCAATAATCAACTTCTTTAAGACTTATTTATTCTTGGTTAATGTACCAGTCTTGTCACAGAAAATGTATTCTATTTATCCTAGCTCATCATTTAAGTTGGCTGAATTGACCACCATTGCTTAACCATTTTTACTTCAAACAATCTTCTTTTTTACAGCCAATTTTCCTTATATAAATCATATTACATCTAATGATATTAAAGCAGATATGGGAACAAGTCTTGATATCAACATCACCCAATTAATAAGTTTAATAATAAATACCACATAATTATTATCAGACTGGAAAACTATATATTTATTTTATTCTCGATTATGAATCAACCAATTAACATACAAAATGGTCATTAATAAGCTCAAAAATATTGTCCATATAATTAACTTGATAACAGTCTATTTTTAAAAGATATCAATTCATGCTGATTTTCTTTTACAATTTACCATGTTTAATCTCTGCTTAGTATTATCCCCAACATATAGTACTATCCCTATGGCAAATTCAGAAAATTGTAGTCATTATCCTCTCAGCATTAGATTTTTTATCTATAAAGGAATTTCTTAATCTTAATAAAAAAAACTTCCTTGGAATTTAAAATAACTTTTATCTTATTAAGAAATCTTTATTTTAGATTTCTCAAGTATACTGTTTAGGAATTCTTATAAATATAAATGATAAAGTTCTTTAGGTGCAGATTTTAGTTAATAGTCTCCAAATCCTTCAAGGGTTACTGTCTCAATATAACACTGACCATGCTATGGACTAAACACTAGTAAAGTATCAGCAGGAATAATTTAGCCATTTTGTATCTTTATTACATCACCTACCTTGAGTTCCTATCTTGTTATTTATTCCTCTTAATTATTATGAATTCTTGTGATTTTTTATTCATTTCCTTATCTATCAAAATCTCATCATGATTTTTCCTCAACAATATCTTTAATTATGGCTATTAGTATGTTCATCGGCACATATACCAAATTCATGTTAAAATTTCAACTTGTTTAGAGAATAGGAATTTGCTAAAAAACGACTATTAAAAGAGCAAATATATACTGTGGTTTTTATAAAATCTCAATGGCTTTATCAAAGGCAAATTTAAGACCTCAATCAGCTTGGTACTTGACTAAGTTTTGATTTTTTAAGCCTTAGTATTTTTCGTCTTAAATTATATCTTTAAAATCAATGGTAATTTAGTCTTTAGGTATTTCTGCATTTTTCATTCAATAAATTTATATTTATTAAAAAATTAGTAATGTTAAAGTTATTAGTATAGGTTGGCTTAGAGACTAGAAGCTCTACTCATTCTTTGATCAAGCAAATTCTAATTAAAAGCCTTAAGTTTAGCAAGCTCAATAAAGCTAATATTTACTCTTTGGTAAAAGAGGATCCTTTATACAACATACCAAAGATAATCCATGAAGGACATGGTTGCTATAACGGCTAAGTGAGTATGAATGACCATGGCTCAATCATACATTTACTATATCTCCTTATAAACAACACTCAGTTTCATAGCTGACATAATGGCTATAGTTATAATCAATGTGGCAAATGAAAGAAAGGTTAATCCTACCGTCCAAATACTAAATGAGTTCGATATTATAAATATCTAAATAGTAATAACCAATATAGCATAGTAGAACAAATTAGTTCCAAATGTATAAATGTCTTGAATATGACCATCGGAATCTGGTTATTAAAGAACAATCATCAAAATCTATACCAACACAAAAGACTATATAATACCTTTGGAGTACCATTAGAAAAACTATTCTGGATTTAAATACTTTTTGTTTCTGCCATCAGTATAATAAGATGGATTTAGCATTAGCTCTTTTTTATATAGCTCCTTATCTAATATGGCATAGATCATGATAGGAAAGAAAGTATATAGAACATTGGCAAGTTAGTACATAACTATATTGTATAAATTCGTTCCTGTATAATTACTACTTAAAAATGCATAGAAAAACACAGGCAAAACAATGAGATTATTTTTCCAGAAGTTATACATTACAAAAGTACTATTTTTTCTATAATATTCTCTACCTAAACCAAAGAGTAGTTTTCTTAATAGTTTAAACTCTCCTATTGAATAATCAGAGACTTGGCTTGCTTACTGACCCTCAACTCCCTGTAGGCCAATTCCTACATTGGCTTTCACAATCATATTAACATCATTGGCTCCATCTCCAATAGCCAATGTAGTTATATTAGGGATGTTTTTTTGAACCATTTCCACAATTTCTGCTTTCTGCCTTGGTGATACTCAACAGCATAAGACTGTATTGCTCTCTGTTATTAAAGTAACAAAAGATTTTCTTAAGCTTTGGCTCTGATCTATTTGTTATATACTTTCTCCGGTAACAACCACAGAGTATTTGAATTCTGTTTTATTTTCTTTGCTTTTTAAAAAAGCACGTATTTAATTTAAGAGTTTAATTTTATTTGGTTCATCAAGAATAATAATAGGTATTTCTTTTTTTAATAAGTTGCAGGAGTGACCAATGTTTATTGCTGTCTCTAGCTTGTCTCCTGTTAAAATCCATACTTTGATTCCTGCTTAGATAAATGCTTCAATACATTCCGGAACTTCCTCTTAGAGCTTGTCCTCGATGGCTGTTGCTGAGATAAGAGTTAGATCACATTCTATTTAGTTATAGATTGTGTATAAATCTTCTTGATCTTTTGTCTTGATAAAATTTTATTAGGCTCAAATAAGATTTTGTTTCCAATTCTTATAAAATTCTTAAGAAACTTATTTTCTTGATTAAATAAGAGTTCTTAGACCCTGTTCAGAAAGATTATTTATTATTTCTTTTAGTTAGGATATTTTTTTGCTTTCCTTATCTTTAAGTATTTCTATTATCTTATTGTCAGCTCCTTTAGTTAGTATGTATATCTCTTATTACTCATTCTGTATTATTACACTCATTCTCTTTCTGTATGAGTCAAACTCAATAGTGTCTAGTAACTTGTATACTCTCTATCATCCTTATACCTTAATCACTATGTTACTCTACTCATCTCTGCCAATGAACTCTACTCCACATTGCTTAGTAAAGTATACAAAGGCTAGCTCATCTGGACTCTCAGCCTGATACTACTCATTATATACCTATACACTATGACATATAGACAACAACTCTACAGCATTAAAGTTATCCTTATCATTCTATAATGACTCTATAAACTCATCATCATTAAACTCTACATTATCATACAGTTTTACTCGTGCTTAGTCCTTATCAGCAGTCTAATATTATTACTATGGATATATTATATTATTTACTACAATATTTTTAAATACCATCTTATTCTAAGTAAGTGTTCCAGTCTTGTCAGAAAATATATAATCAACCTATCCAAGCTCTTCATTTAAATTAGAACTATTTACTATCATTTTTGTTCCATTACTGCTAATCATAAATTTCTTACTCATTGCCATCATGGCTTAGAAAAACTTAACATAATCCATGGTCACAATCAAGGATATAGGAATCAGGTTCGAAAATATCAACACCCAATTGAATCCTTAAATAATAAACAGCCTAAAGTAACTACTGTTATTAATCTTCAAGTAGTTGTGTTAAGCAATGTTTGACTGTATCCAAAGCACATTCATTAAAGATAATAAAAAACTTATGCTTAACAGAATAATAAACAAATATATGATATATCAAAAAAGAAGCTTTTCTAATTAGCTGAGTTTTTTCTTAGACTTAACCATGTTCTACATAACTTTATTATCATGTCCTGTATAAACAACAATTCCTTCAACATATTCTGTGTTCCTTATAATACAGCCTCGTAGAGCTAAATTTTTTTAAGTCAGTATCACATTGAGATTTTTTTTAATGAAAATTCCATTAAAAGAATATATATATTAATTAGGAAGATCATATTCAATTCTCAAGTTTGTATTAAACTCCTAAGTATGACTATCCTAATAAAGCTTACTAACTTCATAAGGACTTTCAAGTCATTTTAAATTTGACTCTCCATCTAAGTTCTTGGTCTCCACATAGCATGTGCCTTTTTAAGAGGTGTTAATAAGAACAATATCTGAAGGCACTTGCTCATCTCTATACAGCTTAATAATATCTCCTCTTTGAAGTTCTTTCCATAACATAACCGTTTCTTAATCATTTTTAATTACTGTAACATTTTTATTATTCTCAAGCTCATCTCTTCTTTGTCTCTTCAAGTCCTCAAGAAAGTCTTTAATCATTGAAATTACTATGACGTAACTGAGAGGGCCAAAAATCAAGGGCCAGCCACCAGAGTTTGAGATCTAAGGTATCATTTGCATTACTCCAACGAAAATAAAGTATATATTTGATGGCTTGATAATCTGTTATAAGAAATTAATAGGAGCAAAATTTAGTTTTGTGTATTGAGAAGTTCTGATTTTGTTTTCGGTTTTTTTGATCTTGTTGTCTATCTAAAGGTCCATCAAGTCATAGTCTATAATATATTCTTTAGGTTATTCTTTTCTGTTTTTGTCTTAATATTTCATTATGCTTTATAAATGCTTAAAAATTTAAATAAAATGTCACTAAAGAGTTTTGGATCTTTTGAACTTATAAGTCAATAGTGATTTGAGGAAAATTCTGTCTAGCTTAGTATTCTCAAACACACTAGACTGGGCTCATATTATTATCATTTTGGCAATGATGATGTTAATAATTCCTTTGCAATAGTTCTCAAGACAATACCTGAGAATGACAAAGGTTTGCCACATATTCTAGAACACACAGCTCTTTGCGGAAGCAAAAGATACCCAGTAAGAGATCCATTTTTTAACATGCTGAATAGATCCTTAAATACTTACATGAATGCGTGGACTGGCTCAGACTTTACCATGTATCCTTTTTCAACACAAAATTCTCAAGACTATGAGAACTTACTAAGAGTATATGTTGATGCTGTTATGAATCCAAGATTAGAGAAGCTGGACTTCTTATAAGAGGGTTGGAGATTCTCTATAGAGAATGACAAGCTTACTTACAAAGGAATAGTATTAAACGAAATGAAAGGTGTCTATTAAAGCTCTGAAGATTTTTTCTCAAGACAATTGTTCAATGAACTTTTAGGAGCCACAGAATACAGATATGATTCTGGTGGAGTGCCATAAGAGATATCAAAGCTTTCTTATTAAGAGTTTTTGGATTTCCATAAATGATTTTACCATCCATCAAATTGCAGCTTCATTTCTTATGGAAATTTGGACTTTCAAAACCATTTAAAAATTTTGGATGAAGAATTTTTGAAACATTTTGAGCCTAAGGAGAAAATAAAGGAAACTTATAAAGGTTTAAATATTAAAGAAGACTGGCCTAAATAGGTTTTTATAAAAGGTCCTGAGGATAGCTCCATTGTAGATAAAGATAGAGCAGCGTTCTAGGCTTTGGTTTTTATGTTGCCAGAGGATCTCAGCTTGGTTGAACAGTTTGCCTTATAAATTTTATCTTAGTACATTTTTGATACACCAAAGTCTATATATAATGAGAGAATTCTATAGACAGATATAGCCAAAGGATATTCAGTCATTGGCTTAGAAAACAGTACCAAATATCCATTTTTTAGCTTTGGCTTTATGGGTGTCTCAATTCAAGAAAATGATTAATAAAATCTCTTCAGAATAATTAGAGAAATTTTCAATGAAATTTTTGATAAAAAAATTGAATAAAAAATGCTCTAGGCAATTTTCCATTAAATTTCCCTTGATGATAAAATAGGCAAGACTAACAAAGGCATTGATATATTCTCTAAATATCATAAGCAATTTATTAACTAAAATATAGAAGATTTTCAAGCTTATTTTAATCTCTAAAAAACTCTAAAAGAAGTTGAATAAATTCTAACAAATTAAGAGTCTTTTTAAACACTTTTAAGAAGATGTTTTTTAGACAATGAAAAGTACATGGAGCTTATCATGTTGCCTGATAAAGAGTTCCTAACTGAGCAGAAATAGAATGAAAAAGATCAGCTTGAAAAACTATAAGAAAAAATTTCATAAGAAGAGATCTAGCAACTTTTTCAATAAGACAGAGAACTTGAAGACTATTAGAACTAAAAACAATAAATTGATAAGCTGCCAATCTTAAAAAAAGAAGACATTAGCTTGAGAAATCTCACTGCTGAAATTGACACTTAAATAATAGATGGTGTCAAAATTAACTTTATTAAAGACATGACTCAAGGCTTGACATCAATATGAATGAGAATTGAGATCACAAATTTTCCAGAATCTTTAACAGGATTTATAAATATTTATAGTTAGTTTTTGAGTCAAATTGGTACCAAGCTCAATGACTATAAGGAGTTCTCCTAAATTGTCTAGTAAACTCATAGTGAATATAACATACATGTTAAGTCCTTGAAGAATAAAGAAGGAAAGCTTTAGTAGTTTATTTTTATTGAATTTTTCACACTTGATAAAAACATTGAAAAATCGTTTAAAATCTTAGATGAGTTTTTGAACTAAATTAATTTTGATGATAAAGATAGAATTAAGTAGCTTTTGAACCTGGAGTCATAGTCTGTAACAAATGCTCTTAGTAACAACATGAGTTATTATGCAAGCAGTGCTTTGAAGAAGACTCTACTTGATTCTGAAAAGGTTTATAATGCTATGGACAATGCTTTGTTTTTTGTAAACTTTTATAAGAACTTTAAAAATAGTTAGGAAAATCCAATGTATATTGATGAGCTTATTTTTCAACTTAAATACATACATTCTTAAATAGTTAAAAAATCAAGCTTGGAGTTCCTAATACATTCCTAAGAGCAAAATCATGCTTTGATTAAGGAGAGTATTTAAAACATGTTTGGAAGTTTGTAGAAGAACTTTTAAGATTTCTTAAGCAAAAATAATACAGGGGAGAATAATGAGCTAATATTATAGAGATAAAATCAAGCTTATTTAGTCGACTCCTTAACCAACTATAATTACATAGGAATAAAGGCTCCTAGAATATGGGAGGATAGCTATGCTAGTCTAACAATAGGAAGAAAACTATTGGAGAGCAAATACTTACACAAATTTATAAGAGAATAAGGAGGTGCCTATGGCTCGAGTGTAGGCCTTGACTCTGAGGGCATGCTCTTTATGTCATCATACTGAGATCCAAATCTTGAGAAAACGTATCAAAATTTCTTCAAAGGAGTTCAAAGTCTTTTAAATGACGAGTTTTCTGAGGAGGAGCTTATTGGTGCTATGCTAAGACATTTCTCCACAATGGACAATGTAAGAAGGAAGGATCAAATAGGTACTCTTAAGTTTTGCTCTCTTATTGAAGAAGATGATTATTAAAGATATAGAGAAAACTGTCTTAATGTTTCAATTGAAAAAATTAAATAGTCTTTCTAAGAAATAATCCTAAGCAAAATAGACTCATTGGAATTTTCTTAAGTTTCATTTTGTTCCCAAAATAATAAAAACAATGATTTTATTAAAGACTGGGAGAAAATAGATCTTGCAAGCCTAATCAAAATAGAAAAATAAGATTAATAAACTTTAAATATCATACTAATTATATTGTTATTGTTTATGAGTCCAAGTGTTCTAATTTCCAGTTTAGAAAATGCAAAATTTCAAAGTACTAATTATCATTAATTAGACCATATAGAACTCCTAGATATATTTATAGTCTTAAGTTCTGTTCATAGTCTTGGATTATAGTATCATTATTCTAGATAAATAAAAGTAGCTCAAAATAATACTCCTATTTATGCTAGATAAAATTGGTAAACACAAAATTTGATCCAATTATATCATGTCTAAATTTTTTATTGTGATTGTTCCAAATACTCATAAAATCAACGGTCTTATCATCGGCAATAACATTTCTTAGTCACTGTCTTTCTAACTTGTCACTATTGTAATTATAGTCAGCTTAAGGAAAATACTCATTTAGCTTTTAAAACTTACTCTTATGATAAACAATTACTTTTTGACTTGGAAAGTCAAACTCTTGCATAAAGAAAATTTTAAGTAAAGCAAACTGAACTTTTTATAACAGAGTTATATTTTACTCTGAAAATAAAAAAAAGTAAGCAAGCTGGTCAAAGTTGTCTGGCTACTTGAAAACATTTACACACAAGATGGTTTTGTTGGCCGACAAATGAGTGTTGATAAAAACTCAAAACTCACTATGATCAATTTCCCAATGAAGAATAATTAAGACAATTTAAGTAGTAATAAATTAGTCACAAAAAATACATTGAATTTTTTCATTAGAAAAATAATTGATTTTTTTTGTTTCGATTTTATTAAGGTTATGAAAACTTGTGATTTTGAAGAAGCTAGTATCTTTGAAATGCTAATCAAGAACGCAAAGTATATTTTTATTAGGATTTTATTACAGGTCTTGTAAAGTGAAAGAAATGTCCTAGGAATTGTAGCAACATTTTATTTTAGAGTGGGACATTTTTTTATAAGCAAATTCAAAATTAATTAATTAAATTATTAGAGTCTTAAAATCTGCTAATAAGCCACTATAATATATATTTGCCTTGCCCTAAGCTTGGCATTCAACCTTTTAAGACCATGTTTTGTATTATTATTCCTACTTATCTTATTAGAAAGGTTTCTGGTAGAAGCCGAACAGCAACACTGAAAGCTGCCGCTGTAATTGCCCCTTTAAGTAACTACTATATAAGCCACTCTAAATTTTCTTTGTTGAGAAAAGCTTCATTATTATCTCCCTTTGGTTAATCATTTGGTTCTTTGTTTTCCTATTAAGACATTATAAAATATTCATTTTTGATTAAAAAATTAATTATTTCTTATAATTAGTCCAATTATTATAATTTATATAAAGATAGATATTTTTATTACAAATTATTATAGGGGTTTGGGGTTTGGGGTTTGGG
>ERZ724506.541-NODE-541-length-13162-cov-6.102312_pt1 | contig 13162 bp, 9 predicted proteins | sample MGYA00376039_ERZ724506 | MGnify/ENA primary metagenome ERZ724506 (study PRJEB28724, sample SAMN07190887) | wastewater metagenome | isolation source: effluent of sewage treatment plant in Hong Hong | place: USA: Christiansburg, Virginia | collected 2016-03-01 ... | reverse complement strand
TCTTCTCAATATTTATCTCTGATTATTGTGGTTGATCGATTGGATTATCATTAAGCTCAACTATTTTTTTTGTATCTATCTATTTTGTCTTTGGGATATATGAGTGTGTTCTTTAACTTTTTGAAAAGCTGAAGGCAGGATCCTTTTTTCTTATGGTTTTTGTTGCCTATGAGACATTTTCGCTCAGAAGCAGGTTCATTGTGTAGTTTTTCTCATCCTAATCTGGATATTGACCGTAATAAGAGTAAGGAATAGAAGGAGAGCCTGAATTATTAAACTGACATCCTTTTATAATTTTATTTTTAATATCGAGATTCTAATTTCTTTCATTAATTTTGATCCTTTATTTTTCTAAGTATGTCCCTGGACCTGGCAACATATCTCTTTCCTTTTCGAACCTAGTTTGCAAGCCAAATGTATTTCTCTAGATGATTGAGGGAGGGGCTAAACTTCCTGTGAGTATCTTATTACTATTAAGAATGTGCTCAGGTTGATAGATATTGCAAGGAGGGTTGTAGGTTTTGTGATGTAATTGTCTTTCTGATTTACTAAATTTCATAAAATTTTAGTTATTAATATTATTGTGAAATAATGTTAGTAAATTTAATATAATATTTAATATTTGTGGCCATTCAATGGGAAGAATGTAAGTCTCAATTAATTTAGTTTCAAAGCAGGAAGAGTTGTGATCTTCACACAAGGCAAATTCGCAGGTAAAAAAGCCATTGTTGCAAAGACCTTCGATTAAGGAAGCAAAGTACTAAATGCCATTATATAGAAACACAAATTCCCACATCTTTTCGTTGTAGGTATTGCTCGCAACCCTAGAACTGTCAAGAGACAAATTAACAAGAAGAAATTTATTAAGAAAACTGGTGTAAAGCCATTCGTAAAATTTGTTAACCAAAACCACGTTATCCCAACTAGATTTGTTGTTAATGATTTTGACTTCAAAGATCTTAAAGTTGATGCCCTTAAAACAGCTGAAAGCAGAGATGCATCAAGAAAATAGATCAGAAAAAGATTCACAGATACTTATAGAAATTTACCAAACCCAAAAACTAACGATAAAGCTCACAATGTTAGATTCTTTTTCAGTAAACTACGCTTCTGATAGGTCTAAGCATATTTAAATTTAACATTATTTTATCTATCATAATAAATATCCTCATCTTCTCCAATCATCCTACATTATATTTAATTTATAATCATGACTTTTACGGGCAAGCTGTTTGGTCGCATCATTAAGATTCGAATCTATGGGCCAATCAACCAAACTATGTTCAATCGCGATAATTTAGGGAGGAGATCGTTTATAAAGGATTAAGAAAAGCAACTTATATTCCTAGTTCAGCTTTGATTGTGAAAATAAACTCCTAGGGAGGTTCCCTAACCAAAGCTCGAAATATTAGTACCTTGTTGAGAAATTTTAAAAAAGAGAAAGAGTATTTTTTCATTTTAATCAAGTCAGTATCCGTTTCTACACCTTTGCATAAGATTCCTGCCTGGGAAGTGCGAATTTAATATTAACCTCAGCTGATAAATGCTATGCTAGTACAATTATCCTAATATTCAGCTAATATGTCAGTGATGGGAGGACTCAATTTTACTTGGGGAAGCTTAAACTTGAGTAATTGGACTTAGAAATATGGTTTTAAGAAATAGGTCGTAAGTGTGAACCAGTCTCCACTTAAATATAGCCACTATTAACCTCTGAAATCACAGACAGAAGAATTTATTAAAAATCAATTGAGTTTATAAGCAAAATCTTTAAAATAATAACTTTTCTAAAATAGAAAAGCCCAGATGACTGAGGCAAAAGTACTTATAGAATAAAAATAGTGTAGCATGTAAGAATTAGAAAAGTAATTAATAAAATCTCCAGCCACTTCTTCTGATTTGATGGTAAAATTCGGATTAATAGACGGCATCCGCACAAATTGGTAGATGTAAAGCTTCGTTATAAAATAGAATAGATGAAGAATACCCAAAACACAAGATATACTACATAAACAAACCCAGCTTCCTAAACGTCTTAAAATCAGGCACAATAAATAGCGAAGAACTAGAAATAAAATGAAAAAAATATGTCCATTTTCTCTATATGAATCATAATATATATTCAATATCTGATGTCTTATCTTGAGCCCAAACAAAATCTTAAATATGAGTATTAATATTAATTATTGTGTAGTTGTTGTTGTGATAGATTTTCAATAAAAATATAAGTGATGAATATCCTATAATAATAAGAATATAAATTAAAAAAATAATGATGGACGATGATCATGAGATGTTTAAGATAGTTGTAATCGGTAGCAGTGGCACAGGGAAAACTAATATTGCAACCCGATATATCAAAAATTAATTTAGTGAGACATCAAAAGCGACAGTTGGTGTTGAGTTTTTTTCTAAAATTGTCAAAGTGCATAACCAGAATATTAAAATTGCACTATGGGATACTGCAGGCCAAGAAAAATATAAATCATTAAGCAAGGTCTATTATAAAGGATCTTCTGGTGTCCTTATCGTCTATGACGCCACTGATCCACAATCCTATCTCGATGTAGAGTCTTGGATGAGATTAGCTAGTACTTCATTTTTTTATTCTAGATTAAAATCTTAATATCAGTTAGGTGGCTCTCATGGTTGTAGGAAACAAAGTTGATCTTGAAGATTAGAGAAAAGTTCCCAGTTAAAGACCTTTGAGAGAGTATAAGGATAAATTTGATATTGATTGTTGGGAAGTCTCTGCTAAAACTGGCTATAATGTTAAGGAAGTATTCACATAGTTAATAGAAAGTAATTCTTATAATTATCGTAGAAATTTACCAAATGCACATGGGCCCTAAAGATAGTCGTCTACCATTTGGAGATAGCTAGATTGGAGATTCTATCGTAGAAGGACCTGAATCATTAATTGGAGTAAAAAAACCAGGAAATAATAACTATAACTATAACAGAGACACCAGAATTAGTAAACAAATTCCTGAAGTTGTTCTAGAATAAGATGAGCCTCACATTGATATGACTAAAAAAAAGAAAACAGATGTGGCACCCCCTCCTCCACCTAAAACAATACCAAAATCAAACCAAAAGGCTGAGATAAAAAAAGAAGCCAACACAAATATGAAATTGAATGTAAAAGATGAAAAGCAAAAAAGTAAATAAAAAAAATAAAAAAAGTCTGGGTGTTGTTGATTTTATAAATGAATATATTTTAACATATTTATCTATGTACACTGAATATCATATATTTCAAGACCACTCAAGGATGGAAGTTAGAATAAAATATTCTTTTATCAGTCTCTTTTTCAAGATTAAATTAAATAATGTATAATTTTTTACAAAATTCTCATTATAAACTTTTATTTAAATGTCTAATAAAAGGCACTAATTACAGTATACTTATCCTCCTGATACTTAAAGTAATAATTTTTTTATCTAAGAATGTAATGCTCATCGACTATCAATGCGAATTTTCAAAGGGATAGAGAGAGATCAATAAAAAATTTAATGTTAATGCTGCGAGAGAAGGGTTGGGTTTAAAGGATAGACAGGGTAGTGTTGCTACGATAATGAGAAGCTTGCATTTCTTGGCCCTGGTATCCCTTTATTATTTGCTTTTATAAAAAACTCTATAAAGCTGTTGATTAGTTTTATAATAGTCTTCGCAGGATATGCCATATACTCTCATTTGAGAGGCGGGTATTGCAATCAGAGCGGCACCTGCACTGATGTCTTCGATACATTATCAATCATCAATTAAACACCTGATTCGGCTTACTTGACAAATCAAAATTATTTAGTCCTTGGATTTGTGATTATATTTGTTATTACTATGCAATACTATCGCTACAATTTCAGAGTTGTGGAAGACCAAGCTGATGATATCATCACTTCACCCAGTGATTACGCACTTATTTTAAGAAGATTACCACCTGATACTGTTAAGGCCGATATAGAGAAGATGATTGATCAAAAGAGAGCGACTATCACACCAGATCAAAGGCAAAAAACATTAAACCTAAAGGTGGTCGATATCATTATGTCATTTTCCATGACTGAATACAAAAAGACAAAGCAAGAAAATATAGATTAATTTTATAAGCTCCTAGGAGAAGAAAAAATTACTGATTTTAAGGCAAAAGAATTGCCAAAATTATAAAAAACTGCATCAGTTGCAGTAATAATATTTTCAAGACAATAATCAAAATAAATTTTTAGATATAAACCAAATATTCTCCAGAAGTTTCTACAATGTTTGTGGACTTCTTGTCTCCCTAAGAGTCATTTATTAATAAAAGGAGAAAGAGTTGCCATCGAAAGAGCACCTTAACCTGATGATATTGTATGGGAAAACTGTAAAATCTCAATGGAAGGGGCTATTTGTAGGAAAACAATGTACAGTTTGATTTCTATTGTGATTTTAGGGCTAGGAGGACTAATTCAGTATGGTCTTGCTCTAGCATAGAAAAAATCTCCTCAAGATAGTCAAACTAGATTGGTAATGAGCACTGTGTCTTCAATAACAGTTACAATCATTAACACAATCATCCAGATATTTTTAGTTTTTAGCTCACAACGGGAAAGAAACTAAACGTTGACTGAGTTTAACACTGTGTTAATGGTAAAAATAAGCTTTTTCCAATTTCTCAATACAGGAGTATTTGTAGTTTTGGCTAATTTCTTAGCTGACCCTACTGGATTTTCTCTTCAAAAGGGATTTGTTTTTGAAGTTACTCAAGTTATGATTATGAATGCCATCATCCCCAATCTAACAGTTTTCATCTTAAACTATTCCTAAGTGGTACTAAAAATTCAAAGATGTTTAATCGAGAGGGGGACAATTAAAAAAAGTCAATCTGATGCAAACTTGATATATCAAGCACCTATCCCTGAAATTCCTTATAAATACGCTTATTTGTTTAAAACTCTTTGGTTAACAGCATTCTATGCTCCTTTAACCCCAATCGTTGTACCTATCAGTGCTTTTGGATTAATCCTGAATTACTTTGTAGAAAAATGTTTATTTGGAAAAGCCTATTCCACCCCTAACACCATATCTTCGATGCTAAATGACTCAGCTATTGAACTCCTTGAATATTTTGCTCTCATCTTGTCATTAGGATAATTTATTGTTTATTTGTACTTTGTAAATTTCAGACCTGAGATAATTCCTGCCAACTGGAGCATACCTATCTATGCCAGTATTGTGATCAGCATCCTTAATTTACTTTTACCAATGGATGGTCTCAATAACAAACTATTTAAAATGCCTAAAGATAACTTTGTTTATCCTGATTACTAGCTTTCATAGAGTAAATTTTAAGTCACTTATGAAATGACGAACCCTGGCTATCAAAGTAATAGAAAAAGACACAGAGATGCCTTTCTTCTCAATTCTCTATTTGGTGGAGGGCAAAATAATCAACTCAATACAGGTCTTAACCTTTTGGGTTTGGGAGGTATGAATCCCAATGGACTCTTAAACCAAAATAATAACATTTATCAAAATCCAAATCAACAACAAAATCCGAACATGATTACTAATCAGAATGTTCCTCAAAATCCAATTTCTAATCCGAATTTAAATCCGAATCAAAATCAAAATTTAAACCCCTTAGCCAGCTTGCTGCCTGGGAATAACCAAAATAATAGACCACCGATTAACATCGAGATGCAACCATTACATAATCCTCCACCTGTGAGTCCTTCCCAAATGCAAAACTTATAGAACTCACATAACAACAGCTTAACAATGGACGATAGATCAGATGAGAGAAGACAATTGTTAAATAATTCTGCCAGAGTGCCTTAAAATTTGAACATTAGCCAAATAAACCCTATTATACTTAATCCAAATAATAATAGTCTTTTATTAAGTCCATCTAATATTCTACCAAATAATTTGACGAATTCTTCAATTAAATCTCCATCCAGCCAAAACATGAACAATAACTTCAACCAACCATTCAATCAGCCATTTAACAACCAGCCAGTTAACAACCAGCCTTTTAACCAACCCTTCCAGCCAAATCAATCCTTCAATCAACCTAACCAACTGAACCAGCCCTTTAATCAAGGCTTTAATCCCTTAATGATGAGAAATACTCCTAACTCTCATAATCAATTCTTTGCACAATAAGCTCCACCAGGTTTTAATCAATTCCCACCTTTTCAAGGTAACCCCCTACCTCCTATCAACTTAATGCAGGCGGGAGTTCAGGAATCAGAGCGCGCTTACTCAAGTACAAGAGGCCTCAAGCAAGCCCTAAAAATTAATTAGATGCCAAACATTAATCAAAATAATCCTTGAATCTGATTTTCATTAATTATTCTTTAAATTTCTATAAATTCAGTAATCTTTTATGATACACAATAGTTTATATTTAAATTATGGGCTGTAAACCCACAACGATAAAGGGCAAAAATCAAATCCCACCTGTAAACGCATACCCATCGAACAGACTAGTCACAAGTCCTCCATCTCTTGATATTATCATAAGCCAAGTATCCAAACTTAGCCCAAAGGGATTCGATTAAATATGTAGATTGGATGTTCAAGTCAAGTAGTAAAGACCTACACCCACAAAAATATAGAAAATAGATTTTATAAATAAGCAATACATCCCTAGTAGCTGACTACTATATATTCAATTTTTTATACTATCTATTTTTGTATTATTTTTTCTTTTTATCCCAGATTTTCTGCTCTTAAATGTTAAAATTTTTCTCTGACCCATTATTTTTCCAAAAAGAATTCACCAGAACTCAAGTGCATTTTTATATTTTTTTCGTTATTTTCTGAATACAAATTATTAATAATTTTTAATTACTTACTATGATAACTTCGACTCATACTCTTACACAGAATTATACTAAAGTTAATGGATAGTACACACCAAATAATTTATCTGCTTGTGGAGTCAGATGCTTAACGTGTAACCAATATTACGAACCGTCAAAAATACAAGAGCACCTTATCTCGCATATAAACCCACAGCACATAAAAACTTCGCCTGCAATCAATAGGTAAACTCCAACTAAGCATCGACTCAGTAGCTTATTATAAGACCCTGAAAAGATATAGGATATTCAAGTCAAATCATTTCTTCCTTCCGAGTTACCCTGCATATAAGTCTAGCGAAGAAGAGCAAATATACCGCTCGTACTAGATGGTTTATTGGTAAATGTAATTGAGAAAGATAACAACAAATATTTCCCCGACCAAGTTCTCCCGCAAAGCACGGATTAATCTGAGTAATATCCTGATTAAGGTCAGCCATAGATATAGTTAAAATAAAAAATAGCGTTAAATCGTTCAGGTAAAACTATGCATAAAAAGCAATTGAATGTTTATATGAACGAATCGAAAGGGGTACCCAATGTGGATATTATGACTTCAAAGAAAAAAAAATTAATTCCTGATTAATAGACTTAATAGTCTGATGGGTATAAGGTTATGCAAGCACCCACTGATATACCAAAATTGCCACTCTATGAAAATCGTAGAACATATTAGATAGAAAGTCGTCCAAAAAATCCCATCCATTCTCTAAGAATTTCTACTTTGTCTCGTAAGCCTGAATAAAGCACAATTTTAAATAGCTCAAGAAGAGGAGATCAAAGTGGACTTGCTTGCCCTCACTGCCAAGGGTTTTATTGCCATCATTGTAAGTCATCAATACCACCAATCTATCGACCAGTTCCCGACAGCTAAGGAAATTATCATTTCCATCCACAGCAACACGAGAGATCAATATAGTTTATGCAGAGCCATTACTACCCATTGTAACAGCCCGACGTGTGCACAGTTTGTTCAAAAAATCTGCAGACAAGCCGACAAACAAACACAGTACTTCAAAACTCGAATCGCTTTAATCACTCATAGCGAAGAGGATTCAACCCTTTCGAAAACAGTCCTCAACGTTAATGAAGAACAAATTGAAATGTTATATATATTTTTTTACAATTAGATACATTGATTTTGGTAAGCAATATTATGGCTGGCAAAAATTAAATTATATGAATATGTTAATCTTCTATAATATTTAATAGATGAATGAGAATCCTCCAGATACTTGTTAAAGATTCCATATTCCGTTTTATCTGCAGGAAAATAATTAAAGATGCAGAATATGCTTATAAGACGAAGTACCATTGATATCATTACCCTGTAAATGTAAAGACTAACTAGGAAAAGTACATAAAAAGTGCTACTAACAGTGGATATTCATCCACAACCCTGACATCAAGGGCAAGAACACTCTTATACAATGCTAGATATGCAAATAAACGATGGAAGTGGAAATAACACTAAAAAGAAGCATCAAGAGCTGTAAGTAGATCTGCGAACACTCTACTTTTGAAAATAAGGCAGTTATTGTGATATAGCTTGTTATTGTTTTATTTCTAGCTTCACTTCTAATCCTGGTAGCAATAAACTACCGCAAATTCCATGGGCATATGCTACTGGTAATGATATTTTTTAACATGCTAGCAGTAGCATTCATGTCAAGGAAAATATACTCAATAATAATAAAGAAATAAATAAAATCATTCAAATTCCTACATAAGCAAGCAGCTACTAGTAATTGATGATATCTATATTATTATATTCTAATAGTATTTAAAATAATTTAACATCATCTAAATTGAATTAAAGATAATTCTTTTTATATCAATGATATCACCCACCCAATAATATGTCTTACAGGCAACCAAAATTCTATAAAACCACAATGAGCACACTTAAATCTCAATTACTTCGCTTTCCAACAATGGCGTTGATTATTTTACGTTATTCTTCAAGGAAATCTCATCCACTATGTTATTATCTGAAAATTGGAATTATTAATCTGTTAATTAAAATACTATTATTATATTCGTAGCCGGTAGGCAGACTCAAGGGCGTGGTCAAGGAACTAATAAATGGGAAAGTCCTGTCGGCAATATCATGATGACCATGATAGTCAAAGTGGCAGTCAAGTTTATCCCCCAGCTATATATCGTTGTGTTAAACTCAATTGGGAATGTTGTAGAGAGCTAATTAGATTTAGCTGAGCCAATCAAATTCAAATGGATTAATGATCTTTTTCTGGGAGATCAAAAAACAGGAGGAATTCTTGTCAAATCGAACATCATCGGTGATCAAGCTGTGCTACAGATCGGCATAGGAATAAACACTAACTCGAACCCTATTCAAGATTCAACATGTGTGAAAAATCACTTAAAAAAAGTGTAAAGTATAAGCAGATAAAAAATGGATGTGATAATAAACAAAATAGCAATACAAATAAAAACAAGCTTCAGTGAATTCTAAAACAGAATAGATAAAATCCATCAGGAATATAATGAAAGATTAGAATACAAGAATTAAGATGTAGTTATCAAGGATGAGCTATTGAAAAGCATTCTGCATAAAGGGAAGTTTGTGGGAATTGCTAAATCAGGATATGCAATATTGGATATTGATGGAGTAACAACTGAGATAGGTAGAGGAAGAATGAGAAAATAATGATAGACATAAATAATGATAGACAAATAACACATATTAATTATATTAAATTATATATAGGCGCAATTTATTTATAATGAAGTAAATCTAAAATCATTCATCATCTAGGTTGGATCTAGTTTTCCATCCCAAAATCGATAGTCAAAAAAATTATGTCATGAAAGTCGACAAGCAATTTCTAGATTAGCTTGAATCAACCTAATAATTTATAGTGCAGGGAAATGCGAACTCTGAAATCATAATAAACTCCATTGATAACTCGTACAAGTTGAAAGGAATTAATATATCGACATCGATGCTTGTTATCAATTAAAAAGGAACTATCTGCTTATGTAATCCATTTCTCATTTTAGAAACTTCGAGCTATCTGGATGTGCAGAAATTTAGTCCTCATTTCCATTAAATATATCAAACTATTGTTTAGTTTAGCTGTAGTATGCCTGATCCTGCAGTCATCACTGATTTTTAGCACTTTTTTGATACATATGGGTTTACTTAGGCTGGAATTAGGAAGCAATGCTATTTAAGTGAACAAGATTTTAATCGGCTATCCAAAGCCATGAACTTGTTAAAAATAACCACTTTATCATAAATCGATCAAGATCCAAATTACATTTATATCTCATTACATTTTTCAATATGGATAATCAGAGAAATAATTAAGATATTCAACTAGGAGAGCAAAAATTTATTTTAACCAATATCAATTTCAACTATTCTCGAGAGAATTCCTTTCATCAACAGAGATGTGATTCGATGGATGAAGGAGAACTATGGATTAATAATAATAGAAAATGAAATCGGCGAGGGCATCAAATTTTCTCCTCAATCCATCATGAAATTCATCATTGGAGAAATGGCTTTGGGAAAAAAATAATATGGAGTATTTGGTTTTAATTAAGTTCTTGACTAAATGCTCATGATATACATGCCGGCATAATATCAAACAAGTAGTATTATCCTCAACAACATAAAGGAGAGATAGATGGATCTAATTAAATAGGAGCTATATAAGTGTAGGTATGACTATTTTATCGAGCTGAGGGAATAAAAGTACATTTACTATGACTATATGCGAATATAAACGGAAATAGGATCAAGGCTAAAGTATCTGAGCTCTTTTAAAAATAGATGGAAAATCAATGAGCTCAGGGCTCTGTTCAGAGGGGTCGACTCAACAGAAAATGGCAAATACTTTGCTCTAACTGATGTGCTGCTAAAAAAATTTAGAAAATATGGAGAAGAATATGAAATTAAGTTCATTCTCCCCAACAAATGATAATTATTTTACCAACATAATTTATAACAAATCTTTTAATAAATAAGTACTCTTATAAATAAATAATAGCGTCCAACTATCAACTCCTGGATTTTCACCTTCTCCAGTCTCATCTTAAAGCCTAAAATACAAATTATCATTGCTTTTTAAGCAGAGACTTTTTTTCTAATGAATTTAATATTTCACACTGATGAACTTATTTCCTAAGTTATTTGTTCAGAGAAAATGGGAAGTTTCGTAAAATCAACATTGTTAATTGGAGTATCAATAACAATAAATAAAAAAGTCTTAAATTGATAGGGGTATTATTTTTTGATATCTAATAGAATATTATCTAATCTTTTGTTAATATTTTAGAATCAATGTTTAGAGGCTGTCAGTAGAGAGGGCCTGAAATTAGTTTCCAAACTGGGAGCAACTTTCTATTATTCGAATCTCTTTTCATCTCCAAATTTCATCAGCATTGCCTTCGTTCCAGTCTTTCTCAAATGACTATATTATTACGAAAATACAGAGGTGCTTCACATCTAAAATATGCTTCCTTCTAATCCTCACATGCTCTAATTTATGAACAACATACTTAAATAAATACTGTGATACAAATCCAGCTTCGATAAAGCATCGTTTATATGGGATAAGATGTTTCAGGCATTCGTTACGATATTAGTATGGAATTTGAAGTGCTTCCACTTCCTGTTCGTGGAACCCTTAGTTTATTATACATTTACCATGGATCATCTTTTATGCCATATTCAATATTATAATTATATATAGGTTGCTATCCCCAAAGCAATGAATTTTAAATGTATATCGAATTACAATATTATTTAATATTTATAAACATAGATCATTATTCTAGAAATGTTGACAGCTAAGATATCCATCTTCGTATTTCTACTACTCCAATGTTTTGCGATAGTAGATCGAACATACTACATCTACCTAGGACTCGATATCACAGCATCTGCTGAATAAATAAAATAAGCATATGAGGCAAAGAAAAGTAAATTATAATCATTGGAGGAAGATTAAGCTAGGAAGAATAAATTGTCGCTTCTTGAGGAAGGTATTCACATCTTAATGTAGCTTATCAAGTTTTAGGAAATAAAGATAAGAGACTCATTTATGATCGCCTCAATAAGGATTTATTTAGAAATGATAAGGTTGTCTCGAGTTTGAAGAAAATTACTGATAAGTATTTCTTTATTTTATTCAGGAATAATCGTAAGGGCAAGACTATTCTTTTGACTCTCCCAGTTTCTGTGGAAGATGTCTACCATGGGAAAACTGTGGAAGCTACTTATTTAAAATAGACTGCTTGTAAAAAGTGTAGAGGAACTGGAGCATAAAGCCCTAAATTTTTAAAACCCTGCTCAAGATGTGGTGGCAATGGTTTCAATGTGGTAGAGGGAGTGAATCAATTTGGTCAAAAATTTGCAAATTAAAATACTTGTACAGCTTGCCAAGGTTGGGGAAAGCAGATTACTAAAGCTTGCCCTGAATGCTCTGGAAAAAAGATAAATCTCGTGTCTTAAAAAGTGAATATAAAAATTCCTCAAGGTTTACCTGATGGAAATATCATAAGAATAAACAATTTCGGAGATGAACCAATTACAGGAGCACCATCAGATTTATAAGTAACAATTGTAGAGATTCCAACACAGAAGTGGGCAAGATAAGGATAAAATTTAATTCACACAGTATAAATATCTCTCAAAGAAGCAATATTCGGTTTCAAAAAAGCAATAACCCATTTAAACTAATAAGAAATACCAATAGAGAGAACAGGAGTGACCACAAAAATAAACACAATAACTATTCCAAATAAAGGAATTGAGAACATAAAGACAGGCAAAGTGGGTAAATTGATAATAAAATTCAAAATAATAATGCCTAAATTCACAGACGAACAGCTGGACATGTGGTAAAGATTCTTCGACAAGCACAAATTATGAGGGATAGGCAAATAATTAAATTGATTGGATATATCTATCAAAATAAATAAAGTATAACTTAAAAACTGTTAGCTTCTTATTATCCCATTTATTATAATTTAAATCATGAGCGAAAACGAAATTATGATTCCGAATAATTAACAAAAAGATTAAAATGAGTAGTAATATATCAGTACCCCTGTCATTGATGTTTTTGAGCCTTTCAAAATCAATGAACAACTGGCTGAAGAATCCCTCAGATAGTTTTATGTACCTATTGTTTTATTAAGAGGTCATTATAATTGCCTACTTGTGGAGACTACCTGGAGCCTAGTCTCCAACAAATTGGAGAGAAGAAGAAAAAGTTAAATAAGTAGTTCTTATAAGCAAGGGAATTTGCATAAATTCATAAAATAGCATATTACGATG
>ERZ724506.540-NODE-540-length-13184-cov-12.013482_pt1 | contig 13184 bp, 18 predicted proteins | sample MGYA00376039_ERZ724506 | MGnify/ENA primary metagenome ERZ724506 (study PRJEB28724, sample SAMN07190887) | wastewater metagenome | isolation source: effluent of sewage treatment plant in Hong Hong | place: USA: Christiansburg, Virginia | collected 2016-03-01 ... | reverse complement strand
ATTCACATGAACTACAGATAAATTGTTGTTCATCCACGATCTCACTATTGTGACCCAATCAGCACTCATCACATACATAGGACACATCTTCACCGATCGCAAGCTCTGTTTGAAACTCATATCCGTACTTTGCATACGGTGCCCCATCTGAGAGAGTATAGTACGTATCTCCTGCAATACCGAGTCTCTCAAATACTCGCTCATAAGCCATCTTTGCTCTCTCAAAATAAGTGTCGAGTGACGCCTGGTCTCGATGAAAAGAATACATATCTTTCATGAGAAATTCTCTTCATCGAAGGATTCCTGATTTTGCACGTTTTTCATTACGAAACTTCGTCTGAAATTGGTAGACACTCATACATTCGAGATCCTTATAGGATTGAATCCAGTTTTTCATGAGTGTTGTTACCACCTCCTCATGCGTTGGATTGAGTGCATATTCACGATTCTCTGTAGCTCTGAGTTTGAAGAGAACATCAACACTATCCCAGCGAAGCGTTGTCTCCCATTTCTCTTGTGACGCAAGTGCAGTCATAGATATCTCGTATGATCCAGTTGCTTCCATCTCTTGTCTGATAATCTCCTGAATGTTTCGTAATACTCGCAGTCAAAGAGTTGTATAATTGTAAGCGCCAGCAAGTTCTTGCCGGATAAATCACGCTTGCAGAAGCAGTTGAGTCCCACGATTATCTGCGCCAGATGGGAGATTTTTCGTTGTTTTGAAGGGAAATTTTGAGAGGTAGAGCATAAAGAAAATTATATTGGATAAATAGTTGTACCGCCATTACTTGTATCACAAAGCCCAGAATCAATACCATTACAAATATGGACACGGATTCCTGATTCTCCTGCTTCTCGTCATACTCTGAGCTTGGATGCCATTCCGCCTGTTCCAGTGGTACTCTTTCCAGAACATAACTCATTGATCATATCATCGGAGAGATCTTGAGAATGAATTTTCGTTATTCGAGAGAGTGGATCGCTCGGATTTCCATAGACACCATTGGTATTAGTGATGAGTACAAGATCTTGTGCTTGAAAGCACTGTGCAATGAGAAGAGCGTTCTGATCATTATCCCCACCACGACCGAGAGCATCAATCTCTTCAATCGAGAGAGGATCATTTTCATTCACAATCGGAAGAATACCTTGATCAAGACATGTCCGAATCGATTCTTGGATCATAGTTCTTCTCTCGCTCTTGTCGGCAATATCAGCATGCGTTACAAGAAAACCAGCAACATGTATCTGATGTTGAGAGAATTTCTGTCGATATGAGCTCATCAGCACATCCCATCCAATAGCCGCTAAGGAAGGTTTGTGTTCTTGTGGGTGTTTTTCAACTCAGAGTGTCTTACGACCAAATCCAACCGCACCAGAAGTTACAAGAATAACATGGACTCCACTGCGAATATTTTGCGTAATATCGCTTATTAACTTATTTACTTTCTCTGAGTTTTCGAAATCTTCAAGTGATTCTGTTCCAATTTTCACGATGATTGTTTGTTGCATAGATACATTTGATGAAGATATAAATACTATTTATTTGCGAAAAATCTATCAGAGAGCATACGTAATGAGAGCATTACTCCAATTTCATTTTCTTGATTCAAAAACCATTCATCGCGTTCTTTATAAACACGATTCTGAAGTCCCAATAACAACTGAACTTGAGAATATGTCAGCCATGATATTTGACGAACTCTCTTATCAGCATAAAAGCATAAATCTCGATAAATCTGTGCCCCATTTATACTAATAGATCTATGATATTTTAGTTTTTCTGATTGTTGGCTCGCCTCTCATCTTGTTGCGCAAAATTCATGCCACGTACCTCATTCCCCTAGGGTATTTGGATGAATAGCTCTGCAATCTAAACAAGGTATTCAGTCATGTGCATCTATGAGATTACTACAGTTACTACAATTTCGTTTTGTTCATTGAGTAGAATCAATCCAATATATACGCTCCTGATCATTCATTAAAGTTTCTACAACTTGTTGCGCAATTCACGCACGTAATTCCCACAAAATTATATGTTCAGCTTCCAATCGCTCACTTCGAAGATTATTCATGGCGTTTTGACAAAATAATAAAAATCCCCCTCAGGTTACGACTCTCGAGGGGGATTTGGATTTTTGAAATGACAAACTACCTTTCGAGAGTCGAAAGGGGTACGGGTGAAAAAGCAACGAGAACGAGTGATGTTCTGAGATTCATATATAGGCTATGGTATGAGAAAAATGAAAGATGTCAAAAAAAGCGCCCTAAAAGGGCGCATATGATATGATCTGTTACCTCATTGTATCTGCCAGGCACCAGGAAAAAACTCCAGCAGTATTTATGTATCCCTATTCGCTTGATTACCAGCCTCACAGTATGACTGGAACGAGGATACAATCCGCCCTCGATCCTATTTTTCACCTCCATATAGGACCTGCTAAAACCAACTATTCCGTGCTGGTTCTCTTGCCGCTCGCGACCCTCGAATTCTCCTTAGGTCTCATGCACTATCCTGATGCTACGCTGTGGAGCTTATTCATATTAGTACATATTTATAATGAGTCAATGTTTTATTGACTTTCACAGTAATATTACTATATTCAAAATATGCATCGTAAAAATCACATAGTGAGGTGTGTAATGGCTGATAATAATTACGGGTTCGATAAGGTCTATCTTGCTCCAAGACAAACTGCCCAAGTGCAAGGCTTAGATCTGACAGATTGCGATGAGTTCAATTATTTTTTCATCCAGCAAAACAAACAAGGAGATGTTTGGGTTTTACCTATTTCTAACACATTATTTTTAGAAATGGAGAAAGCTGGGTTCACTGTATTGCTCATCAATGAATCAGACATACCCACCATCGAAGGAGAAAATTCAGTCCATGTCTTGCATTAAAAATATTTTGACTCTTTGCCAATCACTTCATATAATCCAGAGGAAACCCCTTTGGATTATTTTTTGAAAATTATATGAAAACAATAATTGTTGACGTAGCACCCAGGCAACTCCAGCAGGATGAACTCGATTATCGTATGAGTGAGCTCGAATCACTCGTCTCCACCTACGGTGGGGTCACGATTATCAAGCGAATACAGAAGCGTGATGAACCAGATTATAGTACCTATATTGGATGAGGAAAACTCGAAGAGATAGCTATACTCGCAGAGGAACTCGGCGCAGAGTTACTGGTGATTGGTAATATCCTCAAACCGGCACAACTCTTCCACATCGAACAGTTCTTCGAAAAACGAAAATTCAAGATCAAAGTATGGGACCGTGTTGATCTCATACTCAAGATATTCAGTGAACATGCTATATCCCCAGAATCCAAGCTCCAGATTGAGCTTGCCTCCATCAAGCATATGTGACCGAGGATTTTTGGTATGGGTATGGAACTATCGCGTCAATGAGGCGGATCAAGGCTGGCACGTGGGCTGGGTGAGACGAATACCGAGATTATGAAACGCCATCTCCAAGAGCGAGAGCTCTCTATCAGAGAGAAACTCAAGGTCTATGAGCGAACTCGCAGCGAACACAGAAAATCACGCAAACGAAAACAACTCAAGACCATAGGAATTGTCGGATATACGAACGCCGGCAAATCAGCTCTTGCGAATGCTCTCACAAAAAAATGAGTCCTCTCAGAGAACAAACTTTTCGCAACACTCACCACAGCAGTAGGAAAAATGTGGATACCGACTCAAGATGGTGCTGGAAAAGAAGTACTTGTGTCTGATACGATTGGATTCATACGTGACCTTCCTCCTGACCTGATCGATGCATTCAAATCAACCCTCGAAGATTCGATCGAATCAGATCTTCTCCTCCATGTGATCGATGCGAATGATCCAAATAGAGAGGATAAGATCAAGGTGGTCAATGCAACTCTCGAGCAAATCGGAGCAAAGAATGATCGAATACTTGTATTCAATAAGTGCGATCTTCTCAGTAGTGAACAAAAACAAGAAATTCTTTGCAATCCCCTCTTTCAAGATGCTATCTTGGTAAGTGCAGCAAATAGTGAAAATCTCGATCAGCTCAAAAATCATATTCTCCAATATATCGCATAATATTATGATAATAAACGATCTTCATCCATACTGCGAATACTGCAATCAACCCTCTGTAGACAAATATCATCATCTCCATAAATACTATCATGATCATCATTATGGCGTACGAGTACCCAATGATACGGAGCTTTTTGCTCGTCTAATTCTTGAGATCAATCAAGCATGACTCTCATGGACAACGATACTCACGAAATGGGACAATTTCTATCATGCCTATGATCAGTTCAATATTGCAAAAGTCGCAACCTATGAAGATAACGATATTGAGAGACTGCTAGGAGATGCAGGAATTATTCGCAATAAGCTCAAGATTGCTGCAGCTATCCATAATGCGAAAGAAATTGTCAAAATTCAGAAAGAGCATGAATCGTTTGGACAATGGATTCAAATGCATACAAACAATCAGCCAACACTTCTAGAATGGCAAAAGATCTTCAAAAAACAAGGCTTCAAATTTACTGGCGGAGAGATTCTACGAGAATTCCTAGTCAGTACCTGATATATGAAAGGAGCTCATGGCACAAATTGCCCATTCTACCAAAGATAATACAATCAAGCTATGATTTACATCATCCCAACTGATACCTGTTATGGTCTTGCGGGCTCATATGATGAATTTGCATATGAACAAATCTATGCAATCAAGCATCGAGATATTTCAAAACCACTCGCTATCCTTGTGAAGAACTTCGAAGACCTTGCAAGCTATATTAATATTTCAGAAGAACAGATAGATATTCTCAGAGCATATCCTCATCCATGGAGTTGCCTCGCAGAGCGCAAGAGTGACGCCTCGATTCCAGCGAAGCTCAGAGCAGATAGCAAATATCAAAAGCTCTCCATGAGAGTTGCCGAAGTTTGTATTCCAGAAACGATCAGAGATATTCTCCCCTACCCACTCTTTCTCACATCAGCAAATCACTCTGGCGAAATGGAAGCTCATACTCTCGAAGATGCAAAGAGTATTGTCCATGATAGCAATATCGAAATGCAATCTTTTAATGGTGGAATATGCGATAAACCAGGGTCGAATATTTTTGAATTCATGAAGTGATCAAATGAAAAAATCTACTTACGTAGAAATTATCCTGAAAAGTAAAAATAGCCATTTGGCTCTTTTTACTTTGATGGAGTATTACTATCAACATATTCGAGTAGTCTCGTATACATCTTTTGTACTTCTTTATTTCCAAAACGATTTCGTAAGAATGATCGACGAATGTCCTTGTGGAATAATCACTGATCATCTGATCCATAAAGACTAGTGTAATTTGCATATTGGAGAGACCCTTCTGGTGCAATTGGAAATGCTTGAGCCTTTATTTCACCGTACCGAGGAAGATGTTGGATGAACCCAATCCAATAATCATCAATTCAACTATCTGATGCTTGCCAACCTGGATTTGTATAGACAGCAAGAAAGAGTACACCGTTTTGGTAATTACGCGTTTCAATAATTTTGAATTCTTGGAATCAATGTCACTCTGTAAAAAATGAATCAAGAAACCAAAAAGTTCCCTTTTTCATTTCAGATCGAAGTAGGAGGCGATTATTCTTTTTGATCACTTCTATTGCTTGCTTGAAAGAATCAGTGATATAATCACATTCAGCAAGATCTTTAGATCATTCAAAATCAGATGACTGACAGTTAGATATAAGGCTCTCTTGAAATGAGCCAAACATTCCATATGTACCCGGATCAGCATATGCCGCTGTAGCTGTGAATATCTTTGACCCATCTGGATAACTATTGAACGTCTCACCAAAATAAGCAAATGCTGAATATTGAGGACTCAGAAGAGCCACAAGTGAACATAATGCGACAAAGACACGAATCTTATACATATCAGAAAATATTTATAATAACGGGAATAATTGTACTGGTTCGTGTAAACTTTGCAATGAATTACCAATATTACAAAGTAAAATCCCGCAGAAACGCGGGATTTTTTAGGCGATAGCCAAGCGTAATTCCTGACTGAAAAGATTTTCAGCAGAGATACCACGACCATTAATGAAAAAATGTGCAAATCCATATTTTGTATGGATTACAAGTTTTTTGAACACACTGATGCAGCAGCTCGCACCGTCAAATGGTAATTTTGTATGACCAGCATGATTACTATGAACAGCGAGAACAAAAGGGTTTATAACCGCTTTTTCCTTCACAGGGTGAAGATGAAACAGTTCTACTTTTTTACCACATTCGCTCATATCCAAACGAAACATGAAAACCTCCTCTTTTCTGAATTGAATGGAGAGTCATAATAATAACTCTTGTGTTTTTGTCAATTCTTCTTAGAATATACAACACCTCAAAACTTCTATGTGACAACTCGCATCACTCTTGCAAAGACATGGCTGTCAGTGATATGCTACGGTCGATCTATCATCACCAAGTTGCGGTGATACCGAGATTGCCCTCAAGAATCTACAACTCAATGTCCCCATGCGAGTCCTTGCTCTGCTCTCGACAGATCGAGAAGTTGGGATTGAGCGTGAAGATGGAGTATTTATCAATATTGGCAACAGCCCCGTTATATTCGATCTCATTATCCACAATCAATCAATGGTTCATGAGCGAATCGAGCGAGACAATCATCCACTCTTTCTCTCAAAAAATCCTAGAGAAATGATACATACTCTTGATAGTGTAGATATTGACCTCTCTCATGTGGGAACAGAGATACGATGGAAGCTGAGAGACGGAGCAAAAATTCTCATTACCAAAGAAGATACAAGGTCATCTATCCTCCAAAGTCGCATCAAACATATTCGAAGAAATGTGAAAGGTTATCTTGAAACCATTGAACTCATCAAAAAAGAAGAAGTCCTAGATACTTTTCTCCGAACATATTTTCCACAACAACCATCACTTCCTATTTATTTTTAATATATGGACTCAGAAATTACTCATTTCCCACAAGAAGAAATATCAAAAAGATCTCTCACGAAAAGAATCAAAGAACAAGCAAAGGTTGAAGAAATCAATGCGATCATCCAATCACGGAAGCAAAAATCTGTAGAATCAAAGAAAGAAATAAGCCCACAAGAAAAGTCATTCCAAATCGTAAGAACGGCACTTGAAAAAGTGGGAATGATTATGGAAGCAGGAAGAGAACCAAGTGAACTAGAGCTCATAGCTTTCAATACAGCATTATGAAGACCTCCAAAGAAAAAGCCCATTACCAATCTTCATATCATCCGTACATCACTCCAGGAGATTTTATGAATAAAAACACCTCTCAAAACAATTGGGGCCACAACTCCAAAAAATACTGTGAGCAAACCATCTCTTATCTCTCTCAGAGATGCACTCCGTTCTCTTGAAACAGATTATAAGAATAATAAAAATGGTATGATCTCCAAAGAAGATAGAGCATGGTACAATAATATTCTTGGAATTACCAGACCATCTAATTGGCTCACAAAGGTTGAGGAAATACGAACAAGACTACAACAAATGATTTGATAGATTATATAATATCCCACTCTAGAGTGGGATATTATATTTATGAATATTTCTTTGATCTCAGGATTTTCCCAAGCACTCAACCAAGTATCATTCCTACGATCGACATAATAAGTCCTACGATCAGTGCTGGTACAATCGTTGCATCCGTCTCATGCATACTTGCATATAACCAAGCAACAATCCCAAAACTACTTGATAGCACCGCGCCAGCTGTATTTGCCCAATGAGTATAGAGACCAAAAGCAAGCGGAACAAATGCACCAACAAGTACAAAGGTATAGGAATTTTGCACGAGTTCAAATATCGTCGAGTCACCGAGAGCAAGATACATGGCAACAATTGCTACGAATATCACGCAGATACGAGTCAGGCGGAGAAAACTCTTATCCGAGAGATTACCACGAAAGAGCGGATGAAGAAAGTTACGAGAGAGAATCGTCGCAGGAGCGAGGAGTGCACCCGAAGCTGTACTCATAATCGCTGAGAGAAGTGCACCGAAGAAGATGATCTGGAGAACGAGCGGAGCATGATTGAGTACCAGTGAAGGAATCACGCCTTCAGCATTATCCATACCGATAAAACTCGGTTCCAATACACGAGCAATGAGAGCAAGACCAAGTGGGATCATTGCAAATGAGAGGTACAAGAGTCCCGCGATGATCGATCCCCATCGAGCGGTATTCGCATTCTTTGCAGACATGATACGCTGATAGACATCTTGTTGTGGTATCGAGCCAAGCCCAATTGTAATCCATGCTGCAATGTAGGCGAGATAATCCTTTGCGCTTAATTCCGAAGGAATAAATCGAAAATGATCCACCGGGGTCACACTCAGCACATGAGCAAATCAACCAGCTTTATCCTGAAGATACCAGAAAATCGCAATCAGACCGACAAAGATCACTAACATCTCGATGAAATCCGTGATCGCTACCGAGATCATACCGCCTCGATAGGTATAGATGAGGACAACGAGCGCGCCGATAAACATACCATACATCTGCGGAATCGCTCCTCATGTCACCGTCTGGAATATGATTCCAAGTGCTATAAATTGAGCTGCAACCCACCCAAAATACGAAAGTGCGATAATGAGTGAGCAGATAATCTCTACAAATCTCCCATACCGTTCTCGATAATAGTCACCGATCGTGAGATGATGGAGTGAATAGAGCTTCTTCGCAAAGAAGACACCAATGAGTATGAGACAAAGCGCCGTACCAAATGGATCAGTAATCACTCCGAGAAACCCATGATTGAGCATCTCAGCAGCCGTTGCAATGATTGTCTCAGAGCCGAACCAAGTCGCAAAAGCAGTCGCGATAACGACCGGAAGTGAGAGGCTCCTCCCTGCAAGGATAAAATCCGTAGAAGTCTTCACACGACGTGCAACATAGAGACCGATGAGAAGATCGACGGCAAGATAGGCAACAATGAAAAGAAAAAGAGGAGTCGCGAGGCTGGAGAAATCCATACGAAAAAATGAGTGGATAAACTCTCGTATAGTAAAGGATTTTGAAAGATTGCAAGTGTATAAAAAATCAATCTCTCATTATGTTATGAGAGTAACCTAAGTGATTATGCGCCCTATTTTATAACATAAACTGGATCCTTATACCACTTTTCCCCATTCAATAAGTCTACCAATTCAACATCTCCATTCATTCACATGCTAGATTTTTGTACAATATCTCGAATATATGGATCAAAATACTGATCAAGATTGATTGAGATATTTCCTTTTTTGTACATATGAAAACGGAGAAGATTTCAATTATTATCAATTGCTACCAATACACGACCAATTATATTTCCATTTTGATCTTCAAAGTAAAAAACACTTTTATTGATATTTAGGGCATTGATGGCAGTTGACCAAAAATTACCAACGGAGGAATAAAAACTCAGACAACTTCCGTCTACCCAGTTTCCCATCATCAAAACGCGCATAGGATTAGTCTCTCGGTATAGAGTAATTGACGTTATATTTTTCGCTTTTTGTGAATGAAATAGTTCTTGTATGGATCGAACTTGCAGCTCTATATTTGCAAAAATTTGATCAAATTCACTTTGTGTGAATCAAGATTTTTGGTAAATCAACTCCTGATTTTCTTTTGATTTCCATTCTCTTTGAAAAACTGAGACAAGATCCTCAACGGTTTGAATTTCATCGTCATATCCTAATTGTTGCATATAACCTTTGGCAATTCCATAAAAATGCTGGATATCCTGATCATGGGAATATTCTTCATCCTTCTGAATCTGAAAGGTCTGTCTATGTTCTTGAAGAAAATATGACATATCTATTCATTGGCCTTCCATTTTTGATCTCCATTCATTATTTTTTGGATTATCAAGCAGTTTTTTTACGTTCCCAATGCTTTCATTTTTCGTATATGCTTGCAAGATATCTTTAAACTGCTCTTTATTGATAGAGGTTTTAAGGTACATCTTAAATATTTCGATAAAATCATGATTCTGCAGAAGTCTTGAAATCGATTCTGATCAAATATCTCAAAGATGTGATTTGATAGTCGTGTATAATTTATGATCCAAAATTCTCTCAAAATACTTAACAACAACTGGTTCATATTGCTTTTGGAGGAGTACAATATTTGTTGCATCAAAGTTTTTGATACTTGAGAGATATTGTTGAAAAGACCGAATTTTCTTTTCTTTTCCTGTATCATTCGTTATAGTCAGCAGTTTTTCGAAATTCTTGAGAAGATGTTCTTTTATGTATGTTATTTCTTTTCCATCGATCCATTGAGTATCAGTGAGATGGCTCAATGCTCAAAAATTCGTCTGCATTCACATATCCCAAGCATCCGTTATTTTTTGTATAAATGGAATAATAGCTCATTGTTTGTATACAAGCATATAGTCAAGCATTTCCCTTAAGTTTTTCACTCGATCAGAAAGTCGAGAAAGATTCCCCACGATGAGTTGATCTGACACTTTTCATTTGAGCTTTTGAAAAAATCTTTGCACTTTTGGATCGAGATTTGTAAAACTTTTTATATCATGGGAAATATCACTTCCATATCCATGGCAAAAAAGGACCATCAACTCTTCGTGCCCTAATCATGGGAAATTCCTGAGAGAATGTGCAAGTGCTTGAAATTGCTTAATTTTAATCAAATGATGAGCAAATTTTAGTGGATCAATTTCAGGAATAGTATCAATATTTTGAGCCAATAAGAAGTATTGCCTTTTATTTGCAATAGCCCTGATGATATTTCTCATATCTTCCTTTTGAAACAGTGATCTATTAAATCACCTTCATCCATACATAGTCGATGTTTTTGGGTTGAAGTAATGCAAAAATCTATCAGCGCAATTTTGTTCGATCATCCGAAGAGCGATAGCAACTTCATCAACGCCAACAAATTTATAAAGATATGGGAGAAAATTATGATGATGACCTCTTTCAATAAGTTTATTTGCGATCTGTGGATGAAGATCTTCAATATTATGAAACCTTTCGAGATATTCTGGAAGTAAACTTATCCAACAATCATCACGCAACATCTTCATAACAATTTCTCTGTGGAGCTGCTCAATTTCAGGAGTTTTATCGAGTATATCTATGAGAAACACATAATCTCATGCATCTATAAACTGCTGAGCCATCTCTCGATAATCAACAAAATGAAATATATCTCTGTGCTCGAACAAAATATGCCAGTCTTTTTTATCACTCAAAATATGATTTGCTATCTTATGAATGAAATTCTCATCATATTTATCGGCAATTTTTATCAAATAAGTATATAACTGTTTTGATAGACATGTATTGATAAATTCTTTTGATGGTATAAAAGCTGGTTGAGAGAGTATAAAGTATATGCATTCTTCAGCTACACTATTTGTATCATCTTGTTCTATACAGAATGCTAATATTTCCCCATAGTACTCATCAATATTTCTGAATTTCTCGATATTATGAATAACTTTGTATTTTTCTCACTCTGTCCATAGCTGATTTACTATCCTCTTATGACATGATTCGATTCCGATAAATTTATCAAAATTATCCAAAATCAAATTCACTCATGACTTTCGCCAATAGTTAATTATAGGCTTATTATGAGCTAATAACTTTTCTATAATATTTGTATGGAGATACTGCTGATCAGATATATCAAGCCATGAGATATCTAAATATTGGGCTAGATTTTCAAAACCCTCACTTATATTTTCATCTTGTAACAAGCATTCAAGAATGTTACGATGTTGGGTCTTCGGAAGATATTTTCAGATGAGCAAAAACATCCATGGATTTTCTTTGCTAGTTTCTGCACATACCTCAATCTCCTCATCGCTCATATTCGAAAAATCAATAGGAGTATCATCAGACAATAATATATCTTCCTCCGTTTCTTCATGTATAACCTGTCAGACCATTGCTCTGACTTGCTCTATATATTGGTCAAAATCCACCATCTTGGAATCATTCAATATATTTGCAGGATGATTATGTTTTTGTGTGACGGTTGTGGTGCTATTTGTAGTATGCATATACTCGAGGGTCCATTACATCATATTCTTGTAAAAAATGCAAGAAATCAATCGCATTCATCATGCATATTCAGATAATTGAGAAGATACTACGCAAATATCTCGTTCATAAATATAAAAAGCCAGCAAATTTGCTGGCTTTTTATATTTGTACTACTATTCATCATCCTCTTCGAATTTCACACCACGTTCTGCTCGGATCTTCTCCGTAATAGCATTTGGAACTTGTGCATAATGAGCAAATTCCATAACGTAGGTTGCTCGACCTTGAGATGAAGATCGAAGGTCTGTTGCATATCCGAACATCTCAGAGAGAGGTACATTAGCTCGGATAATCTTTGCAAGACCACGCTCCGTCATCTCGATGATCTGTCCACGCTTTGAGTTGAGTCCACCGAGAACTTCACCCATATACTCTTCTGGAGTATTCACTTCTACGAGCATTACTGGCTCGAGGAGTACTGGCTTTGCTTTCTTTGATGCTTCACGGAAACATTTTGATGCAGCAAGCTTAAATGAAAGTTCATTCGAGTCAACATCATGGTAGCTACCGAAGGTAAGAGTTGCCTTGATATCAACAATCGGATATCCAGCGATCACACCACGAGAGTATGCAGCCTTGAGACCCTTTTCAATACCTGGGATGTATTCACGAGGAACCACACCACCCACAATCTTATTGACGAATACATTCTCTTCCTTGAGTCCCTCTGGATCTGCTTGACGCATTTCAGGAGTAATAGTCTCGAATGTCATAATCACATGACCGTATTGTCCACGACCACCAGTTTGCTTTTGATGCTTGGTCTCTTGGTCAATAACTGGTTGAGTAAATGTCTCACGATATGCAACCTGAGGAGCGCCAGTATTTGCCTCTACCTTGAATTCACGTTTCATGCGATCAACAAGGATCTCGAGATGAAGTTCACCCATACCTGAGATGATTGTCTGACCTGTCTCAGCATTGGATGTAACACGGAACGAAGGATCTTCTTCTGCAAGCTTGTTGAGAGCCATACCCATTTTTTCCTGATCCGCCTTGGTCTTTGGTTCTACAGAGATAGAGATAACTGGCTCTGGAAATACCATTCGCTCAAGTACAACGT